>PPYF01544692.1_pt1 | contig 34490 bp, 22 predicted proteins | sample 1559871 | NCBI WGS metagenome assembly PPYF01 (sample SAMN08240021, study PRJNA423297) | Human gut metagenome, whole genome shotgun sequencing project.
CTTTACGCAGGCTGGTACGTTGTGCTTCGGTGTATTTGGATACTTCCTTTCCATTGAGGTAGTATTCTCCGCCCGAAGGGTTGTCGAGCAAGCCGAGGATATTCAGCAATGTAGATTTACCGCAACCGGAAGGTCCCATAATTGCGACGAACTCGCCTTCTTTCACTTCGATGTTCACATTGTTCAAAGCCCATGTCTGCACTTCTTCTGTCTTGAAGATTTTTTGCAGGTTTACTGTTTTAATCATAATAGTGATAATTTTAATTAGTAATATTGTTTATTCATTTTTTATTATCTCAGCCGGATTGATATGCATGATCCGGTAAATTTTGTATGCGGTGGTGAGGAATATCAGTAAAGCTATACTGAAGAAGATTGAAATGCCCCACCCCCATCCTTGTATGCATTGCACCGGAGTGTCATCTATTGATAGCAACATGATTCTGATCAATGGATAAGCAATAGCAAAGGCCAGCAAGAAGATAACCAGATAGGCTTTTCCGAAGATTCCGGCGATAATCCACGGAGTAGCTCCATTGATTTTGCGTATGGCAATTTCTTTCTGTCGGCTGACTGTATCCATAGAAATGGCTGAATAGATGCTTAGCACGACTAATAAGACGCTGATAACGGCCAGTACCGTCATCGCAACCTGGGTGATATATATAGATCCTTGGGTGGTTTGTTTATTATCGGCCAGCGTACGGATTTCGAGTGGCAAAGTGTCAGGAACATATTTCCGGCAGATATCAGTGATACGACGGACGCCTTTGTCGGAGCTTGTTCCGGGTGCAAGTTTAAAGTAGAAATTTCCGAAACTGTTGCCGGGAAAGAATACCGAACCGATGACTCCTTCTTTCTGTGATTCTTTATAGAGCGCTTTGAAGGTACCTATGATGCGATAACTCTGTCCATTAAGTTCCACCATACCTTGCACACTGTCTTTATCTAGTTGTTGTTTAAAGCTTTCGCTAACGTAAATGCATCCTTCCGCATCTTCGTCTACTTCTTTCCCTTGCATCGGAATATTTAAAAACTTAAAGTAGCTCGGAGAACCTTCCGTATAGAAAATCCGCGCTTCCGACTGGTCTGCTTTTTTGTAGGTGCGCATGAAGAAAAATCCGTTTTTCATATGGTCCATCATGGGGAGCATCCCGACGCATTCCGGTAAAGCCTGGATATCGGTTAATATCGGATTCAGATGTTGCCACATACGCTGGCTGTTTATATTCAGGGCGATAATGTCATCCTCCTCTTGGGAAGTAAGCGGGCTATAAGCATGTCCCCAAATTTCATCCAATACCAAATGGACACCGAGCGTGCCGCTTACGAAAAATATCGAAATGCTGAGTTGAAACCACATCATGACTGAACGGAAAATGTGGCGACTGCGGTTGTTATTGATTTGGCTGATAATGCTTACCTGCCGTAATCGGCGGATGGGAAACCATATCACCAGCATACATATAGGCAGGAGTGCGACATATATCCGGAATTGTACAGAGTAAATTGCAGCCAGTGAAAATTTGGGTAAGTCATGCATCGGTATGTATGTCTCGGCAATATTTATGGCTACTTCCGTCAGCATCAATGACAGAAGGAAAGCGATGGACATCATCCAAAATACCTCGGCGAAAAGAAGTAGAAACAGTCCTTTTATCTCCGAACCCATACATTTACGCAACGCCACTTCACGCTGGCGGTTGTAGAACATCTGGATTATGAATTTGAGGAAGTTTATCAGGCCTGAAATCAAGATAAGCGAAGCAACAAACAGTATAGCCAATTTTGCCTTCTCCCAAGCTTTATCTTGCCGCATAGTAAAGTATGCGCAAGGATGCACCGTATGCTCGTCCCGTTGCCACGCTACCGACTGCAAATTTTTGTTCAGGGTTTCTATATCTGTCTCAGGAGATAAATAGCCTTCTACACTTAATGCTTCATTAGATAAGATTTCATAAGAGAAGTAACAATCTGCTTCCCGAATGCGCAAGTCATTGTCTTTTACTACATTCACCACCCTGAAGTCTTGTATCGGGTTCTCTGATATGATTTTAGGATTAGAGAGATGTATGACTGATCCGATGGGATTTCTGTTACCATAGGCTTTGCGTACAAATTGTTGTGACAGGACCACTTCATCCGGTGCCTCGGGTAAACGGTTACCATACAATAATTTCCTGCCATTGTATGCGAAGTAATTGGCATTGATTCCTTTATAGCGTATCAGGAAAGGCAAATTGCGTTGTTCGTCATCAATGACTTCTATCTCTGTAGAGTTGCCATAAGAGTGGATAGTAACACATTCCAAACCATTGACTGTTTGTTCTTCCATCCGCTTCACTTCATGACTGCGAAAAAAGGGACTTTCGCTTTGGCTGACTTCTATCCTTAGCCGTCGTTCACAGTTGGGCAAATCGGCGAGCTTTTCCTGTTGCTGAACAAAAAAACATACCAAAGCGTAGCATACGATTCCCACCGCCAGGCAAATGGCGGAAATCAGACTGTGAGTTTTATACTTCAACAGGTTTCGGAGCGATATCTTCAAATAATGTAGTATCATTGTTTCACTTGCTATTCGTTTTTAATGATTTCTGCCGGATTGCTCCTTGCTATCCGCAAGATACGGAAAAGTATTGTAAAACCTGTAATAAAAGTAACAATCAAGAATATACAGAGCCAGAAAAGCAAACCGCAATCAAAGAATACTGTGTACATTTGTTTCCACAACATCAACACAACATATACAAGAGGAAATGCAATGATGGCACTACACAATAACAGAATGATATAAAGGTGGGCAAACAATAGGATAATCTGCGGAACATCCGCCCCATTTACTTTACGGATAGCAACTTCTTTCTGACGTCGTTCTGTATCAAGCGTGATGCTGGAGTATACACCTAATAGTGTGATAATGATGCTGATAACAGCAAAGAACAAAATGATGTCTTTCAGATTGTATTCAAGAGCTTGCGAAACATGGATATCATCCAGGAATGTTTTAGCCTGATAAGTTATATTTTCAGGAAGCATCTCGTGACAAACTTTCTCAATCCATTGAGCTACTTCTTTCTGCTGTCCAGGATGGCTCTTGATATAGCAATGGCCTATATAGACGGATGAATTATAAGGTAGGAAAGCATATCCACTACTTCGGTTATAGACATCGGCCTGAAAAGGTGTGGATATTCCACAGATTGTGTAGTCGGTATTACCGCTATACAAATTCATACCGATTACATCTTTCTTCTGCATCTCCTGCCAGACATTGTCTACCACAATATCTTTTTCCGTTTGAGGAAGTCTCGTTGGCTTAATGTGTGGAACAAGGTATTGGCTGTTTTTTCTGACTGCAGATATAAAGCGACTGTCAGGGATACGAATACCCAGCAAATGAAAAACTGGATACCCAGCATGAGGTTACGCCCCCATTGTTTCCCTCTGCATTTATTGTTTCCATAAATACCTGTTTGCACGGTGATACGACGAATACGAATGGAAACAGACAAACATATAATGGCGCAGAGTATGATAAGAAGAACGATATATTGCAGAGCATGTATTAAAAGCGTTTCAGTGGTAAAGGTCATTGCAATGCCTGGTAAAGAGAAATTCATGTGATTCCCCAATAATTCTATGCCTGATAATACCAGTATGGAAGATATGGATATGACGATCAATGACTGTGTGAACAGCAAGTAGAAAAGTTGTTTCCAGTTGCATCCTATCATTTTCATGATACTGTATTCCTTGGTGCGGTTGAAGAAAGAACCGATAAGGAAATGGAAAAAGTTAATCAGTCCTACTAATAATATCAGTGTACCGATAATTCCGGTCACTAACCCCAAGTAGGAAGCGCCTTGTTTCTTTAATCTGGCTCCCATGCTACTGGCAGTGACAGTGTAAGCTTCGCCATACAAAGTATAGGTATAGTCTCTTTTTGAGAATTGCTTTTCTAAATCGGTACATGTAGTTTGTGGTGATAACAGCACGTAGGTATTTGCTCCCGTCATGTTATGCCGTTTGGGACTTTGTAGAAGTCCTTCACTGTCGTTTACGGTCAGCATATCTATGTTTTGCATAAAATCTAAGCTATTGTTCAGAGGAATATCTTTCATCACTGCTTGAATGGTATAGACGATACCTCCTGTTTTCGGAGTGCTTTCAGGAGAAGTATTTAGTCTTCTCATGAGAGTCATGTGTTTACCGATAGCACTTTCTGCATTACCGAATATTTTAATGGCCATAGATTGGCTCAGGATGACGGAGTTAAGAGATTGGCTTGCCATTTTCCAGTGTCCTGCCACCATTTCCGGAGTGAAGATTTTATTGTAGCAAGTATCTATTTCAATCGTTTCAAGTTCATAAGGCAGCGTCTTTTCCGGAGATAACTCTACATAATAAGGACGTTCACGAGGATAGGTTACGGATGAGATAGCTTCCGTTTCTCCCAAAGCCCATGTGCGCAATTCTTCGGCCAGAGGAACCGGAGAACCTGAAAAATATCTGTCTGCCTTACTGTCATAGAGGTTTAATTCTGCTATACGATCATGATTAGCAAAACAATGGTCTGTGTTTTCTACAAAGCGACTGCAATATATGCAGACACAGAAGCAGAGCAAACCTACTGCCAATCCAATGATGGAAATGACATTTTGTGTCTTGTACTTACACAAGTTTCTGAATGCTATTTTGAGATAATGGAATATCATATTATATTATATTTATTTAATAGGTTTCAAATCCTATGCCAAAGTTGTAATATATTGTATATAAAATATATACATGTAAAAGAAACATTTAGGTAGTGTGCTATACTGCACATACACAGTGCGAATACGCACCATTTATTCACTCTTTGTCACTTCTGCCGGATTCTGCCGTGCAGTTTTAATAACTTGATGTAATATGGTGAATAATACTAAGATAGTTACAATGTTCAATATGATGATAAACAGATCTATACTAATATTGACATGATAGGCATATTGTTCCAACCATATTGACATGGCATAATAAGAGCATGGGAAAGCAATGATGGCTGCAACGAATACTAGTGCAATGTATTCCTGGAAAAACATGATGATAATTTCACTGATAGTAGCTCCCATCACTTTCCTAATAGCTATTTCTTTTTGTCTTTGGGTGATGATTGAAGATGAAATCGAGTATATACCAAATAAAGAGATGAGAATACAAAGGAAACTCAAAATTGAAAATAACTTGAATATTGCAATTTCTGACTTATTCAATTCCTGGATTTTATTGTCTACGGTTTGCGGTTCAGTATTGTATTCATTGTATTCCCACTGATGTTTTTGCGCTAATTCATTGATGGCCTTTATCGCATTTCTTTCTGTTCCTGGAACAACTTGAAAATAATTAATTGATTGCATCCAATTATGTGCTTGTGATATGATGGTGGGATATACTTCCGTTTTCATTCCTTGTGAATATAAGTCTTTCACCACTCCTATGATTTCATAATCACTATAGTGCCATTCAAGATCACCTTTTCTGAATATGCCAATAGGAATCCGTATTATTTCTCCAATAGGATGTTCAATTCTCATGGCAGTAACAGCACTTTGAGTTAATATGATTTTGTTCAGGATAGGTGAATTGAATATGTTTCTAGGTGTATTACTATTGGTTACCCAGTCTTCTTCACGGAACAGTCTTCCTTCAATGAGCCTGAAGTTAAATATTTTATCTCCGCTATTTTGGAGTGCCAGCCTTGCAAAACGGCTTTTTTTATCTTCTTCTGTCTGTCCATTCCATTCTACGCGCTCTTCAAAGCTAGTTATATTTTTACAAACTATATAATCTGAAGCTGTAGTGGTAGCCTTTATCATAGGCAACTGCTTAATTTCTTCCAACATATCATTGCCATTTTGCTCACGTGGATTGATGCGCATTTCAATAATATTTTGAGTGTCGAAACCTACATCTACATTATGGATGAAGCGTAACTGCATATATAATACTCCTGTTGATGTTAAGAAAAACAGGCAGATAACCAATTGTAAAGACAGACTTATCCGTCGGAATATATGGTGTCTATGGGGACGCACTTTGTTGACTAAAGATTGTTTGGTGGACACTTGAATAAATTGTATAATGGGGACTGTGAGAATGATTCCAATACATGACAGGGATATAAATGCAATTGCAAGGTATTCCAGCCAAAGAGTGTTTTTCTGAATGGAAATTTGGAATATTTCTTCGAAGAATGGAGTGAGTACTTCTATTAAGCATCCGGATATTAAGCAAGCCATTAAACCGTGAAAAAGAGCTTCTGTCATTAATTGTTTCATAAGAATAATGTCATTGGCACCAACTGATTTGCGTAATTTCACTTCTCTTGTTCTTTGATAATAACGGTTTAAGAATAGATTCAAAAAGTTAAATAGTACACAACATAGCAGCAGGAAAGTCGCAATTGTAAATGTACTAATGAAGGAATATGAGAATGATTTTTCAGATGCAAAATCAAAATGTTTCTTGTATATAGGAGTTATTTTGATTTTCAGTTCTTCGGGAGTCATCTTATGTTTCTCTAATAGAGATTTTAGATGTTGAGTGAAATCTTTATGTTTTTGGTTTTTCCATAGCATTACATGGATAATGGCGTTGGCAAACCTCCATTCTTGTTCATTATTTATGTCATACTTGAACTGTTTCATTATGCGATATCCTGTGTAATGGAAAGAAGAATTAGAAGGACTATCGGCCATTATACCTACGATTCGCAGTTGCTGAGGATCTGCCAAATGTATGCCACGACTTCCTTGTTGCCTCAGGATGGAACCTAATGCTTCTTGGGGAGTTTTCCAAAATTGTCGTGCCAATGTTTCGCTTATAATAAGTTCATTTTCAAGCCTGGGTAAAGTACCATAAAGTATCTTTTGAGGGAAAATATTCATAAAAGACTTGTCTACCAATAGAAAAGCAGGAGATTTAATAATTTTGTCGTTTACTGAGTAATCTATTCCAGAATCTTCAAACGAGCAGGTTATGTCTTCTACTTCCGGACAATACTCTCGGATAAATGTTGACATAACGGGAGAAAGATATATTGAATGGGATGTCTCTGCTTGATTACAGACCAAGAAAGTGCGATTTGAAGCTGGATAAAAGTTATCATACGAAGTTTCGTAGTGCAACCAATAGAAACTAAAAATAAAGAATGCAATTCCCACTGCTAGTCCCATAATGCTTATTATGGATTGAAGTTTATATTTTACTAGATTACGGAAGGTTATTTTTAAATAATGTTGTATCATAAGTTTTACATATTATAGTTTATATATTATACTCTGATTTATTCACTCTTTATCACTTCCGCCGGATTCTGCCGTGCCGCCTGCCACACTCGCCAGCCGATACATGCAAAGATAATTATGGCTATGCCACCGGCTATGACTAAATATATCCAGGCTTTAATTGTGGTCTGTTCTATATAGTTTTCAAGCCAACGTTTCATCAGGACATACCCTATTGGGAATGCGATGACAGCCGCAATAATGAGCAGAAGTATGTATTCCTTTATAAACATAATTAGAATATTCCGGATTGTGGCTCCATTCACCTTACGAACGGCTATCTCTTTGCGTCTTTGCTCGCAACTCAAAGTAATCAGAGAAAAGATACCGAAAGCAGCAATAAGTACACAAACCATGGCAACAAAGCTCAATAACTTTATCAGTGCATCTTCGGACTTAAGATATCCGGCATATTCTTCTGCTGTGTTGTATAATCTATATCTCACTTCCGGATACTCCCGACTGAATATGCTGTCTATCCGGTTTCTCAGTTCTTTCCATTTACCATCATGAAACTTAATTAAGATTTGTCCTTTTCCTAAAGAAAATCCTATATCCTTAAGAATATCCACTGCAACCAAAGTATAGGGTTGCACCGGTTCTGTCGGTGCCGTGATGTGGAAGTCTTTAATTATACCTACAATGGTCCATGTTCTGCCCTTCTGATAAAGTTTCTTTCCAATCGGGTCGCTCATTCCAAGTGCTTTTACGGCCGATTCATTAATCATTATGCTATTCGTTTCTGTCGGCTTTACTATCTCCCCTTCCAGCAATTTCAGATTGTAGAAGGACACTGTCTTTTCACAATTCCACAGACATAGCATATCTATACTCTTCGTCGCATCTTCTTTTCCGTCCCAATTATCGAAAGTCTGTGAAAAGCCTGATGATTTAGGCAATAGGCAACAATGTCCGGTCACCACCTCCCTTGTACATGAGAATTGCCTGATCTTATCAGCAATGGCTTCAAAATCATTGTCCGGATATAAAAGATTGATAGAAGCTATATTCTTTCTTTCCCATCCTAAATCTACATTCGTAAGAAAATAGATTTGCTTCATCATCACTATTATGCAGAACGTGACAAGAATCCCTATCGCCAATTGGAATGCAATACTTATTTTACGGAGTGCGTACTTGTTTCCGCTATTTCGTATGCGCGACCGTCTGATGGCGAATGGCACTAACAGAAATAAAGACAGTAAAAGAATCCCTACAAAATAGAGAAGAGATTCTCCATAAATATTTCCGGATACCCCGGACATTTTCTTAAAGGCGGGTAAAGCCGTTTCAACCAAAGCCATCCCCAATACGCCGGATAAAAATATGATGTATAGGTACTCCACAGAAAGTAGAATAAATAGCCCCCCGATGGAGGAACCGCATACTTTACGCAGTTCTATTTCACGGCTACGTATCTTCATGCGAGTGATGAACAGAGAGAGATAATTGAACAGGGAACAAAGAATCACTAAACCTCCGGCCACAGAGAATAGTATCAAATAGTAGAATTGGAAAGATGGGTTCCTGTTAACTGATGAATAATGATACTTGTCGAGTGGTATTAGCCGGATACCCTCGAACACTCTGCGGGGATCTCTCGGATCGGCTTTTGTTTCATTTGCAGCAAGTTTCTTCTGAAAGGCTATCGGATCAGTCCCTTTACGTAACTTGATAATGATTTCGAAACTTCCATTATTCCAATCATTCTGCCAGCTGCGAAAGTATTCTCCCTGTCCCCAGTAACCGAATGACAGATTACTGTGATTGAGGCTTGAGAGAATGGCACAAATCGTCAGTGTATCGTCATTATAGTCTTTAACTTCTTTGCCCAGTACATTCGTAGAACCGAACAATTGCATAGCTACATCTTCAGTCAAGGCTATCTTGTCATTGGAATACATAAAGTCCATACTTCCTGATAGAATGGATATATTGAACATTTTCATGAAGCAGGAGTCTGCCTGTAGATCATTAGTTTCCACCGTCCGACCATTTGCTTTAAGATCTACTTTTTGTCCCCATCTGGTATAGGCGCATGCAGCTTCCACCTCAGGGAAATCGTTTTTCAGAACAGTCGATGCCGGGTATGGCATAGAAGTGGAATATCCGTTTACTCCAAATACACTTTCTTTGCAAAGAATATACATTCGGTCGGCTTCTTCGTGGTAAGCGTCATACGTCATTTCATAATGTATCCACAGGTTGGCAAGGGCGAAACAAGTGAAGCCTACTGCCAGACCAAAGATGCCGATAACACTTTGTGTCTTGTATTTCAGTACATTACGAAATGCTATCTTAAAGTAATGTTGTATCATAGTTTATATTTACTTATCTGTTGTTGATTCTTGATGACTTTTATAGGATTCTTAATACTTAATTTTCAAATCTTATGCCAAAGATATAACTGATTGTATATTAGGTATATATTAATTTCTTAAATATAAATTCGGTGTGCTATACTGCACAAAAATAGTGCATATTCGCACATTATCTACATTGAACTCTCAATTATTGGAAAGGTTTTCAAAGAAGAGAGAATATATTGGGATGTAAATACTAAAGGAATATAGTATTAAATGTAAAGTTATTTATTTATAAGTTATAGAAAACGTCTTTCACTTTTCTCTCAAAATTGTATATTGAATAATTTCGTAACGAGAAGTCTCTTTTTATTATTTATTATTGTATATCAATATGTTATATCTTCTAAAAGGGAAAAATAGGGGTCAAAATAGGGTCAGGGTCACCTATAACCCCGAATCCCCACAACAGATGAAGAAGCATTTTAAGGGGATGTAAAGAAAAATATGACTCTTAGTACTAATGCATTGAAATTAGTCCCGTCTACACTGGATAATCTGCCGATGCATCTTTCTTCTTCCCTCCTTAAAAAGAATGTTTCGTAGCATGTTTTCTTTTTTGTGTCTTAAATATTTGCATTAAGCAGAAAAGAAGATACAGACTAAAAAGAGGTAGTCAAAGAGACGGATCATATTAACTTCTTGTTTATAGTATTTACTTAATCCGGGATTGTTCGTATTGTGCAAAATGCTGTCATATTAAATCTATGTAGAAACACTTTTTTATTGGACAAGAATAATTGACAATCTTTTGATATACAGCAGTTTATGTGTTTTTGCTTGAAAAAACAACTATCAGGTGGGGTTATAAGTGACCCTGACCCTATTTTGACCCCTAAAATAGCTTCCAAAAATTTTTGCAAAGCTGTGTTTTTGTTTCTTTAATTTATCGACATATATCTTGATTATCATTTATCGTCTACTGAAAAAACATAGATACATCTTGTGAAAAGTATAAATGTAGGCGATAACAAGCAATGTGATTATGCAAAATAAGCAATCTTGTATTGCAGAACATTGCTTATTTTGCATAATCACATTACTTGCCAAGTTATAGGTCCATGCGTTTTATGTTTATGCTCCGTTTATTCACTCTTTATCACTTCTGCTGGATTTTGTCGTGCAGCTTGCCATACACGCCAGCCTATACTGAGAGTAATCACTATCATAATGCCCATAAATATAAGGATGAACGGCCACACTCCTATATTCACCTGACGATTGTAAGTTTCAATCCACTGTCTCATGATAATATAGCCGACCGGGAAAGCTATCAGTGAAGATATGATCAGAAGCAAAGTATATTCCCTAAAGAAAATACTCAGAATATTGCCGATTGTAGCTCCGTTCACTTTACGGACAGCTATTTCCTTCCGTCGCAGTTCGCAAGTCAATGTGACCAGGGAATAGATACCGAACACGGCTATCAGAATACAAACCAATGAAGAGAAACTCAAAAGGCCGGATAATGCGTCCTCTGATTTCAGGTATTTGTTGTATCGTTCTTCTTCACTATCCAAAAAAAGTTTGCGGTCGGGAAGTTCCGCCAGTTGCATCTCCTCAATACGGCGACGGCATTCTTCCCAGGTTCCCGGTTTATATTTGAAAAGTACGAAACAACGCGGCCACATATATTCCAATTTGTTTGTATTGACAAATATAGCATTAGGTACATCGTTTGTAGGTGCTCTGTAAGCACAATCTTTCACTACCCCTACTATGGTCATAGATTGGGTATTTTCTTCATTATAATAGATGCGTTTTCCAATAGCTTCTTCCGGTGTCCAGCCCATAGTACGGGCTGCTGTTGCAGTGATGTTCACTTCGTTGAGTTTTGATTTATCCGAGATCCATTCTCCTGCCAATAGCTTCATATTGTAGAATTTGAAGAAATCTTCTCCTGCCAAAAACTGGTCTATACTGATAGGATTATCTGCTGTTCCGTTCAGGCCATCCCATGAAGTTACCTCAAAAAGAGAATAAGCTCCCATACTGATTAGAGGCCAATAGACAGGTTTCACTATTTCTGTAACCATAGGCAGTTCCTTTACTTTTTCGACCCAAACATTCATATCCACATTCATCCAAATACTTAAAGATGCACGATTTTGATAATCAATACCTGTATTTACATTACGTAAATGATAGAGCTGCATTTGCATAATAGTTGTACAGAATATGAAAACGATGCAGACAATCAGTTGTAAAACAACGCTCCCCCTTCGAAAAAGACGTCCTATGGCGCTTGTGTGATGGAGCGTGTGTTGCAATGAACGGCGACGGAATATGTAGACAGAGAGCAGGGCAATGATATATGCCAATATAGACATGCCTGCTATGTATAATATGCAATAACCATAGATGGACATATCTGTATCAGCTATTCCGGAATAGTGTATAAACCAAGATTTGAGCAACTCAATGAAGCCCATTCCCAAAATGGACGCCAGCAAGATAGTAAACAGAAAATCCATGCAAAGCAACGCCAACAACGAATGTTCGGAAGCTCCGTTTACTTTACGCAGTGCCATCTCACGCTTACGTGAACGGAAACAATCGCTATAAATAGTCAGATAATTCACCAATGCGCAAAAGATGATAAGTACTCCCGTTATTGAGAAGTAGACAATGTAACGAAATTGTACGATTGTTTCGTCACCACGGACAAATTCATCCGCGTATCGTAATTGGGTAATAGGTTCCAGGTAGAAGCGTGTAAATCCGGTTTTACAGTTATATTTATCTTTCTTCATCTCTTCCGGAAAGTTACGGTTCATTTTTTTTATGAGTGCGTTGATATCTGTCCCGTGTTTCACTTTTATCAACATCCTATATCGACCGTTTCCCCATGAAGTGTCGTCACTGCTCATCCATCCCATAACAGAATATTTGAAATTAGAATGTTTCCCCCAGTCGTCTATGACGGCACTTATACGATATCCTTTCATGTTGTTGCCAGAAATCAATTCTTTCCCAATCACATCTGTAGTACCAAATAAATCGCGAGCCATCTCTTCTGTAATGGCAACTTCTTTCTCATTGGATGATGATGATAAGAAATTATTGTTGCCTTCTAAAATTTTTACATCCATCATCCGCATAAAAGTAGAGTCAGGCGCTATATATGGATATTCCGTCAACTGTTTGTTCTGCATCGTGAAAAAAGATTGCTGTTCGAATGCACACCAATCTTCTATTTCTGAATAAGAATTTTTTAAATACCCACCTAAAGCGTAGGGTACAAAGTTGTGATAATGTGTTCCGAAATGATTTTCATCCGTCCGTATCAGATAGATGCGATCCGCATCCCTGTGAAAACTATCATATGTCATCTCATATTGTATCCAGAATGTGGACAAGGCAAAGCATGCCAGACCTATTGCCAGACCGACAATACTGATTATACTTTGTGTTTTATGTTTCAGTATATTCCGAAAGACTATTTTAAGATAATGCTGTATCATGGTTTCTTTATTTTCTTTATTCTTCTTTCTCTTACTCGTATTTAATCACTTCTGCCGGATTTACATTGGCTGCTTTATAAATCTGCCAGATAATAGTCAACAATGATATCAAGGCTGTTGCGCCTATGCCTATAATAAATAAATCGGGAGTGATGGGTGCCTTATGGGCAAAGTCTTCTAAATAGAGTATTATCGCTCCGGAAGACAATGGAATAGCTATCAGTGATGCTATCCCCAATACTGAGAGATATTTTTTGATGAGTAAAGGATATATGTTCTTCCCTTGTGCTCCATTTACTTTACGCAGGCCTATTTCCCGATAACGCTGACGGATATCAAATAATGAAATGGCCAATAGTCCCAAGGATGATATAAGAATGGCAACTTTGGCAAACAATGAATAGATATCCACCACCCGCCGATCTTCATTGTACATGGAAGCTATCTCATCTTCTATCAGTTTATATTCGAAGTCAGTGCTTCCCGTAGCTTCTTCATATAATTTACGCAAGAAGTCGATAGCTTCTGCCCTCCGTTCGTGCGGATACGAAGCAGTAACAGTAATAAGCTCATATTTTTCATCAAAATATTCGATAATCATGGGAGCGGCGGACTGTGATAAATGCTTGACGTTGAAGTCTTTTATAACTCCTACGATTTCAACAGGAGGATTATACTCGGATGGAACATTACTGGAAGCCCAACTTTTGTCTTCACCCTGAAGTTTGTCACGCGTAATATCCTTGATGCCAAATACTTTTTTGGCAGATTCGTTGATGATACATTTAAAACTGTTTTTGGTAAACATTTCATCTATTGAATCATTCCATAACCTGCCTTCTAGTAGTTGGAATTCGAATAATTCCATAGAGCGTGGAGACATTCTGGCTCTTAGTACCGGTTTGAAACCATTCTCTGCCCGGTTAAGAGCGTAACGTGACGGCTTGAACTGGTGAAGCGGCATTGGTATCCTGCTCCAATGAGTAAATAATGTACTTTCACTCATTCGTTTGTTTACTAACTCTTTATTAGCCTGCTGTATTTTCCCTTCTTTCAAAAGATCTTCTTTCTCTTTCTCATGAAATGAACTCCCTCCTTTGAAAACATACATCTTGCATTCTATCACATCATGAGTACGGAAACCGAGGTCGGAATGAAGCATGTATTCAAGTTGCCGTACAAAGAAAAGCGACATGACAATCATATAGATAGTGATGACATATTGAAAGCCAAGAAAAAGCATGCGTGAACGGACAGAGAAATGCGTGGAAGAAAGTTCGCGCATGGAAGAAACCGGAGTGTTATGAGTAAATTTTATAAATGGATAAAATGTGGTTAGCAATGGAAGCACAAATAAAATAAGAAGAGATATATTCAGGTCAAACTTTAAATTTGAGTTCGTAGGAATATACATCTCATTGTAGAACAAATGTCTGGTAATTTCAATAATCAACCAACAAATAAACAGTGCAGCTCCTGAGAGTAGCATATTCTCAATGTATATCTGAAGAAAGATTTCTTTTCTACCTGCTCCATATACTTTCTTTATACCAAACTCCCTGGCGCGTTTGGACATGATGACTGTATAAATATTGGTAAAGTTTAGGATGCCTATAATACCTACCAGAAAGGCAACAATCCATAATACACGAATATAATCTTTATTTCCGTGTTGGGATAATGCTGACTTTTCATGAGAGGTCGTATAATAATAATCTGTCAATGGTAAATACTGGTAGTGCATGGTCTGGAATGTACTCCATTCGTCTCGTGGCTGTTCTTTATTGTATTTTTCATTCAATTTGGCAATGTCCGTACCCGGTGTCATAACTACAGCATAGTTCGGATTTGAAAACCATAATTCTTCCAGTTCGTCCGATAAAAACATGTCCGGTAGCCATGATGTTTTGGTTTCCTGAGTATCCAATACACCTACAATGCGGAACTTTCTTCCGACGGAATTTTTAAAAGTCACGCCTATAGGATTGGGTACTCCATTGAGGGAATGAAGCCAAAACTCTTTAGTTATGAGCGCATCGTTGGGGCGCTTTATTTTCCCACTCCCCATATAAATGGAATAAGGAAAAATACTAAAGAATGTACTGTCTATGGACAGGGCATTTACAGTAATTTCTTGTTTCCCAAAATCCATAACCAAATCGGTACATGGAGTGAATGACGCATAACGTTCTACTGCCGGATCCTTCTCTAAGTCAGATTGGTATCCGGACAGTTCTTTGGTGCCGTCACTGATAGAACGTTCGATAAAATAAATCCGTTTGTATTCCGGATAACAGTGGTCTACTGTATTCTCCTGATGAATATATCGTGTTATGGTAAATACACAGGCAAGACTAATTGCTAACCCTATGAAATTGACAAAGGTATACACCTTAAATCGCAATAGCATGCGTATGGATAATAAGATTTGTTTCATACTCTATGTGTTTTTATTCTGTTTTCATAATCTTTGCCGGATTAATGCGTGCAGCCTTATTCACCTGCCATAACAAAGTGCCCAATGAAATGCCCGCAACAGTTAGTATGGCAATCACATATATGGATATACTGACAGGTGCTTTAACAACGAAATCCTTTGTATAAGTATCTATGAGATAGTAAGATAATGGTGCGGTAAGCAGCGTTGCCCCTCCTATCACCCATATATATTTGCGAAATAAAATTGAATATAAATTCCGTAACTGCGCTCCGTTTACTTTCCGGATAGCAATCTCGCGATATCGTTGGCGAATATCGAACAGAGAGAGCCCAAATAGCCCCAAAGCCGAAACAAAAATGGAAATGGCGGAGAAAAGCGTGAAGACAGTTGACACACGCCGATCTTCGCGATACAGTGCCTGCACATCTTCTTCCAGCCAGTGATGGTCAAATTCTTCGGTATTAAAAATCTCTTGTCTGATCTTTTTCAGATAAGAGATGAGCTCTTTCTCTTTTCCGTTTTTACAGGCTATCTGGTATTGCGAACCACCTGCCTTGGGAGATACCATAAATACAAGAGGCTTCTTACCAGCAGTAAGGTGTCCGGTGTAGTAGTTTTCTACGACTGCTTCTACGGGCATCAGAGATGTTCCGCCTTCTATAATATTTCCATCCATGCCCATGGAAATCCAAAGTGCTTTCTCTCCCCTGACAAATGCTTCATCACGTTTCGTATAGCCGAAGGCTTTCATGGCAGCCTCGTTCATGACTACCAGATATTTATTGCGTCCTTCAATTTTATCGGGCAATGCATTTTCTTTCATCCGTAGCTCATAAAATTTGAAAAAGTCAAGGGGTACCCACATCAGCATCATATTTTGTTTCACGTCTTTATCATTTATAAGAACGGATGTGCCTGCGCCTCCTGCTCCTAAGATGCCACATTGTGACGGTTCTCCACGGAACCACTGTTCGATGAAGGGACATTCTTCCAGCTTTTGCTCAATGCTCTGAGCATCTTGCCAGTGTTTCTTTTTCTGCTCTTCACTCTCTAAATACCAAGTTTTGGAGAGAGGTACTAGATTAGCATACAATATGCCCTTTGTCCGAAATCCCGGAGGAGTATCTTGCAAAAAGTGAAGGTGACTGCTGAAATACAATGATAGTATAATAAGCAATAGAGTGATGCTATACTGTATAAATAGGAAGGCTGTGCGGGTTGCAACAGACTGGCGTGATCCTCCGATGGAGCGTATAGATATGATGGGTGGCAGATAATTGTATTTGATAAAGGGATAAATAGTGGTAATTAATGGTAGAAGAACCCAAACAGTCAATGACAGTTGCCAGTCAAAAGCTGTATAGGGAATGTCACTTTCAAGCAACCGATTGGCATATCCGGAGAATATCTCAATGAAAAACCATGCCAGTAGCAAGGCGATGGATATCATTAATGCATTCTCTGTCCATAGTTGCATGAAGAGAGTGCGCCCCTGCACACCGAAGACTTTCTTCACACCATATTCCTTAGAACGTCTTAGCATGAAGACTAAATAGATATTGACAAAGTTTAATATGCCTGCCAGTAATAACAACAAGCATACTCCTGTGAGTATCAGGATGTGGGAACGGCTGCTGTAATGCCATATCTCGGGATCATCGCCGGAAGCCGCCAATTCTTTGTTCCAATAAAGTTGGCTGACAGGTAGGAAGTTATACCGTATTCTAAACCCCTGTGACGTCTGGCGGTAGACATTACTGGAAGCATTAATGGCATCCACATCGACTCCGGGCATAAAGCGTAATAGTTCCACATACATTCTGCTCCATTCTCTTCTTGTTTTAAGATCCAGGTTTACTACAATGTCAAATGTCAGTGAGGATTTGCATGCCGGTTCATCCAATATGCCGCAGATAGTGAGATGTTTGCCTCCGGAATACTCCATAGTCTTTCCTATCGGGTCTTTTTCTCCAAATACACGTTTAGCGAATTGCCGGGTGACAAGAGCTTCTTCCGGTGCTGCCATGCATTTACCCTTTAGCGGATAATTAAAGAAATGGAAGAAAGCTGTATCAGCAGCCAATAGCTGGACAGCATAAGGCTTTTCATCAATCGTCACATTATCATTGCAGGATGTAATGAAGTAACTCCTTTCTTTGACGGCCTCAGGCTGAAAATAAACAGTGTCTGCTCCGCTATCTGGTCCTACACTGCCTGGGAATACGTTGCCATCTATGTCGCGAAGTGGAATATAGACATTTTCAGCATCCGTGCAATGTGTGTTTACCTGAAGCTCTCGGTGAATGTAGCGGACTAATATGATAGTACATGCCAGACTAAGTGCCAGCCCGATTATATTAATAATCGTGTATGATTTAGAGCGTATAAGGAAACGCCAAGCGTATTTAAGTGTTTTCATATTTTCAAGTATAATCTGTTTTATTCGTTTTTTATAACCTCTGCCGGATTCTGACATGCAGCTTGCCATATCCGCCAGCCGATACTAATGCAAATGATTACAATAACTACGATCAGAATTATTACATAAATCCACCAATTGATAGAAGTCTGAATGACATATCCTTCCAGCCAATGTTGCATGACGATATAACCCGCCGCAAAAGCAACAATTGCAGCCAATGCCAGTAATATCATATATTCCCGGAGGAATATACTGATAATGTCCGAAATGGTAGCTCCATTCACTTTACGGATAGCAATCTCTTTGCGCCGTTGTTCGCATGATAGATTGATTAAGGAAAATATTCCGAAGACTGCAATAATTCCACAAACAATAGATGCTACGGTTAACAGCTTCATCAAGATATTCTCGGAAGCGGTAGCTTCTTCTATTATATGACTTACGCTCCGTGACCACATGTAAAAATCAGGATAACTTTTCTTTATATGATTGTTAATAGCCTTCAGAACGTCTTTATATTCCCCATGATACGTATAAACATACTGTTTCCGGGGAGGAAACTTCGATACAGTATATATAGCCGGCAAAGCCTGCGTGATGGGTGAAAGGCGGATATCTTTCAAAACACCGGCTACCACATAAGATTTATGAAACTTCTTTCCAACAGGGTCTTTCCAACCCAGTTTTTTTGCTAATGATTCGTTTATCAGTATGTCATTAGGGCTGGATGACTCATCTGGGAAAACACCGGCCACTAACTGTAATCCTAATAAATCGAATGTTTCTTTTGAAATCTGGAAATCATTGACAGCTACTTCTTTATCTCCCGGTTGTTTGCCATCCCATTCTACGGCTGTAAACATAGATTGGGCTAATCCCGGTAAGGGGAAATTTGAGACTTCCCGAAAATCAATGTCCGGAATTTCTTTCATTAGTTTTACCCAATGTTCTTTATCACTGTCAGGGATACCTTCAAGATAGGCCACATACTCTATATCAGTATTGGTGACTCCCATGTCGGCAGATGTACGCAGATGATGCAATTGTTTCATCATCATTATTGTACAAAATATAAAACCAATACTGACCACCAATTGAAACCAAACCCCTATCCGTCGGTAGAAGGTAGAAAAGCGACGGGTGATAGCGGAAGATATAGCCGACTGTAATGTAAAACGCCGTTGAACCAACAAGGTGAGCCAGGCAAAAAGTAGAACGGTTCCTATGACGATTGACATATAGATAAGCGTCTCTTTATAAAAAAAGAGATTATTCTCTTCAGTGATGTAAGACCAGCGCTTGAATATGGGGAGAGAAACTTCCACCAATAAGAAGCCGACAGGAACTGAAGCCAGCAGTAGTAATACAATCTCAGACATCAGCAAGGCGACCAGACTTCTTTCCGATGCTCCATTCACTTTACGGAGTGCCCATTCACGCTGCCTCATGCGAATGCGTATCAGGTAGATAATGAGATAGTTGGATAGTGCTCCCAAAACGATTAGCAGGCTGATCAGACAAAAGAGGCGGACATATTCTATACGGATAAATATATTGTATTTGGGATGTGTATAATGATATTCCGTTATAGGAGTAATGTGAACAGGATATTTCCGTATATTTCCTTTCATATCGACTTCTATATCTTTTAGCTTTTTACCCAAAGCGTCCATGTCGGTACCGGGAGCAACGCGAAACAAGGTAGTTCCGGATGCATAGCCCCAGTCCAGATATTCCGGGGCTTTTCGCCTTGAAATCACGTCGAATTCATAATTAGAATGTCCTTTCCATTTTTGAACCACGGCAGTAACAGTCATTTTCTTATCAAGCGGAAACTCCTTGCCAATAGGTGATTCCTTACCGAAAAGCAAGCGGGCAGCTTTATCGCTAATGGCTATCTCATCGGCAGTATTGTACAAAAACTGCAAACTGCCTTCCAATACCGTAACCGGAAACATGGAGATAAAAGCACTGTCTACCGATATCATGGTCCAATGCCTGTTCTGATCATCGTTATACTCTGTTGTGAAGTTTGTATAAGTCGCAACTTCTATTTCAGGAAAGGTATTGACCAGATGAGGGGCCAGCAAAGGAGAAGTCGTAGTTGAGAAACCACTGGTTCTAAATACGGAAGGAACACTTGCCACATAGACTCTGTCGGCTCCATCATGGAAATTATCATAACTTTGCTCATAATTCATCCACATGCCGGACAGGGAAAAGCTGACAAAACCTACGGTTAAGCCAATAATGCTGATCAGAGTCTGCATTCTGTACTTCAACAGGTTTCTTATTGCTATTTTCAGATAATGTTGTATCATGTATTTGTTCTTTACTTTAATATTAGCTCTTCCGCTTCGCCAAAGTTATCATATCCTGTTGTAATAACCCAATCTCCGGGTTGCAAACCGTCTGTAACCTCGTATTGCTGCGGGTTCTGGCGCCCGATGCTGAGAGGAACACGTGTAGCTTTGGTTTTGGATGCATTCAGTTTGTATATCCATTGTCCACCGGTGGATTGATAGAAGTTGCCACGAGGGATAACAATAGCCTGTTCCGGTTGCCCCAATTCTATTTGTACGCGGAAACTTTTACCTACACGTACGTTGTCAGGCATTTCTCCGGTAAATACCAAGTCCACATCGAAAGTGCGGTCTTTTACTTCGGGCACTACTTTGGTGATGCGGAGTGGATATTTGCGTCCTTGATAGTTAATAGTAGCGGGAAGCCCTGTTGTGATGCGGTCTATGTAGTATTCGCTAAGAGAAGTGTGAATTTTATATTGATCTAATACCTTGATTTCTGCAATACCTTGGTTGGATGCTACTTGTTGTCCAGGGGTGACTTTTACAAAGCTGAGCTGCCCGGCGACGGGGGCCTTAATTATTAAATTGTCCAGTCGTTCGCAAGCACGTTCATACTTCTTGCGTTCGCGTTCCCGGTCATTATGGATCAAGTCCTTGCGAATAATGGCAACGACGGAATCCTGACGTAAACTCTCGCGTTGTAACTTTGCCTTCTTAACATTATAATTGTATTCATCTTCGGCAACTTCCAACTGAGCTTTGCTTTTAATTCCCATTTTAAACTCTTCCTTATCGAGATTGAAACTTTTTTGAAGACGAGCTAACTCATAGTTGGTCTGTAAAGTTTGTTGTTGAAGGGTCAGGCTCTTTTGCTCCATTTCAATCTCTTTCTCACGGAAAGAAATCAGTTGCTTTTCCAGATCATCGCGTTGCTCTTCGATACTATGTATCAGATCGGGATTTTCGAGTACAAGGATCGTATCTCCTTTCTGTAACAGGCTTCCCTCCTCGCCTACAATGCGATCTACGCTTCCTGATTCACGGGCATTAACGATAATGGTAAGAATGGGCTGGATAAGTCCTTCCACGTCTACATATTCCATGAACTTATCATTCTTAACTTCAGCAATCTGTACATTCTCCTGGTCGATGCGCAGTTTGCTGGGGCCGGCAGAAAGAATGATAACGTAAATGATGAAAGCAAGGAATATAATTCCTCCTGCCAAATAATAACGGTAGCGAATGTACCAGGGCTTCTTTTCAAGTTTAATATCCATAGTGCTTTTATTGTTTTACAATTTATGATCAGACGTATGATATGACTTTTTATTTCTTTATCATTGCATCCATTACTTCTTCTATTTTCTCAGTTTCCGTTAGCGGGGCATCTTTTTCAAAATCATAAAGTGTCAGGCTGCGGAGAGTATAGTACAGGCTCCAATAATTATATAATGCAGTTATATAATTACGTCGTGCAGCATCCTTTTCGCTGATAGAAGCGTTGAGGTCAAGTACGGTTGATTTACCTAAAATATAGAGCCGTCGGGCTACATCCGCGCGTCGTTGCGCTGTTTCATCCGTGCGGGCAGCAATGTGTACGCGCTGGGATTGCAGATTGAATTGTTTTACCAGTTTGCGGACATTCAATTCAAAGTCTGTTTTATCTTGTTCTACCTGAGTGTAAGTTAAGTCACGGTTAGATCGGGCTACCCGAATCTGCCCTTTCCCACGTCCCCAGTCTAATATAGGCAGACTAATACCGAGGGTAACATATTGTTGATCCAAAGGGTTATGATAGGCATCTTTAAGTTTATCTCCAGTCTGTGTCAATCCGAAACGGAGGTAAAGATCGGCTTTCAGTCCGGCATTAGCGCGGGCATTAGCCACTTTGCTTTCACTTTCCAGTTTGCGACGTTGCATGTTCAGTATATCCGGACTATTTTGGCGTGCTGTGATTAAAGCGGCATTCAAGTCTATCTGAAGATTGGGTACATGGTCGCTGACATCGACTTTAATCAATACATCTTCTTGGATACCAAGGTATGAGCGAAGCTCCTGCATACAGTTTTCCACTTCAATATGGGCATTCATACGATTGGTCTCTTCTGTCAGTTTATTCAGTTCCAGTTGCAACATCTCATTTTCGGTAATAGTACCTATATTATAGCGTCCTTGTGCATAGGTATATAAGGTATCTGCATTGGCATAGTTGGTAGAAGCTATTTCATAGTTACTTTGTGCTGTGGCAAGGGCAAAGAATTTTTGTGTAGCATTAGCGGCTACAAGCTCCAGAGTTTCTACATAAGTCTTTTTGGCTTCCCGGTAACGTAATGGTTCGATACGACGGTTCCATTTCAGACTGTTGTATCCGAAAAGCGACTGACTGTAGCCGATATTTATAGGTGATGTCTGCCAGGAAGTAGAGTGATCGCTAAACAAGTCAAGACGTTGGGCAGAGGTCTCCACGAACAATGTACCGCCTGTCCATGGAATATTCTGCGTCAAACTTAGAGTCAGGTCGGTACTCAATAGGTTTTGTTCTACAAACTTTACACTACCGTCGCCCATGGTGACTTTGTTAATGGCACGGTTGAGATAAGGATCGGAAGTCAGTTTCAGAGCAGGCAGATAGTTAGCCTTATAATATTTGTAGTTCCAATAAGCCGAGCGGAAGCTATGTTGGGCAGTTTGTGCATCAGGCGATTGTCGGCGAGCACGCTCTATGGTTTGCCCTAAGGTCAATTCCATGGTATGTTCTTGGGCAGTAGCAGTTACCAGACTACCGCAGGCTATCAATGATAAAAGTATATTTTTGTACATAGTATATTCCTTTTAATAATAGATATTCAAATCTTGTGCCAAAAATATAATTAATTGTTATATAGTATATTACTTCAGAGAAAGGGAATCTTACTCTGTGCCATACCGCACAAAAATAGTGCGTATACGCACACACAACACATTGATATATTACCTATCTTTGCCGACAACTGATGATAGAAAAACAATAGCTTTTATGGAACAATTAGGAAAGATACTGATAGTAGACGATAATGAGGATGTGCTTTTTGCCCTTAACCTTTTACTGGAACCTTATGCAGAAAAGATAAAAGTAGCAGTAACCCCTGATCGTATTGAACACTTCATGACGACTTTCCAGCCCGATATAATATTACTGGATATGAATTTCAGTCGCGATGCTATAAGCGGGCAGGAAGGTTTTGAGAGCCTGGAACAAATCTTGCGTATCGATTCTCAGGCAGTTGTTATTTTCATGACAGCATATGCAGATACGGATAAAGCAGTACGGGCAATTAAAGCGGGCGCCACCGATTTTATCCCCAAACCATGGGAGAAAGAAAAACTGCTTGCTACCCTCTCGTCCGGTATCAAGTTGCGTCGTTCCCGATGTGAAGTGAATCTGCTGAAGGAACAGGTGGAAGTTCTTAGTGGTGTGGGCAGTGGCGTAGAAGAATCTATAATTGGTGAATCAGCTGCGATGCAAGAGGTGTTTACAACGATAGAGAAATTACGCGATGCAGATGCTAATATTCTTATTCTTGGTGAGAATGGAACAGGTAAAGATGTAATAGCACGTTTGTTATATCGCTGTTCGCCACGCTATGGCCGCCCCTTTGTAACGATTGACCTTGGAAGTATTCCTGAACAATTATTTGAAAGTGAATTATTCGGTTACGAAAAGGGAGCATTTACTGATGCCCGAAAACCGAAAGCCGGACGTATGGAAGTGGCAACGGGAGGCACGCTGTTTCTGGATGAAATCGGTAATCTTTCATTGCCTATGCAGGCCAAGCTACTGACGGCCATTGAAAAACGACAGATCAGCCGTTTAGGCAGTACGCAATCTGTACCTATCGACGTGCGTTTAATTTGTGCCACGAATGCAGATATCCGCCATCTGGTGGAAGAAGGGAATTTCCGGCAAGACTTACTCTATCGTATCAATACGATTGAACTGCACATCCCTCCATTGCGGGAGCGAGGGAATGATATTATCCTCTTGGCAGACCATTTTCTGCAGCGCTATGCCCGTAAATATCAGAAGGAAATGCGGGGCTTGACGCGTGAAGCAAAAGCGAAATTACTGCGTTATCCCTGGCCGGGGAATGTGCGTGAGTTACAACATACGATGGAGCGTGCCGTAATTCTGGGTGACGGTTCGTTGCTTCGTCCCGACAATTTCCTGTTTCAGGCTTCTTCACCCCGTCCTAAGAAGGAGGAAGAAGTACTCAATCTGGAGCAATTGGAACGGCAGGCTGTAGAAAAGGCTATGCGATTGAGCGAAGGGAATATGACGCGGGCCGCGGAGTATCTGGGAATCACGCGCTTTGCATTGTATCGGAAGATTGAGAAGTTGGGATTATAGTTTAATTAAATTCTTCATTCTTCATTCAAACCATTTATTATGAAGCGGTATTCCTTAATTGTTATCTTGCACATCTGTCTTCTGGCAGTACTTTCTGTAGGCGTCTATGTGTTATTTTGTGCAGACTTGTGGTTTAGTATGCTTATCACATTCTTGTTTCTTTTGGGGACGGGTATACACCTTTATTATATACAGATGAAACAATTGCAGATGATACGTCGCCTGACAGGCAGTTTGCGTTATAATGATATGACACAGGCTTTCCATCCACCTTATAAAAATAAGCTGATGACAGAGATGGCTGTAGAATTATCAGAAACCCTACAGGCTTTTCGTGCCCGTTTACTAGAGGAAGAAGTGAAACACCAGTATTACGAAAGTCTGTTGAATAAAGTGGATACCGCTGTATTAGTGACTGACATGTCCGGGCGTATCGAGTGGTTGAATCGTGCTGCTACTGCTCAACTGGGGCAAGATCCACAGTTGCCGTCCGAATTCTTGAATCTTCCCTCAGGTGAAACACAAGTCATGCGTATTCATCGGAATGGGGCTACTTTGGAAATGGCCGTAGCTACTACCCTTTTCGTAGCTCGTGGCATGGAAAGGCGCCTCATTAGTTTGAAGAATATACATTCTGTATTGGAACGAAATGAAATGGAAGCCTGGCAAAAACTAATCCGTGTACTCACCCATGAAATCATGAATTCCATTACGCCTATCATCTCTCTTTCCGAAACATTGAGTGAGCGTGGAGTGCCTGTGGCATTAAAAGACGCAGGAGGCGAAAAAGAATATGCCGTAATGCTGCAAGCCATGCAAACTATTCATCGGCGTAGTAAGGGACTGTTGGGGTTTGTAGAAAACTATCGTCGTCTTACCCGTCTCCCCGCTCCCGTCTGCGCGAGTGTATCAGTTCGGGAGCTGTTTACTGATTTGCAGAAACTCTTTCCAGACGAAACGATTCATTTTGAACTTCCACCTTCAGAGAAAATATTGAATGTGGATCGTGCCCAGATAGAACAGGTGCTTATTAATCTGCTAAAAAATGCCCGTGAAGCATCTGGCCGTCGCGAAGAACCCAGAATTGAGGTAAAAGCTGCTTTTGCACCCAAAGTGACTTCTTCTCTGACTTCCTGGCGTTGTACTATTACTGTTCGGGATAATGGTGAAGGTATCTTACCCGAAGTACAGGATAAAATATTTGTTCCGTTCTTCACGACGAAAACTGCCGGTTCGGGTATTGGACTCAGCCTTTGCAAGCAAATTATGAATCAGCATGGGGGAAATATTTCTGTTTATTCGGAAGCGGGAAAAGGTAGTTGCTTTACTTTACAATTCAGTTAGATGGACATTGCATCTCAAAAGGTTGTTTTGAGTCTATTAAAAAATACAAATATTATATAATCGTAAAAAATCTGTGTCGATATTTTATTGCTTTTAACAGCTACTAATTTTTCCATTATTTATTTTTGCAGCCACACAAATCGATAACTCATATTTAATTAACCATAAAATTCTATATGATTATGCGAACTAATTATTTGCTGCTATTAACCATTTTATTGGGTTTGATACCCATGAATTACACACATGCCTCTGATTCTGTACCAAGCGTGTTTCTTTATTCTCCTTACACAAAGATTTCCGTTTCTCCGGGAACGAGCATTGACTACAAAATTGATTTAATCAACAATTCGGATGCACCGGTCAATGCCGATCTGTCCGTAACAGGACTACCTGCAAGTTGGAAGCGTGAGTTAAAATCCGGTGGTTGGAATATTAACAAACTGGCAGTTTTGCCTAATGAAAAGAAAGACTTTAACTTGAAATTGGAAGTACCACTGAAGATAAATAAAGGTAGCTATAATTTCACAGTCTTCGCCGGAGATTGCCAACTTCCTCTAACAGTCACTGTAGCCCAGCAAGGTACTTATCAGACTGAATTTACTACTGACCAGCCCAATATGCAGGGAAATTCTAAATCCACATTCACCTTCAATGCCGTACTGAAAAACCAGACTGCTGATCAGCAGTTATATGCTTTGATGTCCAATGCACCCAGGGGGTGGAATGTTATTTTCAAACCTAACTATAAACAGGCTACCTCTGCACAAGTGGAAGCAAATGCCAGCCAGAATGTATCGATAGACGTCACCCCACCCGCCAATGTAGAAGCCGGAAATTATAAGATTTCAGTACGTGCGGTTGCTGGCAATACATCTGCCGACCTGGACTTGGAAGTAGTGGTTACAGGTACCTATCAAATGGAACTGACCACTCCACGAGGATTGTTGAGTACTGAGATTACTGCCGGAGATGTGAAGCGCTTGGAACTGGTAGTCAGGAATACAGGCTCTTCTTTACTAAAAGATATACAACTTTCATCCGGTAAACCTACAGATTGGGAAGTTTCTTTTGAGCCGGCTAAAATAGAGATGCTGAAAGCCGGAGAAACAACTACTGTTACGGCTGTAATGAAGGCTTCGAAAAAAGCCTTGCCCGGCGATTATATTGCAACCATGGAAGCCAGAACTCCCGAAGTGAATGCTACCGCACAATTCAGGATTGCAGTAAAAACACCTATGCTTTGGGGGTGGGTAGGAATATTAGTTATCGTTGTAGCTGTGGGAGGTGTCTACTATCTATTCCGAAAATATGGAAGGAGGTAATTATGGGCGAACAAGTGATTGTACTTACCGATTTGACAAAAAAATACGGTAATTTCACTGCTGTTGACCATATTAGCCTGTCAATCTGCAAAGGAGAGATCTTCGGATTATTAGGTCCGAACGGTGCGGGAAAATCCACAACTATCCTGATGATGCTGGGGCTGACGGAGCCGACTTCCGGCAAAGTGGAAATTTGTGGAATAGACTCCACTACAAACCCTATTGAGGTTAAGAAGAGAATAGGTTATCTTCCCGAAGACTTAGGCTTTTATGATGAAATGACAGGATTGGAAAACCTTGTCTATACAGCACTTCTGAATGGTCTTTCAAAGAGGGAGGCTGAGGAGAAAGCAAAGGAACTCATGCAGCGGGTAGGGCTTTCCGAACAGGCAAACAAGAAGACTGGAAAGTATTCCCGTGGTATGAGGCAACGTCTGGGATTGGCAGATGTACTGATTAAGAATCCGGAAATCATAATCCTGGATGAACCGACATCGGGTATCGATCCTGCCGGAATTCAGGAATTTATTGAATTGATTCGTAATTTGAGTAGAGTGCATTCTTTGACTGTATTGTTTTCTTCCCATAACTTGGATCAGGTGCAGAAAGCTTGTGATCGTGTGGGTTTGTTTAATCACGGAAAATTATTGGCACAGCTTGATCTTGAGGAGATGGAGGGTAAACAGGTGGAACTTATTGATGTCTACAATGATTATGTAAAGGAAGGAGGTGAGAAACATGAACAAAGTTGAGCAGCCTTTCTGGGTTATTGTGAATAAGGAAATCCGAGATCATGTACGTAGTTGGCGCTTTATTATCTTACTTGCCATTATTACACTAACCTGTATGGGAGCTTTGTATACATCACTCACCAGTATGCGCGAGGCTATCAAGTCAGGTGGTGTGGAAGATACTTTTTTCTTCCTGAAATTGTTTACTGTATCGGATGGTACGTTACCTTCCTTCGTTTTATTCATTAACTTTTTAGGACCGTTGCTAGGTATTGCTTTGGGATTTGACGCCATGAATTCGGAACAGAACAAGGGAACGTTATGCCGCATATTATCACAACCGATACATCGTGATTGCATAATCAATGCCAAATTTGTTGCTGCATTGATCGTGATTACAATTATGCTGTTTGTATTAGGGTTCCTGGTGATGGGTGCCGGATTGATTGCTATTGGTATTCCACCCACGCCGGAAGAATTTGCCCGTATCATTTCCTTTTTGGTCCTCAGTGTTTTCTATGTAGGGCTTTGGTTGAATATGGCGATACTGTTTTCACTTTGTTTCCGGCAAACGGCAACTTCAGCCTTGGCTTCTTTGGCAATATGGTTGTTCTTTAGCGTCTTCTATACGATGATTGTCAACTGGATTGCCAAAATGTTGATGCCTTCTGATATGATGTCTCCTTATTATGCCATTGGCTATCAGAAAATAGTTTGGGGTATAACGTCGTTGAATCCGTGTGAGTTATTTAATCAGGCAACTTCTGTATTGTTGATGCCGTCTCTCCGAAGTTTGGGACCGTTAATGATGGAGCAGGTCCAAGGGGCTATACCCAGTCCTCTCCCATTGGGACAGAGTTTACTGGTTATATGGCCACAGTTGACAGGATTGATTGCAGTTACAATACTTTGCTTTGCCCTTTCTTATATTATATTTATGCGTAGAGAAATTCGTTCAAGGTAATTGATTGGTTGGGGTAAGAAGAAATCCCTGACGACTTTAAATATATAAAGTATCGTCAGGGATTCATATGTTGTAGTTTGTATTATTTCTGCCTTACATACTCTAAAGTGTATCCGTAGTTAGAACTCAGTACTAAAGAATCCGGTGTTAACTTGTCTATTTTCAGAGTATCCACACCTTCAATTTCTATTCCATTACCAATGCTTTTTACTGTCAGGTAAAGCTGATCGCCTTGCTGTTCCCATTCTTTGTATACCAGTGTGTGCATATTAATGGAAGATGCTTCTCCATTCTCTTCCAGTTTGATGCCTTGTACTTCTCCGGGTTGTCCATTAATGGGCATTACCCACGATCCTACTACGGTAACTGGGGCTTTAGTGCCACCACATGCAGTGAATACGACTGCCATGACAGCCATACTAAAGATTTGTTTTTTCATGATGTCTTTTTTATTATAGTGTAACGTTGAAATCAGCCAATTGTTTTTCGGGGCATAAAGTTAGTTGAAAAATATCGTTTTGCCAGCTATTATTTTATGTTTTCTACATTCCTATCTAATATATATGTTGGTGTGGGATATTTATATCTCTGCTACCTATCCGGATATGGTCAAGTCCGTACCAACTCCGTACCTGGTCCGTATAAAGGTACCTTTATTGAGAGTTGATACGGACTTGGTACGGAGATGACACGGAGGTGACTATACTTTAATGAGCATTCAAGACTTCATCTGAAACTTTTTTATAAAAAAAACTTCGGTTTCCTTTGTTTATTACAAAATACTTTCTACCTTTGCACTCGCTTTTAAGAAATAAGGCACTCGGGGTGTAGCGCAGTCCGGTTAGCGCACCTGCTTTGGGAGCAGGGGGTCGTGGGTTCGAATCCCGCTACCCCGACTATAAAGAACTGCGGTGGAGATTTAAGTAAGAAATGGTATGTGGAGTATTCTTGCAGGGATCCACAAACCAATGAAATGAAAAGATTCAGGCATTATGATGGTTTTGCTGAATTGGAAACAGTCCAAGAACGGGAAGCCTATGCTGAAAAAATCATTTCGGAAATAAAGCTTAAACTCGAAAAAGGAGGAGATCCTTTTAGCGAGAAGAAAGTAACGTACCAGGATGAACTGATTTATCAAGCTGCAGCGGCTCGCTGGGGAAATCAGAGAGAAGGAATTATAAATATTCGCACGTATCTTTCTGATTTCTTATTAATGAAAAAGGCAGAGGTCTCCCACTCTACTTACCAGACCTATTGTTCCAAGCTCCGTATTTTTTGTGAATGGATGGAACTGCAGGGATATGCAAAAAAACATGTTCGATGTATTTGTCAAGATCAGATTCATAAGTTTTTCTATTATATAGCTGGAGAAAATCATGCAAGCCGGAGAACTGTATTGAAGTATAAACAACTTCTACATACTTTCTTTGACTTTCTGATGAAGACAAAGGAAGTAATTGCAGTAAATCCTGTATCTAATATTCCACAGTTGGGAGAAAAACGAGATGAAGCTGCAAGACCTATACCGGATAAGGACCGTAAGAAACTCATCGAATATATGGAGGAGCATGATCCTCAATTACTATTAGTTTGCCAGTTGGAGTATTATTGTGCGATTCGACCAAATGAATGTCGACAGTTATTGATAAGAGACATTAATTTGGAAACAGCTACAATAACAGTAAGACAGGATATCAGTAAAAATGGGCTCACGGAAACAGTCAATATTCCCCGGCAACTGTATGAGTACCTGGAAAACATTCTCCGGATCGGAGGATATCCGGAAGATTGGTATCTCTTTTCGCGAGATAATATGCCTGGAATGTATAAACTTGGAAAAAATACATTTCGATATAGATTCAATCGGATCCGTAAAATTTTAGGGCTAAGTGAGCGATACAAGCTATATAGCTTCAAACATACTGGCGGTGTGAAATTGGTGAATGCCGGTGTGAATACTTGGGAACTACAGCGGCATTTTCGTCACAAATCGATTGATACGACTGAGAAATATGTTAAGAGGAATTTTGGTGTACAAAGTAAACTAATCAGGGACGATTTTCCTGATATGTGATTAATTTGTTTGTAGGAGGCATAAATAAGCCTCCTACTATCCTACTGTCCTACACAATAATATTCATTCTTATCAGATGATCATCAAGCGTTTTAAAATTGCATTTAAGCTTTCGGCAAATGGCTGCTTTGGAGCAACCATAATCGAGCATTGTCTGTATGATCTTCTCTTTTCCAGAGAGTTTATAATGTGTATTCTTGTCTCCCGGCTTCCTTCCGAGGTGCTGCCCATTAGCTTTTCGCCGGGCAAGTCCCTCTTTGGTGCGTTGAGAAATCAAATCACGCTCAATCTGAGCAGATAAACCAAAAGCAAAAGCCAGTACCTGGCTATTGATGTTATTGCCGAGTTCATACCTTTCCTTAACAGTCAGAACAAAGGTTTCCTTTGTCATACAGAGGTTGAGCATCGACATAATTTGCATTAGGTTCCTGCCAAGCCGGCTGATTTCAGAAAGTACGAGGGTATCTCCTTTCTTCATCTTCTTAAGTAATGGACCTAATTTCCGGTCTTTGGCAGCTTTAGTCCCTGATACAGTTTCTGAAACCCACCTATCAATTACTAACCTGCGCTCGTTTGCAAAATTCTGAAGCTCAAATCTCTGATTCTCGACCGTCTGTTTATCGGTACTCACTCTAATGTATGCGTAAACCATTTTTTGCTTGTGAAGATAGCAAAGTAATCCAGCAGAAAAAAATGTGCTTCATACGCCCGTTAAATTGATGGATCTGGCAATGATATACTTGTGTCATCGGCAGTGGTTGCCAATAGTGGAGGATGTGGTAAGTTTACAACAAAAAACAAGTTAGGATGGGGAAAATGGTACAGAATCGCATCTTCAGTGAGTGGTGCAAATCCAAATAGCTGCCTACTTAATGTCGGAAACCTGTATGTGAATAGAGCTGCGCTTTCTCAGCTATTCTACGTTGCGGCGGAAGGATTTGAGACTAATCAAATTATTGTTCAATTAGCTAATTCTGGTAAAGCAATAAGTAAAGCTCGAATATTGTACAAGAGATCAACAACAGAAGGTCCAATAATTGAGATATTTGTGAATACACCTGGCGAAAACATCTATGTTTTCGCCTATTCATGCAATATAGGTTTTGTTTTTCAAGAGCCGGTAGAAGTTAGCGAGACACCAGAGGAAGGGTACACTGTAAAGGAATTTACATTCTAAAGGAAGGCGGCTGCGGTCGCCTCTTTTTATTGTGATTCTTCTGCCCGTTAAAAACGGAAGATATGGAAAAGATACAATTTTCAGAAGTAGAGAAAAATCTACCGAGTGGAACACCTGCAAAGATTAGAACTTTAGATAGTAGTGGAAACAGCATTTTGTCTACAATTTCGGAAGTGGCTAAATCTATAGGGGCGTATAACCTAACAAAGACTTTTGCACCTTTAGAAGAATACGAAGTAAAAGAAGTAAAGGGATGTTTGATACTTGCTCAAAATGCATCTATACAACATGAAATTGGGGTTGCCATACTATATAGTAACTTGGGAGGTGTTGTTTTGAATAATGTTTCAGGAGTGAGTTTTTTAGAGCAGAATAAACAAGCCTTTAGCATATATAGAAAAGAAACAAATGGATCTATTTACATAAAAAATAATACAGAGACTTCCAGGGTTATATATGTAAGATTAATTTCTATCATATAGCGTAATTGTACCAATTATTCTTTCTCTGTCATATCTTCCGCCCGTTAAAAGTGCAAGAGTATGGAGAAGACTACAATTAAGGACTACAACAATGGTTTGGCAACCAAAGATAGTCTAATAATCCTGGAATTGTTGCACAATCTGGAGGGTGTGGAAGATACACTCCGGATGAAAGGGTATCGCAAGACAAATGGTACAGAATTGCTTTGGGGCGTTATGGGAATACTCCTCATGCTGCACTCTTGATGGTAGGCAACTATTATAATAATGAGGTTCCAAGTTCTCAGTTACTATATATCCATGCTGATGGATATAGTGATAGGCAATCTATTGTTCAGTTGGCAAATTCTGGCAGAGTAATAAGTAAAGCTCGAATTTTATATCAAGCATCAACGGCTAATGGGCCAATGCTTGATATATTTATTCGAACTGCAAAAACAAATCAATTAACTCTTTCTTACTCGTGTAATATGAATCTTACTTTCCAATCACCGGTTGAAGTTCCTGAAGAGCCAGATGAGGGATATTCTGTCAAGGAATTTACCTTTTAATGAATAGGCAGCTTCGGTTGCCTTTTTCATATCATATCCTTTGCCCGTTAAAAACGGAAGATATGGAAAAGATTAATATTACGGATGTAAATGTGATTGAACTGCTAAGAGAAAGTTTGCCTACAGCAACAAACGAAAAAAAAGGTTTACTCTCGTCCGATAATAAAGTAAAGGGTGGCCTGTTGTTATTTCCAGCTTCTATTATGGATACACATCCAGACGACTATTATTTATACACGCGAGAAGGAATAATGATAGGAATAACATCGGGGCTTACTCCTAATTGGACATTAGGTGGTGGCTGTGTTGTTCATTGTCAGAGAGATACAATAGGGTCTGTGACAACAAGCCAAATGATTTTTCAGTTATTTTTTGGAGGCAGTCGGGTCAAATTCCGTTATGGTGCCGGAAATTATACAGAAATTATCTGGGGAGAATGGAAAGATTTGTAATTGACAAAGAATTATTTAATTGGCCAATAAAAAGGCTGGGATTACTCCCAGCCAATCAACCGATCCATGTAATTTCTGATTCAAGAACGTTAAGGAATACGCAATTACCTGAATAAAATCCTGTGAAAAAGATATCAGTATAGGCAGAATATCCCAGTTGGATAGCGATATAGTTCTCACCATTGTATGTACATTTTCCACATTTCAAATTCGTGTCCGAATGAGAGAATTTGAAAGCATTATAGGCTGTTACACAAACGACATCCCATATGTAGGCAGCTAATCCAGCAGCAGCATGCCCGCGCAATGCAAATATCCTACCCACTACTCCGCGAAAATGATTTCTTTGATTACTATTATAGCTACTTACCAATAAAACAGAAGCTACACCATCACCTCCCTTTCTCCCTAAACTTTTAATAACGGCATAAGACATCCCTCCATCTCCAACTAAAAAAGAATCATTAGGTATAAGCTGGTTAGAGAATAAATTACCAGGGGTAATATTTCTACCCAACCCTACTAACTTTGACACAGAACTTGAATCAGGCCATTCACTCAGTGCATCTGCAATCTTTATCTTTTCCATCATATCTTCCGTTTTTAACGGGCAAAAGATATGACAGAAAAATAATAAATCATCTAAACTGCAATATGAAATATAAAATGTTTACTTAATA
>PPYF01171831.1_pt1 | contig 34489 bp, 28 predicted proteins | sample 1559871 | NCBI WGS metagenome assembly PPYF01 (sample SAMN08240021, study PRJNA423297) | Human gut metagenome, whole genome shotgun sequencing project.
GCTACAGTAATACTTGCAATGGAAGCAGGAAAGAAAGCAGCAGCAGAAATAGATAATTATTTGAAAAATAAATAAAAAAGTGGTGACTGAATAGGTCACCATATTTTTTATATTACATGAGTTAAAGGCATTAAAATAATACCTGCAAAAGTTGCTATCAAAGCTTCTTTAGTATAACCATACTGTCTAGAGCTAGGAAGCAGTTCTTCAATAGCTATATAAAGCATAATTCCTGAAATAACTCCAAATATCATTCCCAAAGTCAGATCATTAATATAAGGCTTTAATATAAGAAACGCTAGAGTTGCTCCAATTGGCTCTGCTATCCCTGATAAAAAAGTATATTTAAAAGCTTTCATCTTACTTCCAGTAGCAAAATAAATAGGCATAGCTACAGAGATTCCTTCTGGAATATTATGCATCGCTATAGCTAAAGCAATGGAAATTCCCAAAGTCATATTTTCATAACCAGCCATAAATGTTGCTATTCCTTCTGGGAAGTTATGAAGGCCTATTGCCAGAGTGGATACAAAACCTACTCTAAAAAGATTTTCATGCTGTTTTCCATCTCCATGAGGTTCATTTTCATGAGGAACAAATTTATCCAGCATAGCTGCTAATAATACCCCTATTAGAAGGAATAGAACTCCTAAAACTACTCCCATTTTGTTTCCAGCATAAGCTGCTAATAAAATATTTGCATTGGGCATAAGATCAGTAAATGATACACTTATCATTACTCCACCAGCAAATCCTAATGAAACAGTTACCAGTTTTTCGCTTTTTTTGTTAGTCAGAAATATTATGAAAGCCCCAAGCAATGTTGACATTCCAGCTAAGAAAGATAAAATCAATGCTCTTATCGCTGCTACATCTTCAAACATTTATTCACTTCCTTTCTTTAAATTATTAGTTCTTTTATATATTACAAAAAAAAATCTTAATTCCTTTATAATTTATTTATCATTTTTTAAAAGTTCATAGCTGCTTGAAATAGTTGGCATTTTTAAAACGTCAAGCATTCTTTCAAGAAGAACTCCTTCTCTGCTTGGATATTTAAATCCATAACTTGCTAGGATACATTGAGTAATGAATTGAACCCCTCTCTCAATAGCAATTGGAAGACTGTCTCCTTGAAGGAGGCTTCCTATAACAACGCTTGTATAGGCATCTCCAGTACCTGGATAAGAAGCTGGAATATATTTACAGCTAACTTTCCAAAATACATTATTTTCTCTGTCATAAGCTATGACATTTGTTTTTCTGTCAGTTGAATGAGAATCTTCATCAGGAACACTTGTAGCTATTACTATTTTAGGTCCCATAGCTGCAAGGGCAATAAGCCATTCTTTAATTTCTGCTTCACTTATTTCTTTTCTGTATTCTTTATTTAAAAGAAAAGTAACTTCTGTAAAGTTAGGAGTGATTATATCAGCTTTTCCAATTAGCTTCTTCATTTCCTCTACCATTTCTTTTCCCATTGTTCCATAAAGTCTTCCATTGTCACCCAACACAGGGTCTATAACAGTGAGATTATTTTTATGTCCAAAAAAATCTACAAAGTCAGCTACAATTTTTATTTGTCTTGGAGAACCTAAAAATCCAGAATATATGCAGTCAAATTCAAGCCCAAGCTTTTTCCAATGAGCTATATGCTGTTCCATATAATCAGTAAGGTCAAGGAAGCTAAATCCTTCAAATCCTCCAGTATGAGTAGAAAGAACTGCTGTTGGAACAGGGCATACCTGCAACTTCATACTTGAAAGTATAGGTATAATACTTGTTAATGAAGATCTTCCATAACCAGAAAGATCATGAATAGCTGCTACTTTTTTTACTATATTATCCATTTTATTCCCCTTTTATTTTAGTCTGTAAGTTTTGATTCCCTTATAATTTATTACATTTATTTTAGAATCATTTTCTAATTTTCTAAATATATTTTTAATGTCTATTTCTTTTCTTGAGTTCATAAAACTTTCAACTTCAAATTGATTCATTGGATGTCTTCTTATTATACTGAGAATGGCTTCATAATTATCAGCTATTTCACTAAAAAAACTTCCAGAGCTCAGCATGTCAATAGATATGCCTCCAAGTTCACGCACTGCATACTCCATATCTTCCTTGCTTATAGTTTTAACATAATCTTCAGCAGGAGGTCTTACAGGAGTATTGAGATATATTCTGTCATAATTTATTTCTTTTAATAATTTTTTAAAAGAAGCAATAGATTTTTTATCACAATTTAGTCCATCTATAAGCATTATTTCAAGCCATAGCTGTCCTTCATATTTTTGAGAAAATTCTATAAGCCCTTTCAATTCTTCTTCGAATTTGATAGTTCCCAAAGGTCTATCAATTTTTTTAGCAATGTCTTGATTGTATCCATCAAGAGAAGGAAGTACAATATCAGCTTCATAGAGCTCTTTTCTTACTTTAGAATCATGAAGAAGGGCGCCATTGGTAATAACAGCAATAGGTTTCTTGGTAAGCTTCTTAACCTCTTTTATGAGATCTCCAAGCCTTGAATAAAGAGTAGGTTCTCCTTCACCAACAATAGTAATGACATCAAATTTATCAGAGTCTTTTAAATAAATTTTAAATTCTTCTATAATTTCTATAAGATTAAAAAATTCTTTTCTATCTCCAATCATTTTATCAGTTCTTCCAAGTTGACAGTAAATACATGAATAATTACATGTTTTACGAGGTATAGGACTTATTCCAAGAGAGTTCCCAAGCCTTCTTGAAGGAACAGGACCAAAAATATATTTCATAGTTTCCATCTTATTTTCCTCCTAAATAAGTAAAGGGTAAACTTTTTATACTTTTATTTTAAGAAAATTTATTTCCACAATTATTATACAATATTTTGCTGAAATAAGCTATAAGAGAGTAAAAAAAGCCACTTATAAAAGTTTTGTATATTATCATTTTATTTTTATTCCAATTATTAAAGCTATATCCATAGTTTGAGTTATACTGAGCTGCATACCTCGTAATTCACTATAGTTATCAGATACTCTTATGTTTTCTATTATACAACTTGAAAAATCAATTCCTTTTAAGGGAGTTTTAAAAAAGTCAGTATTAGAAAAATTTACATTACTTAATTTAATTTTTTTCATTTTCATTTCAGAGAGAAATCCATAATTAAAAAAGCTGTCTTTAATATTTATACTTTCCCAAAGAGAATTTGAATAGTTAGCATAAAAAAAAGAACTCTTATTTATATCAATATTTTTAAATATACTCTCATTAAAATCACAGCCATCTCCATTACAGTCACTTATAGTGCTGGATTTCCAATAAGAAGAAATAAATTTACATTTTTTAAAACTGCATCTAGTCATCTCTGCGTGAGAAAAAGATGAATTTGTAAAATCGCAATTTTCAAATTTACACTCTTGAAAGATACAATTCTCAAAATCCATTCTTCTTAGGCTCATATCAGAAATAGACTCTTGAAAATACTCTCCACAAACTGATGTTTCTTCTTCAATAGCTTTAAATATATCTTGCTCCAGCATAATAACTCCTTTTATGTTAATGAATTTATTTAATTTATTATACCATAAAAAAAGAGACTGACCAGAGGTCAGTCTCAAAAATACTTAGATATTTAAATCTTTACTATTTTTTTTCAGAAGCAAAGTCCATAGAAGCAAGTCTGTTATATTGTCTCCATCTTCTTTGAGCTTCAAATTTGTTTAATTCAAATAGTTCTTTAGCATGAGTTGGGTTAGCTTTAGAAAGAGTAGCATATCTTACTTCTCCTAATAAGTACTCTTCATATTTATCCCAGTTAGGTTCTTTAGAATCTATTTGTAATGGATTTTTACCTTCTGCTTCAAGAGTTGGATTGTATCTGAAGATTGGCCAGTATCCACACTCAGTAGCAAGTTTCATCTCATTTTGAACTTTAGACATACCTTTCTTTAGTCCATGGTTGATACATGGAGAGTAAGCTATGATTAGAGATGGTCCATTAAATGCCTCAGCTTCTTTAAGAGCTTTCAAGTATTGTTGTTGGTTTGCACCCATACAAACTTGAGCAACATAGATATGTCCATAAGACATAGCTATAGCAGCAAGGTCTTTTTTCTTAACTGATTTACCAGCAGCAGCGAATTTTGCAATTGCTCCTGTAGGTGTTGATTTAGAAGCTTGTCCTCCAGTATTAGAGTAAACTTCTGTATCTAGAACTACTATATTGATATCTTCTTTAGAAGCTAAAACGTGGTCAACTCCACCATAACCGATGTCATATGCCCAACCATCTCCTCCGAAGATCCATTGAGATTTTTTGATTAAGTATTGTTTTAAACTTAAGATTTCTTTACAGATTTCACAATCTTTTCCTTCAAGAGCAGCAATTATTTTAGGTGAAACCTCTTGAGTTTTAGCAGCTGATGATCTGTTTTCAATCCATTCTTTGAATAGTTCAGCAACTTCTGCTGGAACTTTATCCATGTTTACTTCCATTATGTTTTGAAGTCTATCTCTCATAGCTTCAACAGCTACATGCATTCCCATTCCGAATTCAGCATTGTCTTCAAATAGAGATGAAGCCCATGATGGTCCATGTCCATTTTTATTAGTTGTATATGGAGTAGCAGGAGCAGATCCACTGTATATTGAAGAACATCCAGTAGCATTAGCTATCATCATTCTGTCTCCAAATAATTGAGTGATTGCTTTAAGGTATGGAGTTTCTCCACATCCAGGACAAGCACCGTGGAATTCGAATAATGGTTGAGCAAATTGAGATCCTTTTACAGTATCTTTAGACATTAAGTCACTTCTATATTCAACATTATTGAATATATATCCAGCTTTTCTGTCTTCTCCAGCTTCTAGAGAATCAGCAATAGGTTTCATAACTAGAGCTTTTTCTTTAGCAGGACATGTATTAGCACAAGATCCACATCCAGTACAATCTAGAGCAGAAACTTGCATTCTATATTCAAATCCTTCTAATCCTTTTCCAATTGGTTTTATAGTTTTTAATTCAACTGGAGAAGCTGCTTTTTCTTCAGCAGTCATTAAGAATGGTCTTAAAACTGCGTGAGGACATACATATGAACATTGGTTACATTGGATACAGTTTTCAGCAATCCATACAGGAACGTGAACTGCGATTCCTCTTTTTTCGAAAGCAGAAGTTCCGTTTTCAAAAGTACCATCTTCATATCCATCAAATGCAGATACAGGTAAATCATATCCTTTTATAGCATTAATTGGTTTAGCAATTTTTTCTACAAATTTCTCAGTTTTAGTCATTTCAGTACTGCAAGTTCCACAACAACAATTTTCATGTTCATGTCCTGAGCAATCACAAGTAACATCAAGATCAGCCCAAGCTGGATCTACTGGAACTTCGATTAATCCTTCTGCTCCTTTATCGATAGCACTATAGTTCATTTGAACGATATCGTCACCTTTTTTAGCATAAGATTTTTTAGCATAATCTTTCATATATTGTTGAGCTTCTTCAAATGGAATGATATCAGCTAGTTTGAAGAAAGCAGCTTGCATGATTGTATTAGTTCTTTGTCCTAATCCAATTTCTTCAGCTAGAGCAGTAGCATTGATTATGAATAATCTAGCTCCATTTTTAGCTAAATCTTTTTTAACTTTAGCTGGAATTTCTTTTACAGCTTCTTCTGGAGTCCAGATACAGTTGATCAAGAAAGATCCACCTTTTCTGATTCCTGAAGTCATATCATATAGATGTAAGTAAGCTGGTACTGAACAAGCAACAAAACTTGGATTAGAAATTAAGTAACTTGCTTTTATAGGAGTTTTTCCAAATCTTAAGTGAGATCTAGTAACTCCTCCAGATTTTTTAGAGTCATATGCGAAGTATCCTTGCGCATATAAATCAGTTTTGTCTCCAATGATTTTGATAGAGTTTTTGTTAGCTCCAACTGTACCGTCAGCTCCAAGTCCAAAGAATAGACATTCTTTAACATCTGGACTAGTAACAGATACTGGTGCTCCAACTTCTAATGAAGTGAAAGTAACGTCATCAACGATACCAACAGTAAATTTATTTTTAGGTTGATCTAATTTTAAATTTTCAAATACTGCAACTACTTGAGCAGGTGTAGTATCTTTAGAAGATAGTCCATATCTTCCTCCAACGATTACTGGAGCGTTTTCTTTTCCGTAGAAAATACATTGGATATCTTGTAATAAAGGTTCTCCAACTGATCCAGGTTCTTTAGTTCTATCTAATACAGCTATTTTCTTAACTGTTTTAGGTAATACATCAAAGAAATATTTTTCAGAGAATGGTCTGAATAAGTGAACTGAAACTAATCCAACTTTTTCTCCTTTAGCATTTAAATAATCAATTGTTTCTTCAGATATAGGACAGATAGATCCCATGGCTATGATAACTCTTTCTGCATCTGGAGCTCCATAGTAATTGAAAGGTTTGTAATCTCTTCCAGTTGCTTTAGAGATTTCAGCCATGTAGTGAGCAACTACATCAGGTACTGCATCATAGAATTTATTTTGAGCTTCTCTAGCTTGGAAATAAATGTCATCATTTTCAGCAGTTCCTCTAGTTACTGGATGCTCAGGGTTAAGAGCTCTTTCTCTGAAAGCTTGAACTTCGTTCATGTCTATTAAGTTTTTGAAAACTTCAAAGTCAATAACTTCAACTTTTTGAATTTCGTGAGAAGTTCTGAATCCGTCAAAGAAGTGCATGAAAGGAATTCTTGTTTTGATAGCTGCTAAGTGAGCTACTCCTGCAAGGTCCATAACTTCTTGAACTGAATTAGTTGCTAACATAGCAAATCCAGTTTGTCTAGCAGCATATATATCTTGATGGTCTCCAAAGATAGATAGTGCTTGAGCTGATAATGCTCTTGCTGATACATGGATAACTCCTGGAAGAAGTTCTCCAGCTATTTTATACATGTTAGGTATTTTTAGTAATAATCCTTGAGAAGCAGTATAAGTTGTTGTTAGTGCTCCTGCTTGTAAAGACCCGTGTACAGTTCCAGCAGCTCCTGCTTCTGATTGCATTTCTACTACTTTTACTGGTACTCCGAAAATATTTTTCATTCCTTTTGAAGCCCATTCATCTGTGTATTCTGCCATTGGAGATGATGGAGTGATTGGGTAGATTCCTGCTACTTCTGTGAACGCATATGAAGCGTACGCAGCAGCTTGGTTACCATCCATAGTCTGCATTTTTTTAACCATTACAATATCCTCCTATAATTTTAAAGTATTTTAAAAAAATTACTCTACTATACATTTTAAATCATTATTAAAATTTGTCAATTATAAATTCACTTTTTTTGATATTTTTTAACAAATTATTTTCCAGCAACAATTTTATAAGTATCTCTAGCTATTACAAGTTCTTCATTTGTAGGTATTTTATAAACTAAAACTTTAGAATCTTCAGTAGAAAGTTTTACATTTCCTTTTTTTCTAACTGAGTTAATTTCTTTATCAATTTTTGCTCCCATGAATTCAAGTCCACTGATTACAGCTTCTCTTATTCCAGCAGCGTTTTCTCCAATTCCTCCAGCGAAGCAGATTGCATCTACTCCACCCATAGCAGCAGCATAAGCTCCTACATAAGATTTGATTTTATAGATAAACATTTCTTCAGCAAGTATAGCTCTTTCGTCTCCTTCAGCTACACCATTTTCCATATCTCTACAGTCAGAAGATTTCCCATAGATTCCCAATATTCCAGATTCTTTGTTTAATCTGCTATCCATTTCTTTATCAGTTAATCCTCTTTTATTTTTGATGAATAGAACAGCAGCTGGATCGATATCTCCACATCTAGTTCCCATCATAAGACCTTGTAATGGAGTAAGTCCCATTGAAGTGTCTACACATTTTCCATCTACTACAGCTGACATAGATGCTCCGTTTCCTAGGTGGCAAACGATAATTTTTGAGTGCTCAGGATTTCCCATGATTTCTCTCATTGTTTCAGAAACATAAAGATGAGAAGTTCCGTGGAATCCATATTTTCTAACTTTTAATTCTTTATAATCTTCATATGGTAAAGCATACATATATGCTTTAGCTGGCATTGTTTGGTGGAATGCAGTATCAAAAACTCCTACATTAGGTTTACCAGGCATAAGTGCCATACAAGTTCTTACACCCATTAAGTTAGCTGGGTTATGTAATGGTGCTAGGTCGTTGTTTTCTTCAACAGCTTTCATAACATCTTCATTTAACAATACAGATGAAGCAAATGTTTCTCCACCATGTACCATTCTATGTCCAATAGCTCCAACTTCTTCAACAGAAGCAATAACTCCATTTTCTTTATCAATTATAGCATTGATTACTAATTCTAATGCTTCTTTATGAGTAGGCATAGGTTTTTTAATTTCAATTTCAAAATCTTTAGCAGGTACTTCATATTCCATTCTAGAACCATCGATTCCGATTCTTTCACAAAGCCCTTTTGCAAATACTTCTTTAGTTTCAGGGTTCATTAATTGATACTTTAATGATGAACTTCCACAGTTTATTACTAAAACTTTCATTATACGTTTAACCTCCAAGATTATATTTTTTATTATTATTCAGCTGCTTGAACTGCTGTAATTGCTACTAGGTTTACGATGTCATCTACTGAACATCCTCTTGATAAGTCATTGATAGGAGCTGCAAGGCCTTGAATTAATGGACCATAAGCATTAGCACCAGCTAATCTTTGAACTAATTTGTATCCAATGTTTCCAGCTGCAAGGTTAGGGAAAACTAATATGTTAGCACTTCCAGCAACTTTAGACTCAGGACATTTTTTCATTGCTACTGATTTAACGATAGCAGCATCAGCTTGTATCTCAGCTTCGTAAGGGAATGTAACTCCTCTTTCTTTTAAGATATTTCCAGCTTCTTTTACTACATCAATATCAGGATGGTTTGCAGAACCTTTAGTTGAGAAAGTCATTAAAGCAACTTTTCCTTCCATTCCTACTACTTTTTTAGCAGTGATAACTGAAGCTTCAGCGATATCAGCTAATTGCTCAGAAGTTGGAACTGGTATAACTGAACAGTCTCCAAATAATAAAACTTCTCCATAAGTTTCTTGTCTTTCTGTAAGTTCCATAACAAACATAGAAGAAACAGTTTTTATTCCAGGTTTAGTTCCTATGATTTGTAGTCCAGCTCTTAATACATCAGCTGTAGGTGAATCTGATCCAGATACCATAGCATCAGCATCTTTCATTTTTACCATCATAGCTCCATAAAAGTTAGAGTCAGTTGACATGATTTCTTTAGCTTTTTCAAAAGTCATTCCTTTTTTTGCTCTTAATTCAGCAAATTTAGTTGAATATTCGTCTAATTTTGGAGAATTAGCGATTTCGATTATTTCTACACCTTTTAAAGATATTCCTAAGTCATTAGCAACTCTTTCCATATCTTCTCTGATTCCTAAAACTACAGGTTTAGCTACTCCTAATTCAACTATTTTAGCTGCAGCAGTAACTACTCTTTCATCTTTTCCTTCTGGTAATACAACTGTTTTACCAACTGTTCTTGCTTTTTCTCTTATTTTAACTAAAAAACTCAAAACAATCACTTCCTTAATATTATTTATTTTTTATCTTTTTATCTTTTCATGTTCACAGGACAAACTTATTCCTCAAGTGTTAAATATATACTAACAAATTTTAACTATAATTACAATTGTTTTCGAAAAACATATACAAAATAAAAGTATACTATTAGTCGAATATAGCTTGTATATATTCTTTTGCATCAAACTTCCTTAAATCTTCAATCTTTTCGCCTACTCCAATAAACTTAATTGGTTTTTTAATCTCTTCAGATATACTGAACACAATCCCCCCTTTAGCAGTTCCGTCTAATTTAGTTATTATGAAACCAGTTAAATCAGTTACTTCATTGAAAACTTTTGCTTGTGAAAGTCCATTCTGACCAGTGGTACCATCTATTACCAGAATAGATTCATAATGCTGATCACCTAATTTTTTCTTAATGATATTATGAATTTTTTCTAATTCTTTCATTAAGTTATTTTTATTATGAAGCCTTCCAGCAGTGTCTATAATAGCTATATCTGCGCCTCTTGATTCAGCAGCAGCAAGTGTATCAAAGACAACAGCCCCAGGATCAGAACCTTGTGTACTTTTAACTATTTCAGCACCAGACCTTTTTGCCCATTCTTCAAGCTGTTCAATTGCAGCAGCTCTAAATGTATCTCCAGCACCTAAAATAACTTTTTTACCATCTTTTATGAATTTGGCAGCTAGTTTACCAATTGTAGTAGTTTTTCCTACACCGTTTACACCAACCACAAGAATGACATTTAGCTTACCATCTTCTATTACTATATCATTTCCCTCTTTGATAAGGAAACCTTCCATCACTTCTTTTAAGACAGGATAAATATCCTTTGGATCTTTTATTCCTCTTTTTTTTACTTCTTTTTCCAAGGCACCAACTATTTTTACTGTCATATCCATACCAATATCAGATTGAATAAGGATATCTTCTAATTCTTCATACATTTCAAAATCTATTACACTTCTTCCTAAGATGAAAGATTTTAATTTACCAAATAATCCCTCTCTAGATTTGAAAAGTTTATCTTTAAGTGAAGTAAAAAAACCTTTACTCTCTTCTTCCTTTTTTATTTCTGAAACAGATCCTGTTAAATTTTCTTCATCTTTTTCTTCAGATGTAGTTTCTGTCAAATCTTCTTTTGTTTTTTCTTCAAGTGCAGGTTCTATTATTTCTTCTTCTATTTCAATTTCTGCTTTTTCTTTATTTTCTTCAAGAATCTCAGAGATTTCAACGCCAGCAACAGTGACATTACTCTTCTCTTCCTCGTTTTTATCTTTCTTAAAAAGTTTACTGAAAAAACCCATTTATTATGTCCTCCTAAAAATAACTTCTTTTCATTAATTTTACCATACTTTATACAGTTTTTCAATTTAAAAGAGTGAAAATGAATCCAAATGTGAGCATTTTTCTCTCCCTGCACAGTAAAATAAAAAAATAACACTGACTATAAAATTTTTAATTTCATAGAACAGTGTTATTTTAAATATTATAATTTAGTTAATATATCTCTTACAGCTAAGATTCCCATTACAGCAGCTATATTTAATCCACTTCCATAACCAGAGCTGTCTCCAGCAGCATAAAGTCCTTTTATACTCGTTTCCATATCTTTAGTTATTTCTATTCTTGTACTTCTGAATTTTATTTCAGGGAAATAAAGCAGAAGATCACCTGAGGCAAAACCAGGAGTAATTTTATCGAGGACTTCAATAAACTCCATTATATTGTCCAAAAGTCTTTGAGGACATGCTAAAGCTATATCTCCAGCTACATAATCCTCAGTAGTTGGAAGAATATTTAATCTTGAAAGTTTTTCATCAGTAGATCTTCTTCCAGCTTTCAAATCGATATAAGATTGAACTAAAAGTTTCCCCCCAGTGAGCATAGATGACATTTTAGCTATTGCAGTTGCATATTCAAATGGCTGATTGAATGGCTCTGTAAATTTTTTAGTACATAATAAAGCCAAATTTGTATTAGTAGATTTTCTGCCTTTGTAAGCATGTCCATTAGCAAGAACAAAATCATCTTCATATTTTTCAGCAGCAATAAATCCACTAGGATTACTGCAGAAAGTTCTCATTTTGTCTCTGTAGTTTCTAGAGTAATAAATCATTTTTGCTTCATAGAAATTTTCATTGATTTCTTTCATGATAATATCAGGAATTTCAGCTCTTACTCCAATATCAATAGCTCCATTTTCATATTTAATATCATGTTCCTTGCATAGATCCATCATTTTTTGAGCTCCACTTCTTCCCATTCCAATGACTACATTATCAGAATAATATTCTTCTTTTTTTCCTTTATGAGTAACTATCACTCCTTTAATTTTTCTATCCTCAATGATAAGACTTTCTATTTCTCTTTCAGTAGTAAATTCCACACCCTTTTCAATTAAATAATCTATAAGCTGAGTATACAATTTTCTTGAACCATCAGTCCCTAAGTGCATAGTAGGAGTATCAACAAGTTGGATGCCATTTTCTATACATCCTCTTTTTATTTTTTCCATAATAGCATTATAACTCATTCCTGCTGGTTTTTCATTAAATCCAAATTTTCTATATATGTTTACTACATCATGAATAGTATCATTAACTATTTTTTTTCCTGTTACATTGTGTACATCTCCTCCTACTCTGTAATCCATATTGAATTTTGAGTCAGAAAAAGCTCCAGCACCACTTACTCCATAAATTATTGAACAAGTAGGGCAATTTACACATTTTCCAAGAGTTTCCTTAGGGCATACTCTTTGTTTAAGCATTCTCCCTTTATCAATAATAAGGACTTTAACTCCATTCTTTTTTTCAACAGCTTCATAAGTACCAAATACTCCAGCTTGTCCACCGCCTAAAAAGATAATGTCATATTTCACTATTTTAACCTCCAGCACAGTTCTTTTTAATGTTCACACCAATTCATATTTTGTGAAAAAACATTGAATGGCAGGTTTGCATGGATTTCTCCTGTACGACCTGAATAGTCATAATTCCATCCACCTATATTTGTTTCATTCCTAAAGTCATTTGTATCGTAAACTTCATTGCTGCTATTTACTCTTTCATTTTCTGGAGTCTTAGGAATATTGTTTCTCCCATATATTTCTGCAAAAGAAATAATTTCTCCAGTGGGAGTTTTAAAATCCAAAATTTTAAGATTATCATTTGCTCCATCTTTAGCAAGATCAGGATAATCTTTAGTTAAAGTATAATATTTTTCAAGAGCTATTCTAAGTTCTCTCAAATTTTTTAGAGTAGCTTCTGCTTTTCTTGCTTCTTTCAAATCATTGATATTATAGATACCTATCAGTATTATTACTGCTATTCCTAAAATAACAGTACCAGTCCCTAGTATTACTTTCCAATCAATATTTCTTTTCATTTCTGTTCCTTATCTTTTTGGTTTAATAAAAGCATCTCTTACAATTATTCCAGCTTCTTTTGGAAGAGTAACTTCAATTTCTAAAGGACCTCTTTTTACTGATATCCATCCCAATCCTTTAAAGACTAATTCTTCTCCAGCTTGCACTTTTATTTTTTTCTTTATCATCTCTAATTTTTTATATTGTTCTCTGCATTTATCACAAGGGGGATAAAGCAGATCTTTGCTGTCAGAAGCTAAAAGTTCTTTAACTCTCTCTATATTTGTTTCATGGAAAGTCACATCTTTTGCAGCATAAAGAGAGAAGATAGGCATAGTATCATCTTCATTTAATACTTTAAACCATAGTAATTCTCCAATTAAAAGTGCTCTTCCTTTTTTTACTTTAAAAGTTTTTCTAGAAATTTCACCTGAAGGAACCATTTTTAAGTTACATTCTTCACATACTAAATCTGAAATCCGACCTTCTGGAATAAGTCCAGGAGTATCTACTAATACAATATTTGTATGAGGAATTTGGTTCTTTACACTTTTAAGTGTAGTACCTGGATATTTAGAAACAGTTACTTTCTTAGCTCCTAAAAGTCTATTTACAATACTTGATTTTCCTACATTAGTAACACCAAGAACTATCGCCTCAACTCCATCAGGATAGAAATGCTTTATTTTTTTGAATATACCATTAATTCCATAACCATTTTTACTGCTTACAATTGCAATATCTAGAGGAGCTATTCCCTCATCTGCCAATCTATTTTTTACCCAGTCAGATACTTCAGAAGGATGTTTATCATCAGGAATAAGATCTAGTTTGTTGATGACTACTATAGATTCCATTTCTCTTAAAACATCAAGTATTTCATCATCAAAAGAACCTTCAAAATCTATTATATCAAATACTGCTATAGCTAATTTAGAATACTGCATAGCCTCTTGTACTTCTTTTCTGTAATCATCTTTGTTTAATCTTACAGGCATATATTTACCATAGTTTTTTATTTTAAAACATCTTTGACAGTAATGATCACCATTTTCTTGAAGTTTTCCTTCAGGTAAGTATCCATTTTTATTTGCATCTTCACTTTGTAATTCTATTCCACAACCAACACAATTTTTGCCCATACACATCTCTCCTTAACTTAATACATCATAAACTATATTTAAATTTGTATAAATACACATTTCACCAGCTACTTCCATAGCCTCAATTGCTATTTCCTCAGCAGACATTTCTTTATTGTTCTTGATAAGAGCTCTAGCAGCAGCATAAGCATAATTTCCTCCACTGCCGATAGCAGCTACATCTCCATCAGGTTCTATTACATCACCATTACCTGAAAGAATCAGTATCATATTTTTATCAGCTACAATAAGCATAGCATCTAAAACTCTTAATGCTTTATCAGTTCTCCAGTCTTTTGCAAGTTCAACAGAGGCTTTTTTTAAATTTCCGCCAAACTCATCTAATTTATTTTCAAATTTATCCATTAGTGCAAAAGCATCAGCAGCAGCTCCTGCAAATCCGGCTAAAATTTCATAATCACCTATTTTACGTATTTTTTTTGCATTGCCTTTGAAAACTATTTCTCCAAAAGTGACTTGTCCATCACCTGCAACAGCAACTTTTCCATCTTTTTTTACTGCTATAATTGTAGTAGCTCTTATCATAATGTTTCACTCCTCTAACTTTGATTCATAAAGTCAAATGGTATTTTATATAAAATTTCCTGGTATATTTTTGTACTCTCTATTGTAGCATGACCCATAAGTTCTTGCAAAAAATTAAGGCTCATTCCTTTAGCCAATAACTGTACAGCAAAAGTATGCCTAAAACTGTAAGGACTGATTTCTCTTGTGATTCCAGCTCTAGCAGCATATCTATCAACTATTCTTCTTAGGGATCTGTCACTTAATCTGCTTGCAGAACCATTGACAAAGAGAATGCTTGAATTATATTTTTCTCCATATTTTTCTTTTTTTGCTTCTACATATCTTTTAAAGTATTCTCTAGCTCTCTGACTGAAAAATACTGTTCTATTAGCCTTACCATTAGAAACTAAAAGAGTTCTGCTGTCAAGATCAAAGACCTGTTCTCCAATACTAAGCATTTCAGTAGAAGTTATGCCACTTGAATAAAGTAACTCAAGTATTAGTCTGTCCCTCAATCCATTTGTATTATTTATATCTATTACATCTCTAAGCTTATTTATTTCTTCTAAAGTAAGAATATCTGGTTTCTCTGCTTCAAAAGAAGGAGAATTGATTACTTCAATAGGATTATTTCTAATAAGGTTATTTTTCATTAAATGTTTAAAAAATGATCTTAAAGATGAAAGTTTTCTATTAATTGACCTTTTTCCTACTTCATTTTTTTGAAGTTCAATAATAAATCCTCTGAGCATAACAGGAGTTATTTTAGAAGCTTCTTCAGTTTTTTCTATATTTTTTAGATATTCACTAAGTTGAGAAAGATCTTTTTTTAGAGATTTGATAGTATTAAGACTTTTATTTTCTCCAAATTCAGCATAATATAAAAAATCTTTTATATTTTTATCTAAGTTTTCCATCTTTCCTCCCAGTATATCTGCCATCTTCTTATATTATAACTTATATTGAGAAATATTTCTATGCTAGTTCTTTTATTTTACTTTCTAAGTGTTCTAAAGCTATTTTAGAAATAGTGTTATATCTTTCTTTTTTATCTCTTATTCTTATTCCTTCAAGAGACCTAATAATTCCAAAGTTAGGTCCCATAGGCTGAAAATTCTTTTTTTCTTCAGTGACATATTTTATCATTGCACCAATAGCACTTCTGTCATCTAAGATAAAAGGAGCTTTTCCTAATAATTTATGAGCTATATTAATGGCAGCCATAGCTCCAGTAGATATAGAAGAAACATAACCTTCACTTCCTGTTATCTGACCAGCAAAGTAAATATTATCTTTTGTTTTCAGCTTCAGGGTTTCATCCAGTAATTTTGATGAATCTATAAATGTGTTTCTATGCATAACTCCATATCTTATGAAATCAGCATTTTCAAGTCCAGGAATCATAGAGAAAACTCTTTTTTGTTCTCCCCATTTAAGATTTGTCTGGAAACCTACAATGTTATATAATTTTCCTTCCTTATCATCCTGCCTAAGCTGGACAACAGCATAATCCATTTTATCAGTTTTAGGATTAATAAGACCTTTAGGTTTTAATGGACCGAATACAAGAGTTCTTTCCCCTGTCATTGCTATTCTTTCTACAGGCATACATGCTTCAAAAAGCTTTTCTTCTTCAAAAGTTTTTAGAGGAGCTCTTTCAGCTGTTATTAAAGCATTATAAAAAGCATAGTATTCCTCTTTATTCATAGGACAGTTTATATATTCTCCTTCTCCTTCTCCTTTTCCATAACGAGACTGATAATAAGCTTTTTCCATATCAATAGACTCTAAGGTTACAATGGGAGCAGCTGCATCATAAAAATAAAGATGATCACTGTGAGTAAGTTCAGCTATTTTTTTAGATAATACTTCAGAAGTAAGAGGTCCAGAAGCAATAAGAATTATCTGATCCTCTGGTATTTCAGTAAATTCCTCTTCAATTATCTCTACATTTTCCATATTTCTCAAATATTCAGTTATCTCTATTGAAAATCCATCTCTGTCTACAGCTAAAGCTTGTCCAGCAGGAACTCTATTTTTATCAGCTATTTTTATAAGAAGAGAATCAAGTTTTCTTAGTTCCTCTTTCATGAGTCCAGAAGCATTAGCAAGATTATCTCCACCTAAAGAATTACTGCAAACAAGTTCAGCAAAATATTTATTTTTATGTGCTTCTGTCATTTTTTTTGATTTCATTTCATAAAGTCTTACTTTTATTCCTCTTTTAGCTAATTGATATGCAGCTTCACAGCCAGCTAGTCCAGCCCCAACTATGATAACTTCTTTATTATTCATTGTTTCTCCTCTAAAATTTATTTCCAAACTCAAAGAGCTCACCCCTAAGGGTGAGTTCTTCTATTTTTTATTTTCTATTTTTTTTATATTTTTACATTCAGGATATCCTGTACAAGCAAGGAATTTTCCCCATCTACCCCTGTTTATTTTAAATGGTTTTCCGCATTTTTCACATTTACCAGCAGCTTTTAGTATTTTTTCTTCTTCATCAGTGATTTTCTTTAGTTCAGCTTTAAGCTGTACTATTCCATCTTGTTCTACTATTTGGTTATTAGCCAACATTTTTCTAATTTCAGTAGGAAGTGGAGTTCTTATATTATCTTCAGCAAATTTTTCACTTTCAAGATAACTTCCAAATCTACCAAACTTTAGAAGATACATTGCACCACTGTCAGTATATACATCAGTAGGCCTTCCTTTTTTAGCTTTTACTATTTCTTCTACTTTTTCTTTAACAAATATTTTACCATTTTTTATATCTTCAGCAGGTATTTCCACTCCTTTAAGAGATATTTTTTCTTTACAATCTTCGGAGTCATTAGGACATGCAAGATATCTTCCGAATCTACCCGTTTTAAGAATCATATTACCTTTTCCACATGAACAAGGAACATCAGATTCAATTATTCTTGACATTTCTTCTTCAACTGTAATTTTAAATTTATCTATATAATGTTTAAGCTCTTTGTAGAATACTGAAAGAAGATTAACCCAATCTTTTTCTCCATCAGCAACTTCATCAAGCTGATTTTCAAGTTCAGCAGTAAATTTAACATTCATTATATTAGGGAAATTTTCATCTAATTTATCTTTTATCTCATACCCTAATGCAGTAGGACTAAAACTTTTACCTTCAACTACAACATATTCTCTTTTTTTTAAAGTTTCAATGATAGCAGCATATGTAGAAGGTCTTCCAATTCCTTCAGCTTCCAGTTTTTTTACTAGAGAAGATTCAGTAAATCTTGAAGGAGCTTTTGTAAAATCTTCTTTAATAAGGAGTTTTTCTAATTTAAGAATATCTCCTTCTTTTATAGTGGGGAATTCTCCAAGAGGCAGATCCTCCTCTTCTTTAAATATTTTATAGTATCCATCAAATATTATTTTGTTTATAGTTCCTCTAAAATCAAATTTTTCATAATTGCATATTATTTCAAACTGCTCATATTTCATAGGAGCAAGTTGTGATATAAGGAATCTGTCCCAGATAAGTTTATATAGTTTGTACTGGTCTTTATCCAAAGTACTTTTTAAACTATCAGGAGTAAGTGCAATATCAGTAGGTCTGATAGCCTCATGAGCATCTTGTATTTTTTGTTTGCTCTTAACAGTTTTTTGTACTCCAAGATATTCTTTTCCAAAATTTTCAAGTATATATTTTTTAGTCATCTCTACAGCATCTTCAGATATTCTTGTAGAGTCAGTTCTCATATATGTTATAAGTCCTTTATGATTTCCATCTATATCAATACCTTCATATAAACCTTGAGCTACTCTCATAGTTTTAGAAGCTGAAAAACCAAGATAAGATGAAGATAACTGTTGAAGTGTACTTGTTTTTAAAGGTAGAGGGGAATTTTTACTTTTCTTAGAAACTTTAGCTTCAATTACAGTAAAATCTTTTTTCTCTATTTTTTTAATCTCTTTAACAACATTTTCATCAGTAAGTCTTTCGAATTTCTTATTGTCTACCCTATACAGAGAAAGCTTTAATTTATTTAAAAATTCTCCTTTTACTTCCCAGAATTTAACTGGAATGAATTTTTTAATTTCATCTTCTAAATCACAGATAAGTTTTAGGGCAACTGACTGAACTCTTCCAGCAGAAGTATTAGAAGAAATACTTTTCCATAATAAAGAACTTATACCATATCCCACTAATCTATCTAGTATTCTTCTAGCTTGTTGAGCATTTACTTTATCCATATCGATTTTTCTAGCATGAGATATAGAATCTTTAATAGCTGTTTCAGTTATTTCGTTAAATTCTATTCTGTTACTGTCTTTTTCATCAAGCTTTAAAGCATGAGCTATGTGCCAAGCAATAGCTTCTCCCTCTCTATCTGGATCGGAAGCAAGATATATTTTGTCAGATTTTTTTGCAAGATCCTTTAAATTTTTTATTACATCTCCCTTTCCTTTTATTGTAGAATAAGAAGGTTGAAAATTATTATCCACATCTACACCAAGTTTACTTTTAGGAAGATCTCTCACATGACCAAAAGAAGCAACTACATGGAACTTTTTTCCTAGGATTTTTTCTATTGTTTTAGCCTTAGCTGGGGATTCAACTATAACTAAATTCTTTTTAACCAAATTCTTCACCCCTATCTAAATTCAAATTTTTTGTTTACTATATTTCCGTTTCATTTTACTAAAAAATAATAAAAAAAGCAACAAACAATTATAATTTAGTTTTTTCTCCTGTATTTTCCACCAGGAATACTGACTATAGCATGTTTTATTTCAAGGTCCATAAGTATAGATAAAATCTCACTTGCCTTAAATGAAGACTCTAAAATAAGTTCATCTAAATTTTTTTCTTTTTCAAGCAAAGAAAATATTTTTTCTTCAAAGGAAGTAAGATCAAAATTATTATTTTTATTATTTTTTATTTTCCATCCATATTCTATTATTATATCTTTTACATCTGTAGTAAGTTTTGCTTGACTGTTTTTTATAAGGTTATTACATCCTTCAGATGAAGGAGAAAAAATATCTCCTGGTACAGCAAATACTTCTCTTCCTTCTTCTAAAGCTAATTCAGCTGTAATTAAGCTGCCACCTTTTTTCTGACTTTCTATTACAAGAATTCCTCTGGATAATCCCACTATTATTCTGTTTCTCATAGGAAAGTTATATCCAATAGGTTCTGTTCCTAGAGGATATTCACTGATTATTAATCCATATTTTTCTATTTGTTCCCATAATATTCTATTTTCTTTTGGATAGATAATATCAAGTCCACTGCCAACTACTGCAATAGTTTTACCAGACTTTTCCAAGGTTCTTTTGTGGCAGATACTGTCTATACCAAGAGCTAATCCGCTTACAGTAGTGATTCCATTATCAATAAGATCTTCAGTCATTTTTTCACATGTTATTCTTCCATAAGCAGTAGCTTTCCTTGTGCCTACAACACCTATTCTTCTGTTTTCCAAAAGAGAAATGTCTCCCCTATAGTAGAGAAAAACAGGAGGCTGACTTATGTTTTTTAACTCTTCTGGGTAATTTTTACTTTTTAAACTTAATACTTTTACTTTATTTTTCTTTAAATTTTCTATTTCTTTATTGAGAGTTAGATTTTTAGAATTAAGAATTTTTTTATATTCTGTATCATCAATATTAAAATATTTTCTTAGCTGGAATTCATCCAGTTTAAATATATCCAAGTATTCCTCAAAAGCTGACATTAAATTACGGATAACACTGTCTTTGACATCTGCTACCCTTAATTTATACCATTCCAACAAGACCACCTCTATTTTATTTTTGCATAAACTTTTACCAGAAGTTCTCTTATTATTTTAGAACCAGGGTATAAACTTCTTCCTCTTTCAAGAATACTTCTTGCTTCTGTATACTTTTCAGTTGCCATATAGATATCTCCCATACCAGCATACACATATTCATCTTGCCTGTAATTTAAATATTGTCTAAAATCATTTAAAGCATTATCATAATTTTGAAGATTTCTATTGGCTATCCCTCTACCAAGATAAGCTTCATAAAAAGAAGAATCTATATTTAAAGTATCATTATACAATGATATAGCTTCTTCATTTCTTCCAAGAAATCTTGCAGCGGTAGCTGCTCCAAAGACATTTCTTATATCAGTTTTATCCATGGAAAAGATTTTTCTTGCACGATCATATTGATTCATTCTAAAATATTGATTTCCTAGTTGAAATATTACTTCTGTGTTTTCATTTACAGATTCAATATAATTTTTTAACTCCTCTTCAAATTCTCTATTAAGTCTTTTCAGTCTTCCTCTGTCTCTTTCAGCTTCCATTTTAGTATCTATATTTCTCAAAGTTTCATTTCTATATTCGTATATAGGTGTGACTTCCTCTGAAAAAGCTAGAGATGCTGATAAGAGTATAAATATACTAATAAGTATCTTTTTCATTTTTTATCTCCTTTACTATTCCTTTTATTAAACCATCAGTCATTTTAATATCAATTTCATCATCAACTAATAAATCACAGACTTTTTTTATTGAAGTTCCATTTTTGGTAACAACACTGTAACCTCTTTTTAGAGTTTCAAGAGGATTTAAATTAACTATTTTGTTTATTCTGTTGTTTAAATTATTTTGAAGATTTTGTATATGATGTTCAAATGCCTTTTTTAAAAGAGTTTCTTTTTCCATTACCTCTTGATTTTTTTTTTCTATATTTCTACTGAAATTTTTTATGTAGTAATTATTCTCTCTTTTTTCCAATTCTCTTTTTAAAATCTCTATGTAATTTTTCATAAGAGATTTTAAATATCTGTTTCTATCTTCAATAGATTCTAAAGTTTTTTTTCGTTCAGGAACTGAAAGTTCTACAGCCTGGGTAGGAGTAGCAGCTCTGGCATCAGCTGTGAGATCACTGAGTAGATAATCAATTTCATGACCTACAGCAGAAATGATAGGTTTTTCTGAATGATAAAAAGCAAGAGCTACTTCTTTTTCGTTAAAGGACCATAGATCTTCTATGCTTCCTCCACCCCTTCCAGCTATTATTAAATCAATATCTTCTATTTTATTTAATGCTTTAATTCCTTTTATGATTTCTTCCTTTGCTCCAATACCTTGTACTTTAGCAGGATATACATAAATATTTATTGTATCATCTCTTTTTTTAATTGTTTTTATTATATCCTGTATAGCTGCTCCTGTATATGCAGTAACAACTCCAATATTTTTGGGGTATTTAGGAAGAGGTTTTTTATGAGATAGATCAAAACAACCTTGTTCAGCCATCTCCTTTTTTAGCTTTTCAAGTTTAGCAAAAAGTTCTCCCAGTTCATTTTTTTTCTCAATATGTCTTACAAGTATCTGGAAGTCTCCTCTATTCTCATAGAATCCAACATCTCCAAATATTTTTACAGAATCTCCATCTTTTAAATCTTCTGCAATTCTCTTAAATTTATATTTGAAAGCAGCACACTTTACCTGAGCCTCTTTATCTTTTAAATTGAAATATAGATGTCCACTTTTATAATAAGTCACACCTGACATTTCTCCTTCAAGAAAAAATTCTCTTAAGTCGCTGTTTTCTTCTAAATAGTTTTTTACTTTTTTATTAAATTCACTTACACTATAGGTTCTTTCTTCAAACATTAAAAACTCCTTGGCTAAAAATCTAATAATAGTTTTTTAAGTTTAGTCATTTCATCTCTTTTTACAATTGCATTTTCAAAATCTAATTCTTTAGAAAGTTTTGCTATTTGTTTTTGAAGCTTTATTATTTCTTTTTCAATATCTTTTCTAGAGGTGAAAATTTTCTTATCCTTACCTTCAGTTTCGCTGATATCCAATCCATAATCAAGATTAATTAAATCTTCACTGATTTCTTTAACAATTGTTTTAGGATCTATATTATGAAATACATTATATTCATGTTGTATCTTTCTTCTTCTGCTGGTTTCATCAATAGCTAGTTTCATTGAATCAGTCATTACATCTCCATATAGTATAACACGTCCCTCTATATTTCTGGCTGCCCTACCTATCGTTTGTACCAATGATCTTCTGCTTCTCAGGAAACCTTCTTTGTCAGCTTCTAATATTGCTACAAGAGAAACCTCTGGAATATCCAATCCTTCCCTTAATAGATTGATTCCAACTAAAGCATCAAATTCACCTTTTCTTAATCCTTTAATTATATCTATTCTTTCTAGTGTCTCTATATCAGAGTGCATATATTTTACCCTCACACCAAATCCAAGATAGTATTCAGTAAGTTCTTCTGCCATTTTTTTGGTAAGAGTAGTAACTAAAACTCTTTCTTTTTTTTCAGCTCTTATTCTTATCTCCTCCAACAGATCATCTACTTGATTTTTGGTTGGTCTTACTTCTATTACAGGATCAAGAATTCCAGTAGGTCTTATAAGCTGTTCAGCAATATGTCCTTGAGAAGCCTCTACCTCGAAATCTCCTGGAGTAGCCGAGACAAATACTGACTGATCAGAAATTTCTCTAAATTCTTCAAATCTTAAAGGCCTATTGTCAAGAGCAGCTTTTAATCTGAACCCATTTTCAACCAAAGCAGTTTTTCTGGCTCTATCTCCATTATACATTCCTCTTATTTGTGGAATAGATATATGAGATTCATCTACAAATATAAGGAAATCTTTTGGAAAATATTCAAGAAGGGTATCAGGAGTTTCTCCCTCTTTCTTGCCAGAAAGATATCTGGAATAATTTTCTATCCCTTTACAGTAACCAATTTCTCGTATCATTTCCATATCATATTCAGTTCTCTGTTTTAACCTTTGAGCTTCAAGAAGCTTTCCTCTTTTTTCAAAAGCCTCTACCTCTATTTTTAAATCTTTTTGTATTTCAGCAAGAATTCTTTCATTATCTCCATCAGCTGTAAGATATTGAGTAGCAGGATAAAGAACAATTCTCTCCAGATTTTTTCTTATTTTTTGTCCTGTAAGAGTATTAATCTCAGATATCTCTTCCAGATTATCTCCCCAATATTCCAGTCTGTATCCAGTTTCCATATATGATGGGTAGATATCTATAACATCACCTTTTATTCTGAATTTTCCTCTTTCAAAAGCTATGTCATTTCTTTCATATCTTATACTTATAAGTCTTTCAATAAGTTCTTTTCTGTCTATTCCAGTTTGCCTGTCTATTGGGATAGTCATTTTTCTATATGTTTCAGCAGATCCTAATCCGTATATAGCAGAGACAGAAGCTACAATTATTACATCTCTTCTGTTCATAAGGGCAGCAGTTGCAGCATGTCTCAGTTTTTCTATTTCATCATTGATAGAAGAATCCTTTTCAATATATGTATCAGTAGTAGCTATATAAGCTTCTGGCTGATAATAATCATAATATGATACGAAATATTCTACAGCATTATTAGGAAAAAAACTTTTATATTCTGAATAAAGCTGAGCAGCCAATGTTTTATTAGGAGCAAGAATCAGTGCAGGTCTTTGAGTCTTTTCTATGATATTAGCCACAGTAAAAGTTTTTCCCGAACCAGTAACCCCAAGAAGTACCTGATCTTTTACTCCATTATTTATGTTATCAGTTATTTTTTTTATTGCCTCTGGCTGATCTCCAGTAGGACTATATTTTGAATGTATTTTAAACATAATTATACCTACCTTTATAAATTCCTATTTTTTAATTATACCATAAACTTTTTCTATATCTATCTTTTTTTATTAATATACCTTTTATTTTTAATTTGTATTTCAAATAATTTTATTTTAAAATATATTGAAAATATTTTTAATTAGTGATATAATCAATTATAAATTTTTAGGAGGCAGAGCATGGAAGTTTTTATACATCATATATATGAATACCAAAAAGGAATTAGAAACCTTATATTACATACTACAGATAAAAGTAATATAGAAATTATAAAAGAAAAATTAAATGCTGAAAACATAGATTATATAATATATCCTTTAGGAAAGCAAAGAATAAATGTATTCTTTGGAGCAAAGGAGTGTATAGCAGTAATAAAAAACATAAATAAACTTTCTTTGACAGCTTATACTCCAGAAGAAGATTTTATACTTGGAATAATGCTTGGATATGATAGAAGAAGACAGTGTGAAAGATTTTTAAAATTTAAAGAAAAAGCTATCAGTGCATAAAAAAGGAAACTACTAAAATAGTTTCCTTTTTTTGATTAACATGATTCTCAATTTTTGAAGCAGATATATTTTATTTTTTCTTATTAAGAATATTTTTTCTTTCAAGATATTTTAAACTATTCTAAATATTTTTAATTTTTTGCTTCATTATATAATTAATTATTTTAATAAAATATTTTTATTGAATTTCAATTTCCTATCTTACAAGTCATCCTCCATCAAGTACTAAGATATGTCCATTTATAAAATCAGATGCTTTACTTGCTAAAAAGACTCCTCCTCCTTTTAAATCAGAAGTTTCTCCTTTATTTTTTCTTTCTTAAAGCTGATATAATAGAAAGCACAGTTAAAATTAAAAAGACTATTGTAATTGGTCTAGTATATAAGAAACTATATGATCCTTCATACATTAAAACTGCTTTTCTTAAATTAGTTTCAAGCATTGGTCCTAAGATAACAGCTAAAACTATTGGAGAGCTAGGCATTTTTATTTTTGACATAATATATCCAATAATACCAAAAATAAAAGTAACTCCTACATCAAATAAACTATTATTCATAGAATATGATCCAATAGTTGAAAGAATTAATATAGCAGGAATCATTAGAGTTTTGGGAATTTCTACAATTCTGCTGTAAAATTTGATACCTGCTAACCCTATAAATAACAAAAGAATATTTCCAATTATCATAGAACTGAATAATCCATAAACTATTTCAGGATTTTGTTCAAAAAGAAGTGGTCCTGGAGTTAGTCCTTGAATAATAAGTGCTCCTAATAAAACAGCAGCAACAGCATCTCCAGGAACTCCAAGAGTAAGCAATGGAACTAATGCTCCCCCAGTAACTCCATTATTACCAGATTCAGGAGCTGATATACCAACAAGACTTCCTTCTCCAAACTTTTCATTTTTATTACTTCTTTTTGCTTCATTGTAGCATACAAAGGCAGCAATATCAGCACCAGCACCAGGGATAGATCCTATGAAAGTTCCAATAACTCCTGATTTAATTATAGTAGGAAGACAATGCTTTATCTCTTTCCAGTTCATATAGTTTTTATCCATAACTATATCTGTTTTTATTTCTTTTTCTCCTACTAAAGTCTCTATTTGATTGAAAACTTCTGATACAGCAAATAGTCCTATAAGAACAGGAATAACTGAAAATCCATTAAGAAGATCAACTACTCCAAAAGTAAATCTTGGATAACTTGTTATAGAATCCATACCAAAACAAGATATCAGTAATCCTATCATTCCAGCAATTATTCCCTTTAAGAAGTTTTCAGCTGATATACTTGCAATAATAGTAAGCCCAAATAGAGCTAAAGCAAAATATTCAGGAGCAGAGAATCTCAAAGCAAATTTTGCTAGTACAGGTGATATAGTAACAAGAGCTAAACAGCTAATAAGTCCTCCCAATGCTGAAGCAATAGTAGAAGCACTAAGAGCTTTTGTAGGATATCCCTTTTTTACTAAAGCATAACCATCAAAGCAAGTGGCAGCTGATGCTGGAGTTCCAGGAGTATTCAAAAGAATAGCTGAGATAGATCCCCCATAGATAGCTCCAATATATATTCCAACAAGCATTATAAGACCAGTAACTGCATCCATTCCAAAAGTAAATGGAAGAAGGATAGCAACTCCCATTGTGGCAGTAAGTCCTGGAAGAGCTCCAATGACAATCCCCCCAGTTACTCCAAGAACCAGATAAAATAAATTGCCTAGCAAAAGAGCAGTAGATAAACCTTGTATTAAGTGACCAAACATCTATATTTCCCCCTCTATTTTAATTAGATAAACAATCCAGTAGGTAAAGATACTTTAAAAGCATAAGTAAACAATAAATATAAAGCTATAGGAAATGCTATTGCAAATACTATATTTAATATTTTTGATTTACTTTTTAAAATAGTTATTACAACAAAAGCAAAGATTACAGTGGATACTAAATAACCAATTCTATCTATAAGAAATATATATACTGCAAAAGCAAAAATTACCATAAAAGTATATTTCATATTTGGATTGTAAATACTTTTTTTATCTTTATTTTTTACACTTCCAGCAAAAAGCATAGTAGAAAGTATAAATAAGATAATTGCAATAACTTTAGGGAAGAAATCAGGACCTAGTCCAGTATTTCCTATAAATACCATATTAAACTGAGTAGAAGAATAAAAAATAAACACACTAACTATGCATAAAAATGCGGAAAAAATAGTTTCTAACAAAATTAATCCCCCTTTTATGAAAGGTGGGTGACTTATAAGTAGAAATTTAATCTAGCTTTTAGGTCACCCACTTACATACATTAATTTAAGAATTCTTTATGACTATTTTAAAGATTTAACTATAGAATTTATTGTAGCTGTATCTTCTATTATAAATGTTTCAAAATCTTTTCCATTTAGGTATTTAATTCCAAATGTAGAGTTGTTCATGAAATCTTTAAAATCATCTGATTCAACAGATTTTTTTATAGCAGCATCAAGAGCAGCAACTATTTCAGGTGAAGTTCCTTTAGGTACTGCAATACCTCTCCAAGTACCAGAAACAACATCATGCCCTAATTCTTTTATTGTAGCAACTTCTGGAAGACTTTCTATTCTTGTATCAGCCATAATTCCCAAAGCTCTTAATTGCCCAGCTTTAAGTTGTCCAATAGCTTCCCCAGGTCCCATTAGAGAGAAATCAGCATGTTTTCCTAATAATGCAGGGATAACTTCTCCAGCTCCATTGTAAGGAATATGGTTGAATTTTACATCAGCTTCATTTTCTATAGCTAAAGCATAGAAATTAGGCTTAGCTGTACTTGCGAATTTTATTTTTTCAGGATTTGCTTTTGCATCTGCTAAAAGGTCATCTAAAGTTTGATATTTAGAATCTTTTTCAACTAATACAACAGCTGGATCCATATTTACTAAAGATACTAATGTAAAATCTTTATAACTGATAGGAGAAAGATTCATTAAAGGTAATGAAACTATTTCTCTAGTTATCATAGTAATTGTATATCCATCTTTCTTTTGAGTAGCTCCAAAAGTCATTCCAACAGCTCCAGCTCCTCCAGTTTTATTAACTATAACTACTGAAGTACCAAGCTCTTTTTCCATAAGACTTCCTAATTTCCTAGCAACTGCATCTGTTCCTCCACCAGCACTGAATGGTACAACCATGTTAATGTTTTTACTAGGATAAGCTTTAGCAAAAGCACAAGCAGCCATTAAAGTGAAAATAATCATCATAAGTTTTTTTCTCATAAATCTTTCCTCCTCAGTTTTACTAATATGACAAAATTTTTAAAATACATATTGTGTACACTGTATTGAAATAGAATTTTTTGTTATATTAGATTTCTTTTTATATTATTTTTTTATTAAACATCCTATAATCTATTTATAACCCAATATTGCTAAAAAGTACAATAAAAAAATAAAGAAAAAATTTCATATATGAAACAAAACTTGAGAAACCTAGATAAAACTTTAATAGAATCATAGAATAGCTATAAAAAAAAAATAAAAAAGTTAGTTCCATATATGGAAAAATATAGTATAATATATTATAGATTTTTTGAAAATATCTCATTTTTAATGATTGAATTATATAAATTATAAAACAGGTATACTAAATAAAAGGGGGAGGAATGGAAACTGAAAAAAAAGTTCCTGCAATTGAAAAAGCAGATAAGATATTTAAATATCTTTACTATAAAGAATCAGCAACTCAGGCAGATATTTCTAAAGATTTAGGGATACCAAAGGCAACTACAAACAGACTTTTGTCAGTTCTTACAGAGCTTAAATATTTGAACCTAGAAGGAAGAGAATATAAAATAGGAGAGAAGTTCTACTTTTTTTCAAATAAGCATGAGAGATATACTTTGATTAAAAATATTGCATATCCATATCTGGAAGAATTATCTTTAAAATTTAAGGAAACATTTAAAATAAGTGTTTTGGATGAAGATAAAATAAGAAGTATAGGAAAAGTAGAAAGCAGTGATTTTATCAAAATATCAGTTTCTGAAAATGCAATATTCCCATTGCATGCAGGAGCAGCAAGTAAACTTTTAATCTGTCAGCTCAGTGAGGGAAGATTAAATAAACTTTTAGAAAAAACTCTTCCTAAATATACAGAAAATACTATAACTGATAGAGAGGAATTGAAAAGAGAACTTCTTAAAATAAATATAAATAAACTTTCTTTTGATAATATGGAGCATTCAGTGAATATAAGAGCTGTGGCAGTCCCTATATTAGATAGTAAAAATAGGATAGTAGCTGCTGTGAGCTGTCCATGCTTTCCAGATTCTCTTACAGATGAAAGAGCATTGAAGATAGCTGAATCTATGAGAAAATCATGTGAAGAGATATCAAAAAGACTAGAGTATTTTAATAAATAAATTTCAATATATTAATATAAAGATGATGTTAGGTTCTTAATTAAACTTAAATCATCTTTTTTATTTAAGGAAATCTGCTAAAAATATTGAACTAATTTTGATAATATATAATAAAAAATTTCATATATGAAACTATAATTGGAAAAATATTTTTTTGTTTTTCCTGTTTTTAGCATTTTTAATACTTTAAAATTTTTTATCTTTTCTTTTTAATTTCATATATGGAATTTTATCTGAGATATTGAGATTGAATTTTTATTTTTTTTAAAGTATAAATAAAATATAGAAAAGTATAACAAAACATTTCAATATAAATCAAAATAAAATATTTTAGGAGGAAAGTCATGTTGAAAAAAAGTAAAATTTTAAAAAAAATAACTGATATAGGAATAGTAGCAGTAGTAAGAAGTGAAACTATAGAAGAGGGAATCAGAATTTCTAAAGCATGTGTAGAAGGAGGAATTCCAGCAATAGAAGTTACATATACTGTCCCAGGAGCTACTGAAGTAATAAAAGCTCTTAAAGAACAGTTTACTTCTGATGAATTAGTAATAGGTGCTGGAACTGTATTAGATGCAGCCACTGCTAGAATAGCTATTTTAGCTGGATCAGAATTTATAGTTTCTCCTGCATTTGATGAAGAGACTGCAAAATTATGTAACCTGTATCAAGTACCATATATGCCAGGATGTATGACAATTACTGAAATAACTAAAGCTATGCAGTATGGAGCAGATATTGTAAAACTTTTCCCTGGAAGTGCTTTTGGACCTTCTTTTGTAAAAGCTGTAAAAGCTCCACTTCCTCAGGCTAATATTATGCCTACTGGAGGAGTAAGTTTAGAAAATATAGATGAATGGTTTAAAAATGGTGTAGTAGCTGTAGGAGCAGGGGGAAAACTAGCTTCTGGATCTAGTGAAGATATTATAGCTACTGCTAAAGCATTTGTAGAAAAAATAAAAGAAATAAGAAATAAATAATATGGCATATTTGGAGGAAAAGACTGTAATGGATAAAATATTTGATTTTAAAAATAAGGAATTTGGATTAATATGCAGTGGAGAGATGATAATGAGACTTTCTCCTCTGAATAATGAAATGCTGATTCAAGGACATTTACTTGAAAAACAAATGGGAGGAGCAGAATTTAATGTTGCCAGTGGAGTATCAATATTGGGAGAAAAGACTGCCATAATAACAAAGCTTCCAGAGAATGAACTAGGAAAATTTGCAAAAAAGATAATAAGTTCTAATGGTGTAAGTAATGAATTTGTGGTATATGATGAATCTAAAAATAAAAGATTAGCTATTTACTATTATGAGTATGGATCATCACCGAGAAAACCAAATGTTACATATGACAGACAAAATTCATCATTTCAGTCTTTTAAGGCAGATGAAGTAAAGAGTTCAGTATATAATAGAGCAGAAATCTTTCATACAAGTGGAATAACTTTAGGATTGTGTGAAACTTCAAATAAATTGACTCATGACCTTATCAGAAATTTTAAAGATGGAGGAGCATTAGTATCTTTTGATGTAAATTTCAGAAGAAATCTTTGGACTGAAGAAGAAGCAAGAATTGAGATTGAAAAATTGCTTCCATTTGTTGATATACTTTTTGCTTCAGAAGAAACTTTTAGAAAAATGTTTCAGAAAACAGGAAACTTAGAAGAGATTATAAGAGCTTTTGCAAAAGAATTTAATATATCATTTATTGCTTCTACTCAAAGAACAGTAAATTCTCCCAAATCTCATAATTTTACTTCATTAATATATAACAGAAAAAATAATACTTTCTATTGTGAATCTCCATATAAAAATATAGAGATAGTAGATAGAATAGGAAGTGGAGATGCTTATGTGGCAGGAGTCCTATATGGAATCCTTAAACATAACAATCCAGAAAAAGCAATGAAATATGGAAATGCTAACTCAGTATTGAAAAATACTATAATAGGAGATATATCTTGTGCAGATGTTACCCTTGTAGACAGTATAATAGCTGATCATGAGAATGGAAATACAAGTGAGATGAATAGATAATTAAGCCATCTGACTTTAAGTTAATTTATAAAAAAGAGAGAGATCTGAAATTTATATAATTTTAGATCTCTTTTTCTATTTTATTGATTAAAATTTACAATTAGACAAAATATTTTAAAAAATTAAGCTGTTGAAAAACAGTTTTTTTATTTTCTGAGCCAATATAAACCTTTAAATTTAAACAATTTTGTGATTGTTTTGTGTTTTTTGCGTGAAATTAGTGATTGACAAAGAGAAATAATAATACTATAATTAACTCATAGTTTTCTATAAAACTAAAAATAACTATTAATTGTTTGTTTTGATTAAAAATATTTTAAATTTTATTTAAAAATATCAATTGTTAATATAAAATAAAATGGGGTTAGATTATGAGACACAGTAGAAATGCAAAAGTAAGAATAATATATTTTTTAATACTTTTCCTTATATATAGAAGTATATTTGTATATTTAGGATTAAGTATAAATACAGCAGTATATGGGATTTTTATTTTAATTTCTTTCTTTTATTACTTATTAGACCTTCTCAATTTTAATAATTATCAGTACAAAACAAAAGACTTTATTTATTCTACTGCTATAAACTTTGGTGGATTTTGTATATTCTATTTCTTCTATAAAAAAATAGAGTTTATACATGCTTTTCTTTTTTATAATTTATTTCAGAATATGTTAAGATATTTCCTTCTTATTTGTAATAAAAAAATAGTAAATGTAGCAATAATTGATAGTGGAGATTACACAGATAAAATAGCTAACATTTTAGAAAATAACAAGCAGTATAGTTATGTGGGGTATCTAAATGATGAAGAAAAAAGTAAAGAAAAATATCTTGGAAAAATAACAGATATAGAAAAAATAGTAAAAGAAAAAAATATAGAAAGTATAATTTTCACTAGCAGAAAGCAGATAATAAATTATTCAAATATAATAACTGATCTAAAATTACAGGGAATAAAAATAATAGACTACATAAATTTTTTAGAAAAATGCGAAGGAAAGATAGATACAGAAAAAATAGATGATCTCTGGATAGTGATGTCAGATGGATTTATAGTTTTAAATAATACACTACAAAAGAGAATAAAAAGATTTTTTGATATAGTAATGTCAATAACGATGCTTACAGCAACTTTGCCTTTTATGATCCTTACTTACATATTAGTAAAACTGGATGCAGGGATTAAAAGTCCAATGAAAGTAATTAAAAATCCGGCATTTTTTAAGCAGAAAAGAATAGGGATGAAGGGAAATGAATTTGAAATAATCAAATTTAGAAGTATGAAAATACATGATCCAGCGAAATTTTCAAAATATGCATCAGAGCATGATGACAGAATAACAGCAACAGGTAAGTTTATAAGAAAAACAAGATTAGATGAACTTCCACAATTGATAAATGTATTAAAAGGAGAAATGTCATTTGTAGGGCCTAGACCAGAATGGAATGAACTAGGAAGAGAATATGAAAAGAAAATAAAAAATTATAAATTAAGATATGCAGTACAGCCAGGACTTACAGGGTGGGCACAGGTGATGTACTCATATGGCGCTTCATTAGAGGATGCAGAGATAAAACTGGAATATGATTTGTACTATATAAAACATCAGGATTTTGTAATGGATATGATTATATTTTTTAAAACATGTAAAACAGTAATATTTGGGAAGGGAAGGTAATAATGAATATCTTATTTATTTTTTCGAGACATTCAGAAAGTAAAGATGACTCAACTTTAACTAGGGAGTTATCAGATGAATTTTCAAGAAATGGAAATGATATTACTGTAGTAACAATTTTAGAAAAAAAGTTTAAAAGAGAAACAGAATATAAAATTGAAAATGGATATGAAGTTTTAAGAGTTAAAACTGGCAACTATTTTAATGTAGGCAATAAAATAGAAAAAGGAATAACAACACTAACAATGATACCTAAATTAAAAAGAGGTATTTTAAAATATTTAGGAGATAAAAAATATGATTTGATAATAACTCATACACCATTTTTATCAGATGCATCATTAATTAATCCTTTAAAAAAGTATTTTAAATGTCCAGCGCATTTAATTTTATGGGATATCTTTCCACAAAATGCAAAAGATATTGGAATAATAAAAAATAACATAATAATATTTAATTTTTTTAAACAAAAAGAAAAGAAAATGTTTTTAGCATATGATCAAATTTGGTGCATGTCAAATGGAAATATCAAATATTTACAAGAGAAATATGAATACTTAGATAAAGATAAGATAAAGTTATTAAAAAATTGGGCTTATATAAAGCCCAAATTGGAAATAAATAAGGAAGAAATAAGAGAAAAATATGGATATTCAGAAGAAGACTTTTTAGCTATATTTGGTGGAAATATGGGAAAACCACAAAAATTAGAAAATATATTATCATTAGCTGAGAAATGTTTAGAACTACCAGATGTGAAATTCATATTTATAGGTAATGGTTCAGAAAAAGAAAGATTAAAGAAAATAACTAAGGACAAGAACTTAAAAAATATTAAATTCATAGATCAGTTGCCAAGGGAAGACTATGAAAAATTTACAAGTGCATGTGATATAGGGATAGTAAGTCTTGATGAGAGATTTACAGTTCCAAATTTTCCTTCAAAGACAACAGATTATTTTAAATTATCGCTTCCAATTTTAGCAAGTTTAGATAAATGTTCAGCAGAAGACTATGGAAAATTTCTCGAAGAAGAGGTAAAGGGAGGAATTTTTGCTGAGGCTGGAAATATTGAAGATTTATATGAAAAATTTTTAACTTTATATAATGATGAAAATTTAAGAGAACAGTTAGGAAATAATGGAAGAAGATATTACCAAGAACATTTAGGAGTAGATAAGGCATATAAAGTAATAATGGATTCAATAAAGGAAAATTAAGGAGATAGATTTTATGTTTAAAGATAAAGTTTTACTGATAACAGGAGGAACAGGATCATTTGGAAATGCTGTACTCAGAAGATTTTTAAAAACTGATATTGGAGAAATAAGAATTTTTTCAAGAGATGAAAAAAAACAGGATGATATGAGAAAAATATATAATAATCCTAAATTGAAGTTCTATATAGGAGATGTAAGGGACTATAACTCAGTAATGGATGTAATGAGAGGAGTAGACTTTGTATTTCATGCAGCAGCTCTAAAACAGGTACCATCATGTGAATTTTATCCAGTACAGGCTGTTTATACTAACATATTAGGAACAGAAAATGTTTTGAATGCAGCAATAGCATCAAAAGTAAAAA
>PPYF01653932.1_pt1 | contig 34478 bp, 64 predicted proteins | sample 1559871 | NCBI WGS metagenome assembly PPYF01 (sample SAMN08240021, study PRJNA423297) | Human gut metagenome, whole genome shotgun sequencing project.
CCGCCAATAGTCGAGGTTTTTACATTTAATTTTTTTCCAAATTCTGTTTGAGTTAATTTTTTAATTTTTCTTAACTCTTTGATTCTTTCTCCAATATTATTACCCATTAAATTCACCTCCTGCACATATAATATCATTATAAATCACGCAAAGCAACAAAATTCCAATAAAAATGTTGCAATAAAACACTCGTTGTGTAATAATTATGTTGCAAAGAGTGATAGGAGGTGATTTGAAATGCCAAAGAAAAAAAGAAATGATGAGAATTTGAAAACGGATAATGAAACGACGTTAAAAGAAAAGAAGCTAATACAACTCGCTACTCTTTATGCTCAAAGCGATGAAATTAATAGAGTGAAACTTGATGCAGTATTGGCCACGTTTTCCATCTTTAGTAATAACAGTAATCAAATAATCAGCTAAGAAAAAAGAAAGGAAATTTTAAATGAATCAATTACAAATATTTAAAAATGAAGAATTTGGAGAAGTGAGAAGTCTATTAATAAATAATGAACCATGTTTTGTTGGAAAGGATGTTGCTTTGATTCTAGGTTATAGCAATCCGCAAAAGGCCATCAGAGATCATATTGATGAAGATGATAAAAGGACTGAACGAATCGTTCACCCCCAAGGTGGCACACAAGATACTGTAATTATTAATGAATCAGGGTTATACAGTTTAATACTATCCAGTAAATTGCCAACTGCAAAAAAATTTAAAAGGTGGGTAACAAATGAGGTTTTACCATCAATTAGAAAATATGGTGTCTATCAAGTTCCTGACGATCCAATGATTGCTCTTAAGCTGATGTTTGAAGCTACCGAGCAAACAAATGACAGAGTTAAGGTTATCGATAGTCGTGTAACCAATCTGGAAAACACAACTACTGTAGACAGCAGAAAGCAGTACACACTAAGAAAAATAGCAAGTGCGACAGCAGTTAGAGTTTTAGGGGGGAAAGACAGTCAAGCGTATTTAGAACTTCATCACAAGGTATTTTGTCAACTCTGGAAAGATTATAAAGATTATTTCAAAATTCCAAGTTATAGGGATACATTAAAAATTGATTTTGAAAAGGCAAAAGAATATTTAAGCGGTTGGCGTCCTGATCATAATCTAGAGATAGAAATTTCAAGCGTGAATGAGGGAATGTAGAATGAGTAATATACTAATTAGTATAACAGTAAGTGTAGCAATTTCTTATTTGATAACACATTTGTTATTGATAAAGCACTTATTGGATATTGAAGATAAATTTCGTAAAACGTGTGATTTTACAATTAATGAGGTTAATAAATTAAAGAATAAAAGCATGCATTAATCAATGCACACTTCTAAAAATTTAAGCAAGAAAGGGTGAATAAAATGGGATATCAAACAGGGTTACAAATAAAAGTAAAAAATCTCGATGAATATATTCAACTGTTGCAGCAATTGAAGGATATCATCGAGAAATTGAATAATATACGTCTTGAAGTAGATATTATTCAATCTTCGCATAAGGACTAAACTTATTGTTAAATATTTTAACTGCATCTGAATTCGAAGATAATAAATCAAAAAAGGAGTGTAAAAAATGAGTTTAGAAAAAGCATTAAAAAAACAGAAAGAGATTGAATTAGAAGAGATTAAAAAAGATAGAAAGAAAGGCATTCCAGTAAGAATTAATCCAAATTCCTTAGTAGCAAAGGAAATTGAATATCAAACATATCTTTTAAAGAAAATTCTGGAAGAAATTCATCAAAATCTAGCAGGAGTAAAAAAGCAGTATAAACAAAATTCTAATGATATAGATACTGAACTGTGTCTAGAGAGTATTAAAAACAATAAAACACTTTTCAATGCAGAGATATTTCTTGACAGGATTTTGAATGTGGAACTCTGCAAAATGTTAAATATATTGTATCTTGAATGTAAAAATGAATGTGGATATTTCAACAAAGATATTTTTATGAGAATGAGTGAAAATCTATATAAAAAGATATCAACCCGTTATGAGGGACTGGTGAATGCTTATAGCAAAGAAGATAAATAAATCAAAAAAGGAGCAATCACATGAAAATATTATTTTTGATGATATACGCAGTGTTATTTGTAGGACTTGTACGAAAGCATATAGAAATTAAAAGAAACATAAATACAAAGTTAGATTTTAATACAGAGGTAGAAGAAACAATAAAGTATCTCAATGAACTGTCAAGATACTTTGCACAAATAGCATTTTTTGTAGAAGCCTATTTATTACTTAAGTTTGTATGGCTGTTAATTTTGATGTTAAATTCAATATCATTATAACGAATATCCATATCTAAATTTAAACATTAGATAACTTGGTCGGTTATTAAATTCGTGGAAAGGAGCAGTAACCATGCGTAAAACGAAAGAAAATATAAATAATATAAGAGAAGAAATTATCTTTCAGGGACATGCCAATACTCAGGAAATACAGGCATTTATCCCATGCGGATACAAAGAAGCAACAAAGATAAAAAATGAAATTATTGAAAAAATAAAAAAGAACGGCAAGACAGTGCTTGTTAGCGGGAGACGTGTATATATTAAACCGGTTCATCTTTTAGATTATATTGATATGACCGAGAAGCAGATACATGAGTACGCAAAAATGGAACGTGAAAAAGCTGCTATGTCCAGTAGCAGCTAATAAATGAAACCACGTTAATTATAGAATATAAAAAGGAGTGTGTCAAAGAATATCGAAAATGGAAAAGTACATTAACAGACTGAATGCCAGAGGCTTTTATACAATCGTTTTAATTATTATTTTGGTAGGTTTTATAGCTGCTGGAGCTTCAGGTATCATTTTTGATTTTATCGGTAGGATAATAAAAAATATATAGGTTTTTAACAGTGTTTTTAGGGTACTGTTTTTATTTGCACCATTTTTAGGAAAAAGGAGAATTTTATGGATATAAAAATAGAATTATATAACGATCACTTTGAAAATGCCAAGCGCTATCAGATACCACGAGCGCAGTTAATTATCGCTGATATTCCCTATAATATCGGGATAAATGCATACGGCTCAAGATCTGACTGGTATATCAATGGCGACAATAGAAACGGGGAAAGTGAAAAAGCCGGAAAGACGTTTTTCGATACTGATGATGATTTTAAGATATACAACTTTTTTCAGTTTTGTACCCGTCTTTTAAGAAAAGAGCCTAAAGAAAAAGGAATGGCTCCATGCATGATCATATTCTGCGCATGGCAGCAGTTAAACGAGATTAAGGATTATGCCAAGAAATTCGGATTCAACCATGCACAGCCTTTATTCTTCATTAAAAAATCATCATCGCAGGTTTTAAAAGCTAACATGCGGATATGCGGGGCTACGGAGGTTGCCCTGGTGCTGTATCGTGATAAACTCCCAAAGTTCAACAATGATGGAATGATGATTCTTGACTGGTTCGAATGGGACAGGGGGGGAAGCTATCCAAAGATACATCCAACTCAGAAGCCTGTAAGCGTATTGAAAAGGCTTATCGAAATATATACAGATCCGGGCGATATTGTTATTGATCCGGTAGCTGGAAGCGGGAGCACACTAAGAGCTTGCGCAGAGTTAAACCGCTCATGCTATGGGTTTGAAATAAAAAAGAAGTTTTATAAGGAAGCAAAGGAAAAAATGCTTTCAAATGTAAATATGACACTGATTATTTGAAAGGAGAGCTATAGATGTTAAAAAACAATAATGAAAGAAAACAATGGATTGAAAATGAAGGCATCGGTATGGAATCATGAGACTCGTAAAACAAATGAAAAAATCAAGTGGAATAAAATCGGCATGTTTATTACATATTCTTATGAAAATGAAACACTTCTAGAACAGACCTGCATAAGTGACATTGTTTCAAGGATGGCGAAAATGAAATGATAGAAAATCTTAAGGGAGAACTGTGGAAGCAGTACCGCGGTACAGGTTATTATTTTTCATCATACGGACGTGTAAAACGGATATACAGGCATAAAGAACGCCTTTTGAAACCGTATAAAGTCAGTCGCAGGAAAGGCTCAGAACTGTGGGTTGTAAAGGTCTATGGTAAAGAAACATCGATTTCAAGAACTGTATATGAGCTTTTTATCGGTACGGTTCCCGAAGGATATAACATTATCCATCGTAACAAGGTACAGAGCGACAATGCAGCGGTTAATTTAAAAGCAGTATCTAAAAAAGAACTTGGTACACTGTACGGCGGAAGAACGCGGATGCAGAGACTTATATATGATATGGAAAATAAATGCTTTTACAAGGGGACCAGAGAAGCAGGAAAAGCCCTTCACATAAGCAGGCAGACAGTTTCGGACTACTGCAATGGAAAGGTTAAAAAGCCTATGTTCAGGCTCAGATGGGCAAGGGATGGAGAATAGAAACAAAATGAAGATGCTCAGGAAGGGATGATATTTATGCCAAAACCGCCGGTTAAGTATCTATTACTGGATATTAATGATGTTACAAATGTTTGCGGTTCTATACAGAGCGATGAGCTTTGCAGGCTGCTGAAAATAAAGCCGGTCTATTTATCTGCATGGCTGTGTCACAATGGTGTTCTGGAAGGTAAGTATTACGTTGTAGAAGATGTTTAAATATTATGTCTACATAGAAAGTGAGGTAATTGTACTACCTTTAGTTATTTATGCAGAAACAAGGGAAACAGCCTATAAAAAGGCAGTAAAACAGTTTAGAAGGATATTTAAAAAGAAGAAAATTACAAGAGTTGCTATCCACAAAGATCATTATTATTTTGGTGGATTTGAATATTAAAAAAAGAAAGAAGAGGAAAAGAAAATGAGATTTATTAGAAAAATTAGAAGAGAACAAGAACAAAAGGCGCGCAAACAAATGCTTAAGGAAAAGCGCCAACAAGGATTGAAGCCGAAATATGAATATAATTCAGCAACACATAAAAATGATATCGAATGGGTACCTGTAAAGATGCCGACTGTAAAGCACAGCAGTAAAGTGTTTTATTAAATGCAGAAAAATAAAAAAGCTAATGTGATAGATATTTTGAGTTTAATCATATCCACAATAGCAGTTCTTATATCGGTATTTTTATAACTAAAAAATTGAAATAATTAAAGAAATTATTGAGACAAAAAGCGCTATGATGCTAATGAGATTATTTTTTAAATAATTTTTGAATTGAATTCTTTTAAATTCTTTGATATGTAAGCTAGGATGCGATAATTCGATATATTTAATTCCGATTTCGCCACGACTTTCTTTTAAAGTTCCATCATTTCTTAAATATTCTATACATTTCAGAAATTCACTTGGATCAATATTTAATTTATTGGCAGCTTTATCAATATCGGGATTAGTATAACGTAATTTTTTATTAGGTAATTGATTAATATATTCAAATATCATTTTACTTGTTTTATCCATAATAAACCTCCTTAAAGAGATTATATGGCAAAACAGTTAGTTAATCAAACAAGGTAGAAAAACTACAAAAACTATTTTAATAAAAAAATCTCTCTAATCCGTTGGTACATATGGGATTAGAGAGAAAATATAAATGCAATATAATATTTAGGTTATATTGCACCAAAGGGGTGATAAATTGGCAAGACGTGTAAAGAGTTATGACGGTCAGCATGAGACACTTCCAATTAAGGATACAAGACAGCTGCAGGAATTTATGTATAACCTGCTTAGAAAAAAAGATAGAGCAAAAACGCCGATAAAGAAATATCAGGCCGATCGCAACTGGATGATGTGTCTGCTTGGATTTAATACGGCACTCAGGGCGGAGGATCTGCTGCAGCTGAGAGTATTAGATGTCAAAAAGGGATATATACATATAAAAGAAAACAAAACGGGTAAGATGCAAAATTTTCGTATGAATAAGCAGCTTCATAATGATGTTCTTGAATATATCGAAAGAAACGGATTAGGCGATTATGATTATCTTTTCAAGGGACAGAAAAAGAAGCAAAACGGCAAACCGTATTATTTACCGATTACTCGGCAAAGAGCATATAACATTGTTGAAAAGAACGGCGAAGAGGTCGGGATTGATTTTACATTTGGCGTACATAGTTTAAGAAAGACATTCGGATATATGTATATAAATGCAGGTGGCAAATTAAATACATTAATGAAGATGTACAACCATGATGATCCAAACGTCACTATGAAATATATCTGCTGGGGGCGTGAAGATGCTGAGGCAGACCGTCAGGCAATATATCTAGGAGGCGTACATAAATGATAGTAAGTGATTTTTGGTTAGGTGTGATCCTAACCATTGCAGCAGAAGCAGTAATAACAATCTTAGTTGTTGATTATTTAGGACAAAAAGAAAAGGATGATGAAAATGAATGATTACTTAAAATATCTTCAAGAAAAACGTATCGAGGTGCTAAAAGAAATTAAACCGATATGTGAGGCATTTGGAATAGAAGACTATGATTATATTGTTAGCGATAAAAGACAAACAGAAACGTTAAGAATTGGAACTACAAAAATAGGATGTTCCTGTAATTCTATTTTTGCTGTTAAGCAAGAATTAGTAGGTTACTTGTTCATTTGTTATTTTAGAGAAAGACCATTAGGACACTTCAAAACACACGTCTTTAATGAAATTAAGCGTTATTGGATAGGGGATAAAAATGGAAAATAAATATCAAGAAGCTTTAGATAGGTTATTAAATGATGATTACGATTTTTCACATGATTTTTATGAAGATGATAAAGCTACTGCAATGGAACGTGATATTGATACTTTACAAGAATTGGTTGATAAAGCAACGCCTAAAAAGCCTGTACGTGTTTGTTGCGAACCAGAAGAAGAATGGGATAATGAAGAGGAATTTTATAATTGTCCTAATTGTGGAGAACCTTTGCCTTATAATTTTGATTATGACTATCCAATTAAAAATAAATGTTGCTTAGAGTGTCAACAAGTTTTAGATTGGAGTGATGAAAATGACCGCTAAAGAAATGTTTGAAGCATTAGGATATACATATTATAAAAGTAACAATATGATTCTTTATGAAATAAGTGAAATAAACTACTTTATTTTTAGCCCGGATAAAGAAATCACGGTAGGTGATTATGGCATAGACGTAGCTACATTAGAAGCAATTAATCAACAATGCAAGGAACTGGGGTGGATTTGATGGAAAATAAAGTAACGATTTACAAAGGTGAAGTAATGCATGATTTGAAAGCACTGTTTGATAATGCTGGTGATTATTTTGAAGATGAATATGAGCTTGTAAAACAATATATCGAACAGTTGGAACAAGCATTAGATAAAGCGTGTGAAGAATTAGAAGTATTTGACATGACATTTAACGATGGTGATTTTGTTGATATAAAAAATAAAGAACAGTGGAAAGAGTGGACTTTACAAAATAGAAAGTAACACCCTGAAAGTGCGATTTTACGTAAATCGGGGTCACGGTAACTTTTTTTGAATAAATAATAATGAATAATCGGCTAAGAGTGTTGATGGTTATAGAGTTTAAACGATTTATGTACTCTAACAAAAAAATTGACACTCTTAGGGATTATGTAACTTTTTTTACAGGTGTTGAAACCGGAAAGGTGAGGATGAAAAAATGTTAAAAATTGAAAGACTAAAAGATATAATTAAAAATTTTGATACGGTGAATTCCGGTGAGGATTTGCAATGTTATTTATCTCGGATTGCAACAAATCAGAATTACGATGATACCTGTTATAGAATAGGTATAGATTGCTCAGATTGCTTAAAGCTGTCGCTTATGGATTTATTAGAAGAATATAAAGGACCATATGAGTTAACAGTGCTTGAATTCAGAATACTCAGATATGCAAGAGAACTGGGATACAGGTTTGTAGCATGTGATTTTGATGGGGAGATTTGTTTTTATAGAAACAAGCCGGATAAAAAAGAAATTGCATGGAGTGATGGAGGGGATTTCTCATTAATATTTAATTTCGGTTTATTCAGTTTCATTAAGTGGGAAGATGCAGAACCGCGGGAAATTTATGAAATTCTAGCTAACTGTACCATTGTGGGCGGTGATGAAGATGATTAAATTATTAAAAAAGAAAATAAGAAGAAATTATTATAAACCGCTTGATAGACATGCAGAGGTTATAGACACTTTAATACAAGGATTTAATCTGCTGAGTGAAAAGCTGGATGAGGTTATTGCTGAAACTAATGAATTAGAAAAAGAGGTTGAAACATTAAAGATAAAGTTAAAGGAAGTAAAAGAAAATGCTTAGCAAAGAAGAATTACTAAAATATAAATTTGAACTAGAAGTTGCCTATGACGGACTTGGAATAGGTTTAGATATTGCTGATGTTAAAGACGCAATAAGTTTAGGTATAGTAGGATATGAAAAAATGTTTAACTTATTATTTAATCCTAAACCATACAAACTTGAAGATTTAAAAGAGGATATGTGGGTTTATGATATTAAATATGATGAATTTTGTAGAATATATTTTATCGCTAGAATATATCCACATCGTAGTTATAGTGATGGAACTTGCGAAGATGGTGCATTTGAAGAAAACCGTTTCTTTCCAGTGCAATACGCTAATTTAATTAAAATGGGAGTGAAAGAAGATGGATAAACAAAATATTCTAAAGCACATTGAACGGTGGCTTGATATTAGGCAAAAAAATGGATACAAAAACGCTAGAATTGGTTTTAAAGGTATGGAAGAAATACATATAGTATTTGAAAATACATTTACTGATGAAGAACGTGAGATTATTTATGATGAAGAGTTTTATGATCTATTTGTTGTAGATAAAATCTGCACTGATTGCTGTTATGAATGGGGATGCAAGGAAGAAAAGAAAATCGGTACATGTGAAAAATGCCAACTAATTACGAAACTGCGTGATAAATATGTTAAGTCAACAAGGGAAGCAAAGGAAAATGACATCTAAACAAATAGCATTCGTATTTTTCCTAATTATGCTTATTGCGTTTATTTTGTCTCTTGTTTTGGGAATTAGATATCTAATTAAAATTTGGAGGAAATAAAGATGTTAGTATTACCGATTAAAAAGAAATGGTTTGATATGATTTTAAGCGGTGAAAAGAAAGAAGAATATCGTGAAATAAAACGATATTATGAATCAAGATTAGACTACCAGGAATTTAAAGATATAATCTTTAGAAATGGTTACTCATGCAAATCACCTTATTTAAAAGCTCGAGTTAAGATTAAAAAGGGATATGGAAAAGAAGCGTGGGGAGCTAAACCGTGGAAAAAATATTATGTTTTAGAAATAGTTGAAATTATGGAGGTAGGTAATAATGGATGATATTATAGCAAAAATAAAAAAACTGATGAATACAGCGAATGATCCTAACGCTAGCGAAAATGAAGTTTTTGTAGCAGTTAAAAAGGCGCATAAATTAATGGCTAAACATAATATAGAATTAAATGATATTGAATCTAAGACTGAAGATGATGTAATTGAAGCTGTATTAGACATCACACCTAATTTTATGATGAGTATTTTACAAGTGGTAAGTGATGAATTTAGGTGTGAATTTCTATATATTTCAAGAAAAAATAGATTTATTCCTAAAATATACGGATTGAAAAATGATGTTGACGCAGCTGTAGAAGTAATAAAAAACATTACAGTGTTTATTAATAATGAATTACCTAGATATGTAAAAAAATATAAGAAAAAAGCAAGTCATGATTTTACTTCAATTTTACAAGATTATATTCCGTGTGATGCAAGAGTGCTAAAAAGAAGTTACTGTCTTGGATTTGCGAATCGTTTAAATGAATTCTTTAATGAAAATAAACTAGAACTAAAACAGGAATTCGAAAAATATGAATTAATTTCTTTAGGTGTTCCCAAAATTGTTAGAGATTATGTTAATAACGTTGTAAAGCCAAAAAAAGTTAAAAGTAAAGAACTTGCAGTATCTAGACGTGCTTTTAATGCCGGCGTAATAGCTTGCGACAAGTATAATGGAAGGTAGTTATAAAATGGAGACTAAAGTTAGACAAAGCAATTACATAACAATTTTAGGATGGATGATATCAGATCTAAAGTTAAAAGGTAATGCATTGCTTATTTATGCAATTATTTACGGCTTTTCACAAACACAAGATTTAGCATATACAGGAAGTAGACAATATTTAGCGGATTGGACTAATTCAACACTTCAGGGAGTATCTAAATGTCTAAAAAAATTAGTAGATGATGGTTTTATCATCAAGAAAGAAAATGTAATAAATGGTGTTAAATTTTGCGAATATAAAGCAGTAGTTCCTGAGTTGCTACCAGTAAACAAAGTTTACGGGGGTAGGCAACAAAGTTTACATAATAATATAGAATATAATACTAGTAATATATATAGTGCAAAATTTGATAAAAATGATGCGTTTAAAAGATTCTGGAGTGTATATCCAAGACATACAAACAAGAAAAAAGCATTTGATGTTTTTATTAAAAAATGTACCGATGAAACTGTACTGCAAAAGATGTTAAGCGCAGTTGTTGATTATAAAGAGACAGAACAGTGGCAGAATGAAAGATTTATACCTCACGCTTCCACATGGCTTAACGGCGAAAGATGGGAAGATGAAATCAGTACGGTCTCTAAAAACAATACAAATGATGATAATGAATGGATGAGCGGATATGAATAATTATCAGGATGATTTAATCGGTATGTTTCTTGTTAAACCGCAGCTTCTGGATTTAACTATTCTAAAACCATCATATTTCGATAAGAAGCACAGGGATATATTTACTGCTATAAAAAAGTCGTATAAGGAAAATAAAACTATTATTTTAGAGGATATCCTAGCATTACAGGCAATTGATGTTGATCTTGTTATTGCCTGTTCTACAAGTACCGCAACAACTGCTCTATTTGAACAGTATCAGGATTATGCAGTTAAGGAATACAAGAAAAAAGCTCTATTAGCAACTGCTAAAAAGCTCCAGAATGATGAAATTACAATTGATGAATTTTACAAGGATACAAACAATTTTGCATCTTTAGGGTCTTATTCATCGACGAGGCTTACTAAAGAACTGCTCAAAGGTTCGATTACCAAGCATAAGAACAATATCAAATTTACAAGGTTTAGTAATTTAGAAAAGAAGCTTAATTTAAAGGAAAATGACTTTGTTATTCTTGCCGGTGCTACCGGTGTAGGTAAATCAGGTATAGCTATAAATCTATTGGATGATCTGTCTCACAACTATCCTTGTGTATATTTCAATTTCGAAATGGTAGAAGAGGAGCTGTATCAGAGACTTATTTCAATTAATTCTAAACTGAATCAAAAAATGCTTGAGCAGTATGAGACACTGCCACAAAAAAATATGAATGTTGTTAATTATGCAATTGATGATATTTCAAAAAGACATATTGATATTATCAATCATTCATCGACGTTGGATAAATTAAGATCATTTATTATGAGCTACAAAAGCGATAAGCATTTTATAGTGTTTGTGGACCATGTAGGGCTTATTGGTGTACGGGCTAAAAACAGTTATGAAAAAATGACAGAAGTAGCCAAGGAGCTAAGAAAAATGAGCTTGGATAACAACTGTACGATTATTGGACTTTGTCAATTAAACAGAGAAGCAACTAAAAATGCAAAACAGCCTAATTTATCAATGTTAAGAGATTCAGGTGAGCTGGAACAAAGTGCAAGCAAGGTTATATTTGTCTGGAAGAACGAAAAAAACTGCGCAGAAGATTATTATCTAGTTATCGAGAAAAACAGAAGCGGTCCTAAATCAATCATTCCAATAGGCTACAACAAAGAAAATCAGATTGCTTATGAATTAAGCAATAAAAGAGATTTAAGGACATAGGAGGATTTAGAAAATGAACAAAAACTATTTTGATTAAAAATCTCTCTAATTGCATATGTGACAAGGGGTTAGAGAGAAAATATAAATGCAATATAACATCTTGGATATATTGCGCGTTTAAGGAGCAGAATAATGGAAAATCTAAATAGTGCTGAAAAAATTTCGAAAGGAATTGAGTTGGTGGGTGAAGGAGTATTAGAAACATTTCAAAACGCAATTAACCTTTTTTGTGATGCTCTTTCTAATTTTGTTGATCGTGTTAATATGATAAATAAAGTCAATCATAAGAAACCGAGATTACCGAGAAAAACAAAAAAGAAATACAAGAAATTAGGAATTTATGAAGATTGGAAATATGTAAATAAAAAATAATAATTTGAGTAAATAGCATAAATGTAGATAAAGATGACTGAAATATCATTTTAGAGGAAAGAAGATAATAGCTATTATATAATGTTTTAAACAGCACGAGGAGGGAAGTAAATTGAATAATTATATTTCTGATAAAGAATTAGGAAAGTATATTGGAATGTATGAGAAAGCATTAAATCATTATTTTAAAGATTATCCTAAACAGCCATCAATTTACAGTCATGAACGACAGGAGTACAGTGGATTGGATATAAATACATATATCTATATTGCAGATAATTATGAAACATTAAAGGAGAGGCTTAATGGAAGAAAATGAAGTAACAAAAGCAGATATTAAACAGTTTATCAGAGATGTAACATCATGCGGTTATTACAACCGTAAAATCATATCTTTAACTAATCAGTTAGAAGCAATACATGTTCAGCTTGTAGGGGTAAAATCAATAGCGCCGAAAGAGTACCATGTTGAGAATAAAATACCGTTCAGTATGCAGGGAATAAATTCTTTACTAATTGATGAAGAAAAATTAATATTAGAACGTGATAAATATATTCGTAAGATAAATGAGGTAAGAATACTGTTCGATCAGTTGCCTATTAACATTCAAATCATGATGGTAGAACTGTATGTTTGTGGTTACAATCATACAAAGGTAGCTAACCGTTATAACTTTGCTAGACAGTATTTATATAAACTTATTAATAAATCAGTAAAAAAAGTTTTAAAAAAATAAAAGAGGTGACAATGTAACCTGCTTTTATGTGTTATTATGGTATTGTGGAAATTTTGAAAGAACACCACAATCAACAGTTAATCAACACTTTATCAGGAAGAAACTCGAAAGGGTTTCTTTTTGTTTTATTCGAAAGGGGAGTTATATGTACCATGCAGGATTAGGAAAATTTGTTAATGACAATTATATAAAGAAGATAACTACAAAAAATAAAATTAATAAAAATATAATATTTGGTTATGTGAAAGACAACATATACTATGAATTAAATGAAATTGTTGAAGACATTGATGCGTATATCAATAAATTAGAAACGGAAGGATGTGTTGTTTACTTTGTCAAAAAAAAGAAGATCTCTAGAAGAAATCCAAACACTGGTCAACAAAGGGAATGAACATGCATTCTACGTATCAAGAGAGTGGAAGGACGTAAGAAAAGAAGTATTAAACAGAGACAATAATGAATGTCAAAGGTGTAAAGGAAACTTCGTTGTTGATCATCATCCAATCAAAAAGGTATGTGTAACAAAAGCAAGGTATGTACATCATATAAAACCCATGAAAGATTATTTTAGTTATGCGCTAGATATGGATAATCTTGTCAGCTTGTGCTTCAGTTGTCATGAAATTGTTGAAGGAAGGTCAGGGAAGTGGAAGAAACCATCAAAGAAAAGATTAACCGAAGAAAAGTGGTAAGCCCCCCGGTGAATTCTCGAATGCTGCACTTAAATGGAGAACGGGTATGTGGCTATAACTAAGTAAGAATATCTTCGCGTATGTGATAGACGGTATTGAGCTGAAATAATTGAAAGGGGTGATAGCATGAAAAAAAACGAAGTTAAAGAAGATTTAATCTATCAGCTGATTGCCAAAGGGAAACACCAGTCTTTTTATACCGATCTGGTTGATGATTATATGAAATACTGGGATTTAAAAAGGAAACTTCAAAAAGATATTCGAGATAAAGGACTACGCTATGAAGTCACATCGGGTAATGGTTTTGTCAGCGAAAAGCCTAATGAATCCATACAGAATATCATGAAGGTAACATCGACAATGCTTAAAATACTGCAGGATTTAGGGCTTCAAAACCCGGAGACAAAGGAAGATGATGCAGATGATTATATCTAGTGATATTAAGTGATCATATGTAAAGAAATCAATGATTATCTCGACTGGTGTAACAGGAATCCTGACAAGATAAATAAGCAGCGAAAAATGCTGATTAAGAATATTGTCAAGCCAACATTAGCTAGAAATGATGTGTTTTTTGATGAAGAAATGTATAAAAAATGCATTAAATACTGTGAAAAAAACTATTATAAACTGTTTCCGTATCAAAAGTTTGTATATGCTTTTGTTTTTATGTATGTAGATGATATTCCATTATTTCCAACCTTTATTATTCTGATGGGACGGGGAAATGGTAAAGACGGCTTTATGATGCCGTTGATGAATTTTCTGCAAACCCCAGTATATAATATTAAAAATTATCACATTGATATTATTGCTAACAATGAGAATCAGGCTAAAGATAGTTTTAATGTCGTATATGAAATGCTTGAAACACATTGGAACAAGTTCAAAGGTAAATTCTATAAATCAAGAGAAAAAATTCTTAATTTAGTTACACGCAGTGAGCTTAGATTTAATACATCTAATGCGAAAACAAAAGATGGAAAAAAATCAGGAGCTTTGCTCTACAATGAATATCATGCATATGAAAACTATGATCAGATAAATGTTTTTGCTTCACAGCTGGGTAAAATAAAACATGCAAGAAAATTTATTATTACTACACAAGGCTATGTTCGTGACGGTCCGTTGGATGAACTGCTATCACTGTGTAACGAAATATTAAGGACGGGGAATAACGAACTTGGTTATTTTCCTTTTTTATGCTGCATTGATGATATTAAAGAAGTTGAAATTCCTGGATGCTGGATAAAATCAAACCCATCAATTGACTATATGCCGGCTTTGAAAAATCAGATTCACTATGATTATCTTGAAATGAAAAAACTGCCATCAAAACGAGCTGAATTTATTACGAAACGTATGAATCTTCCTGCTCGCAATGATGATGTACAGGTAGCATCCTGGGAAAATATTCTAAGTGCATGTTATTCAGATGTTGAATTGAAGATTCCTAAAGAAATGCCGGATATTGCAGGCAGAGACTGTATCATCGGAATTGATTATGCTGATATTCGAGACTTTGCCAGTGCAGGAATTCTTTTCAAGATTGATGGCGAATATATTTGGCGTCAGCATACCTGGTGCTGTAAAAATAGTCCGTATTTTGAAAATATCAAATTTCCGTTAATCAACAATTTAGGTATTCCAAGTTATACGGATTACGAAATTGTTGATGATACAAGTTTATCAATACCTGACATCGTTAAATGGTGCATGGAAGCGATGAAAAAGTACAATGTTAAAAAAATTGTCATGGACACGTATCGTTTTAAGCTGTTTCGAGAATGTTTTCAAACTGTTGGTATTAGCGAAGAAACAAAGAAAGACCCATATGGTATTGTAAGAATGATTCGAAACCTGGGCTCTATAAACGTATTAACAGCCCCAATAATTGAAAAAGCATTTTCAGATAACAGGATAAACTTTGGTGATAGTGCGATTATGCGCTGGTACACTAATAATACATCTGTAACTATCGATAAATATGGAAATAAGGCATATGGGAAAATTGAGCCTAAACTAAGGAAAAATGATGGTTTCATGTCATTTGTGGTTGCTATGAGTGCGGAAAATTTATTAGATGAAGTTGTTATATACGTCTAAAGGAGGTGATTAAGATAGCTTTTAACTTTAGAATTAAAAAGAAAGATAATGAGGGGAATATTGTTGATTTCTACATTGACATGATTGCCACAAAGAATTACCTGACAAACTTAGCCTTAGAAATAGGGTACAATAAGATTGCAGATTTAATTTCAAAATGTCATTTTGATGTAATATCCGATGATCATGATGCATCTGTGACTGATTATGTATTAAATGTGCGACCAAATCCCAATGAATTTGCAACTGATTTTTGGAAACAGGTTGTCTTGAAGATGTGCAGTGATAGCGATGGATGCCTAGTGGTTCAGTTAAGTGACAGCAGTATATATCGGGCAACTAACTTCACCGAAGATAATAGTGTAACCTGTGCACGAAATTATACTAATGTTACAATTGAATCTGGAGGCAAGACGATGAATTTAAATCGTACTTTCACAAGCGAAGATGCGGTTTTATTCAAATATAAAAATGACAGGTTATTACGTCTTTTGAGAAAAGTAAGTGAAGAAAATGAGATTGGCTGGACAGCTGCAATCAAAGGCGTTAAAAGTAAATTGCCTAAATATAAGTTAACTCTTCCTGGTGTCGGAACTTTAATTGACCGTGAAACTGGTAAACCTATGACAGGAAATGAGTATTCTGAAAAAGTCAAAAAAGAATTAACTAGTGATGATTTACGCGTAATTATTCAAAGCAATGGGATTGATATTAGTGCTATTGATTCTAAATGTACTTTAACTTCTCAAGATATTAAGGCATTAAAAGATGAAGTATTTACTAATACAGCGATTGCCTTGGGGATACCGAAGAGTGTTTTTTATGGTGAAGTAACAGAAAAAAGCGATGCAAACAATGAATTTATTACATATGCTGCCAGTCCTATCATCGAGGAATTGAATGACGGGATGAATCACTGCTGGGTCGGTCAGGATGCATATGTTAGAGGTGATCGCATTTTGGTCAATACATTATGCATTAAACATATCGATGTTATCGAGAATGCTGGAAACTTAGATAAGCTGTATTCGAACGGCTGGTGCCACAATGATATCTTGAAATTATTGAATCAGCCGGTCATTGATGAACCATGGGCATGGGAAAGAAGATTTACTAAAAACTATAGTACTGATTTGAAAGGGGGTGAAAAATGACGATGAGAAATAATGAATGCAAAAAATTTTATGAATTCAGCAGGATTAATGAAGAGGAAACTGAGCTATATATATTTGGTGATATAACATCATGGAAATGGGAAGATAGTGATGTAGGAGCATTTAACTTTGCAAAAGAACTGTCAGAAATTGATACTAATTTAAGAGTCCGGATCAATTCTTATGGTGGGGAGGTAGCTGAAGGGTTAGCAATATATTCACTTTTAAAGACTTTTAAGCATAAAGTCACAACTGTTTGTGATGGTTTTGCATGTTCAGCGGCATCAGTTATTTTTATGGCAGGTGAAACAAGAATTATGACCAATGCTTCACTGCTGTTGATTCATAATGCATGGAGTTATGCCAGCGGTGATGCTAATGCGTTAAGAAAACAGGCAGATGATTTAGAAAAAATTACTCGACCATCGATTGAAATTTATAAAGAAGTTTCAAATCTGGATGAAGATACGATTCAAAAAATGATGGATGAGGAAACCTGGATTACTCAGGATGAAGCACTTGAGTGGGGGTTTGCAACTGATATTCAAAAAAATGCTGTAAACCAAAGTATCAATGCTCAATATCATTTAGGACATGAAATTATGCGCAATAAAGAGCTTGCAAGAGAAAATAGAAAATTAAAAGAGGCATTATCAAAGTTTGAGGATAAAAAGTCAAATGGTTGGGATGCCTTTTTTGATACAAAAAACTAAAAAGAAAAGAGGTATATTATGAAATTTAATAAAATCAATAGTGCAACAATTAATAAAGCAAAAGAAATTTTAGAAAAAGCAGAAGATAAATCCAGTGCTATTGTAGAGGTTGCGGAAATGTTGATAGGTGACCGGTATGAGGAACTGATTAAAGAAGTTGTTGCTGAAGCAAATAATGCTAACGCAAACAATGCTGCAAATGCTAAATTAGGTTTAAGAACACTATCAAACGAAGAAAATAAGTTTTACGATCTGCTAAAGAATGATGTTAAGCAGGCAATCACAGGGAGCCAAATTGATTTGATTCCTAATACGATTGTTGATAACACATTGGCAGATATTAAAAAACAATCTGACTTGTTATCATTATGCACATTTGCACCTGCCGATGTGAAAAAATGGTTAGTAGCCTCAAAAACAAGTACATTTGCATGGGGTGAATTGACCGGTGCGGTTGCAGGTGAGTTAGGAGCAACATTTACATCATTAAATATCGAATTAGGAAAATTAACTGCATATTTAGTTATTCCTAAAGCAATTCGTGATTTAGCAAATCCTTTTGTCGATAAATATTTTAATGCTATTTTAGGAGATGTCATGCATGACGGTTTAGAGTATGCTTTTTTGCAAGGTGACGGTAAAACTTCACCAATCGGTGTATTCAAACATATTGAAAAATCAAATGAAGATGGTACACGTAAGGATAAAACAAAACATGCGACATTAACCGGTTTTTCACCTAAACAAATGGCCCCGGTTAAACAGCAGTTATGTCATAAAGGCTTAAGAACAATTCCAGGACTTGCATTAGTCTGTAACCCAATGGATGAATTTGGCTATATTGATCCAGCACTGTATGCACAGACATATGCTGGTAATTATGTGATGTGTTCAATTGATAAAATCAGAAAGATTCCTACAGCAAACTGTCCTCAAGGGGCTGCTGGTTTTTTAATTGACAGCCCAGACTACTATACTATGGGAATTTCAGGTGTCAGCATTAAAGAATACGATCAGACAAAAGCTCTTGATGATGCAGATATTGTAATTGGAAAATGCTACGGCAACGGTAGAGCAGTAGATGATGATGTATGCTATTATTTTGACCCTACTAAACTTGAAGAATTTGTTCCAAAATTTTTTCAAGTGAATAACCCTGCTGCAGCTAGTGAGTAAAAATGAAATTTCGTTTAGATGACAAAACTTTAGAGCAGCTTATAGATGAAATGAGGGATGGGTTTCAAATCCCTCATTTTTATAAAGATTCGTCATTAAAGATGGATTTTAATGAAGCTGACGGATATTTTTATTCGCTTTGCCCTGATGTTGATTACGATACTGATCTAATAGCCAGAGGACTGTTGAAGAATTATGTGCTGTACGCGTATTATAAGCGTATTGATGAATTTAAAATAAACTATGCATCAAGCATTTTAGAATGGCAGTTTTCAAAATTTAAAGGAGTTGTTGAAGATGAAGAGCAGGATTCAACTGCCGGTTTACAATGATGGAGTAGCCAAAATATATCGTATTTGTGAAGATGATGATATTCAGGCGACTAAATATCTAAAATATACTGGAATGTGTGTATGTTATTGTGAATTGAGTATCAGCGATAAACTGAGAAGCAGTATAGAAGCTAATGGAATAGATATTACTTCAAAAATAAGACTTCCGTATATGAAGAAATTAATTGATTCAAACTGCGTACTTAAGATTGATGGTGGATATCAGAAAGTATACAATGTATTTCATTATAAAGATAGCAATGGTTTTAAACATAGTGATATTACTTTGACAAACTGGGAGGATCATTATGAAGAAAGATGAATTAATAGAACTTCTTAAATCTCTTGGGATTGCTGTTAATGAAGGTGAGTCGTCTATTGCCAACTCTAAAGTGTATCCAAGGATAGTTTTTTGGGACTATATCTGGGAAGATAAAGTAGCAAGTGACGAAACATATTCCACAGTAGAAACGTATCAGATATCTTTTTTTGCTCGGGAGCCAAGAAATCCGGCGTTATTAAAATTAAGAGACAGATTGAGAGAATATGGAATTCATCCGATTATACAGCATGAATATATTGCAGATACAGGGAAAGATAAAAAATATTATCATTCCTTTTTTAATCTGGAAGTTACAGTTGAAAATGAATGATGAATTTGATGGTTTCTTGGATTTGAACAATTGTCTAGAAGATTATATAAAGCTTTCAGATCCGCAAAGTATGCTTGATGAAGAGGAAAAAATTGCACAGAATTTTGTCAATGACCTAAAAAAACTGCCAAGGCCCAGATCGAAAATATCAAAAGCAGGATATACTCACCTTATTGATACATTTACGTATAGACGGACGAAAGATGATATTGCAGTGGGATGGGGAAAATATTATGGAAGAATGGTCGAGGATGGTTCTGTTCAAATGAAAAAAGGTGGAACACCACATCTAGTACCGACATGGAATAGAAATTCAGATAAATATATCAGTGATTTTAAAAAGAGAAACAATTTGATTTAGATAAGGAGGAAGAATAAGAATGACAAACAAAGTAAAGAAACCACCTGTTAAGGAAACAGTCGGTGGATTAAGATACTGTTTTAATATACCAGATGAAGAAAGTGCTGATTTCACACCAAATTATGATGCAGAAGTTATAACTTCTAATGTGGTAAAAAATGTTTCAGTCACAGAAAATGGCGATACGGTTGAAGTTAAAGCATCGGGAGCTGTTTATGATTCTGTGACCGATGTCACATCAATCGAAATAGCGGTTGAAGTTGTTGCTTTTCCAGCAGAAGATATTGCAAAGATGCGCGGTGATAAAATAAGCTCTAATGGACTTATTTCAAGTGGTGCACCAAATGACAGACCATTTTTTGCATTTGGAAAAACGGTAAAATTACGCAGTGGAGAAAAAAGATTTCAATGGTATCCAAAATGTAAATTAACAAGTAATACTGATGATATTGCAACTAAAGAGGATTCTTTTTCTGAGCAGAACGATACCTTAACAATTAAAGCATATCCCTTTGATGAAGATGGAAATATTGTAAATGAGGTAAATACTACGGTAAAAGCAATAGAGGGATTAACAGAAGATTTATTCTTTAGTAAACCAATATTAAATGATAAAGATCTTCAAAGTGTTGTGAGCAAAGAGTAGGTATAGTATATGGATGAACAAGATATTCGCTTGGAAAATGGTGAACTTTTGAGTGTTAAAGTTAATTTTTTAACTCTATATTTAATCAAGAAAACAGGGATTGATAAATTACAAAAAAAATTAAAAACAGCAAAAAAAGAAGCAATAGAAGATTTAAATATTGAAATCGCAGCAAAAATGATTTATGTCATTTTGCGTTCAAATGGTAAAAAAGTTGATGAGGAGGAAGCAATGATGCTCGTTCCCATTGATGCCGGTGAAATAGAAAAATTATTTATTGAATTCAAAAATAAGATGGAAAAGCTGAAAAAAAAAGAGGATATGAAGATGTAGAGGATGAAGATATAGGAGAAATGAATTTTGAAGAAAATCTTTACTTTGCATTAAAAATTCTAAATATGACTGAAGAGGAGTTCTGGAATATGTCTCCTTTTTTGTTTGATGAATTATTGAGCATACATCTTCGTATAGAAAGGAGTAAAGTTAAAAATGGCAGATGATTTAAAAAAAGTAGGTCTAGTATTCAAGGCTGATGGAACAGCAGACTTTGCAAAATCATTAAAAACTATTAACTCCTTAACTCAGGAAAATTACTCTTCTTTTAAACTGGCAAAAAGTCAGTGGGACAGTTCTACTAAGTCAATGGACAAGCTGAGAGATACTCAAAGATATCTGTCAAGTCAAACCGATGCTTATACAGCAAAAGTTGATACCTTGAAAGAAGAACTAAAAAATCTTGAAAATGCTGAAAACCGTAACGAAAAAGCAATTTCTGATAAGAAAAATGCTTTAAATAATGCACAGGCCACTTTAAATAACTATAAAAAAGGGCTTGATGAAGTAAACGGAAAATTAAAAAGCGGTTCAGCACAGATTGAAGAATATGCAAAGAAAATAGAAAACTTCGGCAGCAAAACAAAGGAAGTAGGCGGTCCTCTCAGTAAGAACATTACTGCCCCAATAGCTGCTGCAGGAACTGCTGCATATGCAGCATGGATGTCAGTGGATGAAGCATACGATAACATTGCTGTAGGAACTGGCGCAACAGGTGATGCGTTATCTAAACTACAAGAAAGTTTTGATAATGTTTTTGCTAAAGCTCCATTCGATGCAATGGATATTTCAAACTCACTGGCTGATCTTAATACACGTTTTGGATTCACTGGCAAAGAATTAGAGGATGCAAGTGAAAAGTTTTTAAGATTTGCATCTGTAAACAAAACAGACGTATCGAACGCTGTAGCGCTTGTAAGCAGGGCAATGGGTGATGCTGGTATACCTGCTGAAGAATATACATCGGTTCTTGATGCTTTGACAACCGCTTCTCAGGCAAGTGGTATTTCAATTGATGCTTTAACTGGGAATATCACAAAATATGGAGCCCCAATGAGAGCACTTGGTTATACCACGGAGGAAAGCATTGCAATTTTTGCAAGCTGGGAAAAAGCCGGAGTAAATACCGAAATAGCATTCAGCGGTATGAAAAAGGCCATATCTAATTTCAGTGCTGAAGGGAAAGATGCGAAAGTTGAGTTTAAGAAAACATTAGAAGAAATAGCAAAATGTCCGGATATAGCAAGTGCAACGACAAAAGCAATAGAAGTTTTCGGAACTAAGGCCGGTCCAGATTTAGCTGATGCTATAAAAGGCGGCCGATTTGAGTTTGAAGAAATGCTTAAACTTGTTGAAAGTTCTAGTGGGCAGCTTGATGCAAGTTTTGAAGCAACTATGGATCCAGCAGATAAAGCTAAAGTTGCATTAAATAACCTTACTCTTGCCGGAGCGGCACTGGGAGATGTTATTCAAAGTGCCCTTGGGCCGGTGTTTGAATCTTTAGCAGATATTTTAAAAGATTTTACAGAATGGTTTAAAAATCTAAATCCGGAAATAAGACAGACAATTGTTTTTGTCGGTGGGATAATTGCAGCAGTTGGACCGCTTCTTGTTTTAATTGGTGCTTTGGCAGGACCGATTAGTACGGCTCTTGGATTATTCGCAAAATTTAAATTAGCATTATTTGGTACAGCAGAACAGGCGGGAATGATGGGAACGATGGTATCAGGGCTTACAGGACCTATTTTGGCGGTTATTGGTATAATTGCTCTTGTGACAGCTGCATTAATCGACCTATATAACAATAATGAGGAATTCAGGAAAAATGTAAATGATATGATCAGTAACCTGATTGAGATTTTACAGACTTTGTGGAATTCTTTTTTATATCCTATATTAACAGCAGTAAAAGATGTGTTACTGGATATATGGAATAATGCGATACTTCCTGTTTGGGAAACAGTGAAAAACTGCATTGCTGACATAATAGCTAAACTTTCAGGACTAATTGAAGTGCTTACACCCGTTATCAACTTCATTATTCAGCTGCTTTCTGCATTATTAATTCCCGCGTTTTTGCTTTTAGCAAATACAATAGGAGCAGTTGTTTCAGAAGCTATTTCATTTTTTGGAGCACTGCTAAGCAATGTCAGCCAGGTTATTGGTGGAATCATTCAAGTAATCAGCGGAATAATTCAATTCATTACAGGAGTTTTTACCGGGAACTGGAAGCAGGCATGGAACGGCATTGTTAGTATTTTCAAAGGTATATTTGATGGAATCGTAGGCATTGCAAAAGCTCCGATAAATGGTGTTATATCTTTGGTAAATGGTGTTATTAGTGCTGTGAACGGTATGATAAAAGGATTGAATAAAATTTCGTTTGATATTCCGGACTGGGTGCCCGGAATAGGTGGCTCACATTTCGGGCTTGATCTAAAAACGATTGATAAAGTTGCTTATCTTGCAAAAGGCGGAAATCTGTTAAGTGGTACTGCTATTGTTGGTGAGGCAGGTCCCGAAATTCTGCAGCAGATGGGTAATAAAACACGTGTAACACCTTTGAGTGAATCTGGAGGAATTAATCAGGCTAATTTAATTGATTATAAACGAATGGCCGAGGTATTTTCATATGCGCTTACTAAATTGAAAATAAAAGTAGATAAGCGAGAGCTTGCTAAAGTAATCAGGGAGGTGTCTTGATCAAGTGAAGTATGAAGTCAAATATGTTGGAAACAACGAAACTGTTAACCTGATGAAGTCACCTTACCTTTGTAAAGATATTCAGACTTTATTTGAAAATGAACTAAAATATAATTCAACCAATTTCATATTCGATAGTAGAATCTATGTAAATAATTTTTATTTTGAAGGTACTGAAACCAACTTAAATATACAGATTATTGGTAAAAATAAGGCTGGACTTATAAATAAACTTGAGCATGTGTTCAATTACGACTGTAGCCTGTTGAAACCAGGTAAACTGTATGTAAATGATTATTATGCTTACTGCTATTTTATAAGCAGTTCACCAGAAAATTTTGATAGGTTTCTTACTTTTGAGTCAATAAGTTATAAAATTTTATTTTGCAGTAACTGGATAAAAGAGGAAAAATTTGATTTTATTGTTGATGATGATTTTGAAACTAAAACAGGTTTTAAATATCCATTCAGCTATCCTTTTTCTTATAAAGCTGTAAAGAGGGACAGGTATATTAACAATAGTCATTTTTCGCCATGCAGAGCAAGCATAGTGTTTTATGGGCCGTGCACTAATCCTGAAATTAAAATATCCGGATTGATATATCGTGTAGAAGCTGAACTTCTTAAAAATGAGCGTATTGAGATTGATCCTTTTGAAAAGACAGTTATTAAATACACTGAGGACGGAACCAAACTTGACTACATGAATTACCGGTACAAAAAAACAAGTGTGTTTACTCCTATACCTGTAGGTTTGTGTCTATATGAAGCAAATTCTAAATTTTCATGTAGGGTTACGTTATATATGGAAAGAGGTACACCAGAGTGGAAATAATTCATGCAGAACTTATTGAAAATTATTATGGTGACCATAAGATAGAAAACTGGACAACATGGTTTAAAGAACTCAATATTATTACCAAGTTTGAAAAGGCTGAATTTCAAATAGCTAAAGATACTGCTTATGATAAAAATGATTTTGAAATACAGTTAAAGGTATCAGACTATATAGGCTATTCAATCAAAGAAAGTGACTGGATATATATTCCTGAAACTGAATTCGGAGGAAGAATAGAAAAGATTGATCACAGTGATGACGATCTTATAAAAGTATCCGGACCAAATTTTAGATATTTCCTTAACAAGTCTGTTATCTGGCCTAGGTTTAACAACGAATTGAATGCAAGAGAGGATTATTTAGTAATTGAAAATATAGAAGCCAACAAAGCACTAGACGAGCTGTTTAATAATGTGTATTTTAAATGCACTGCTGGCATTTTTAGAGTTTCTGACATAGATACAGAAATTAAAGTAAATGCGAAAGCCAGATATGAATATCTTTGTGATAAAGCTGTTTCTATGTTGGATGAAAAAGGTATGCGTTTAAAAGTTTCGCATTCCTATGAAACAGATACGGTACAATTAAAACTGGAAGCAATAAAAAAGAATAAGTATGATGAACTTTATAATTCAGATTTTAATATTGAGATAAATTCAAAAATTGATTCAACAAAAGCAGTCGATACTATTCTCGCATTGGGAAAAGGAGATTTACATGAACGGAAGCTTTTATTGATAAGTTACATAAAGAGTGAGGATAGATATATCGTGAGCACTCCACTTCATGATGGTGCTTTGGGTAGCGCGGATGCGAGTATGTATGTATATGATTATCCAAATTGTGAAAGTGATGAAGATCTGGCGGATAAAGCTATTGAAGAGTTTAAAAAAGAGCATGTAAAAGTAGAAGAAATTACTTTGAATGTCATAGATGCAAAAGTTGAATTAAATTTAGGTGATATCATAGGCGGAACGGACGAGATAACGGGGCTACATATAGAAACAGAAATTACGCAAAAGATTTTAACTATTACAAACAGCGAAACTAAATATACATACAAGGTAGGTGATTAAATGTCACAAAAAGGAATAATTATAAACACTTCTGATTCTGGTCATGTAGACGCAAGTGATCATGCAATTTTGTTTAAAGCAATTTTTGGAGCGGGTGGTATTCTTAATGTTGGAAAAAAATTAGAAATTTCAAAAGTAAACAATAATAAAATTCGCATATATGATGGCGTTTACATGATGTCCAATGGTGTGCCAATACGTATTGAAGAGTATGAAGATCTAACAGTTGCATCTGGCACATTAGGGTATAAAAGAAAAGATATTGTAGTAGCTGAATATATAAAAAATGGTTCAGGTGAAGGTAATGACATTGCAAGAATAAAAATTATTACAGGAGAATACTCTGTGACGTCTCCAACAGTACCAACTCTTATTAATTCATCAACTACACTTCAGGAATTGCTATACACATTGACAATTGAGGAAACGACAATGAACATTGATTCAAAAAGACCTTATATATTGAACGGTCTTAATAAAGCAGTGTTTTTTGAAGAATAAAGAAAGGAAAATTTAAATGAGTTTAAAAACAGTACAGGTAATTATTAACGGTGTCTTAACGACACTGAATTTAAACAGCCAGACTGGTAAATATGAAGCGACAGTAATAGCGCCGAATACTTCCAGTTTTAATCAACCAAACGGGTATTACAATGTAACAGTAAAAGCTACTGATAATGCAAATAATATTACTACAGTAGATGCTGATGATCCGACTTTGGGAACAAAACTTCGTCTGGTGGTTAAGGAAAGAACTGCACCTGTAATTACTCCAACCTATCCTAGTGCTAGTGCTACATTAATAAACAACAAGCCTACGATAACATGGAAAGTTACTGATGCAGACAGTGGGGTTAATCCGGATTCTATTAGTATTATTATTGACAGCAGTTCTAAGATTACATCCGGAATAACTAAAAATAAAGTAAGCGGAGGCTATGAGTGTTCTTATACTCCAGGAACTGCCTTAAATGATGGAAGTCATACAATTAAATTTGATGCGAGTGATAACGACGGCAATGCAGCAGTTCAAAAATCTGTATCGTTCAAGGTTGATACAGTACCGCCTACATTAAATATTGCAAGCCCTGCTGCGGGATTAATTACAAACAATCCTAAAGTGACATTAAGCGGTACTACAAATGATGCTACATCAAGTCCGGTAACAGTAACGGTCAAATTGAATTCTGGAAGCGCTGCAAACGTTACTGTAGAAAGCAATGGTTCTTTTACTAAGGAATTAACATTGGCCGAAGGTACAAACACTATTGTTATTACCGCACGCGACAGTGCCGGCAAAGAAACAGTCATTTCAAGAACAGTTACCCTTGATACCAAAGCACCCGTAATTACTGATGTAGTAATTACTCCTAACCCTGTTGACGGCGGTAAGACATTTACCATCACTGTAACGGTTACAGATGCTTAAATATGGCTGTAGAAAGATTAATTGGAAAAACAGACAGTTTTGAAGTGATTTTTGACAGATTGAATGATAATAGCTGGACGGTCAATGTGCCGTCCAATATTATCGGTGAATATGTAATGGATCTGTATGCATATGATGAAGCTGGAAATCTTGGATTTTTAGCAACTGCGATGTTTACGGTTGATACATCAAATTTGTGCTTTCATCTTTCAATCATCAAATACCGCTCTGAAATCTGTTTTGAAAGTGACTATATATGCACAGTCAAGGAGGTACTTCCATGTGTGATGAAATAGCTATGCTGAAAGGCGAAAAAAGAAAAATAAGACTGTATGTGCACAGCAGAAAAGGTGATGTCTTTGTAATAAGAAATGCATATGTAGAGATATTGCAATATGGTGAATTAATAAAGGCGATAGAATGTACGATTGATGAACATGATCTTACATTTATGCTTGCACTTGATGAAGCAGGAAGCTACAGCATGTCAGCAGTATATGAAATTGCTGATGAAATAATTAAAAATAAATTTAAAATTGAGGTGAGGTAAATGGCAAAGTACCGTATATATGATGTAACACTTTCTAAAAAAACTGTCGGTCCTGGCGAAAGATTAGTTGTTCAGGTTGATATAATCACATGGGACTGGATTAAGAAAAATTTAACCTGGGGAAGTCTTAAGGAACGTTTCAAATGGGGTGATCTGATTGGCAGTTAGCATCCCTACAAAGATTACAGTTCCGCCTGACCTGAATATGAGTGACCCAGGCGATATCGCAAAAGTATGGAGTGAAATTCAAACGATTATAACACAGTGTAACAATGTTATCGATGTGCTCAATGATCACAATGAAAAGCTGAATAAAGCGGTATATTATGACGAGAGTGTTGGATGATTTAAAAAACAGGAGGGAATATGGGTAAACTTATAGATTCAACTGGTAAAAAAATTTTGTTGGGAACTGTTTTATATAACGGTGATACAACAAGCAATTTTACTTTAAATGATGATTACATCAATTATGATTATATAGAAGTTGTGTGGCGTCCGCATCCTACTTTGGGGCAGTGTTCGGATACAATGATTCCATCTAAAGACAGTAAGCTGCATTTAGAACGCACACAATCCATAAACGGAGTTACTACTGTCTATCGCTGCCAAATGACTTTTAGTGGCAGAAACGTGACTCTTACAGGTCGTACACAGGTTATTAACGGAGCATCGGTTGATGCTGTGGAAGAACATATTTTAAGAGTAATTGGTTATTAGGACACAGAAGTATGTGTCTTTTTATATTGCCATGGCATAAAAATCTTCTGGAAAGAAGGTAAAATATGGATAAAAAATGTTGATAATAAATGGATTCCTACAGTTATATTTTTCGAGGGTGCTGCATTAAACTGCATCGTATCCGGAAATGTAACAGTAGAAACAGTTGTAGCTGGTGCAGTATGCGGTTTAGCTAGTACCGGATTGCATCAGCTTTTACTCAAATTATCGAAAATAAAATAAGGTGAGGAAAATGAAAAAAATGGAAAAAATATTTAATAGTACTGTAGCTGTTGTGGCTACTTTTTTTACGTATTTATTCGGGGGCTGGGATGTAGCAATTGGTATTTTAATTGTATTTATGTGTTTAGATTATGCGACTGGTGTAATCGTTGCCTACCAAAACAATCTGTTAAACAGTGAAGTTGGATTTAAAGGACTTGTAAAGAAATTTATGATCCTTGTCATCTTAATTGTAGCAGTGATGTTAGATAGATTAATGAATACTGGCACATGGGTATTTCGTACACTTGTGTGTTACTTCTACATCGCAAATGAGGGAATTTCTTTATTAGAAAACGTTTCTAATTTAGGAGTGAAAATCCCTGATAAATTAAAAGATGCATTAGTGCAGCTGAATAAAGATGAAAGTGAGGAAGAATAACATGGAAATCAAACAAAATTTAGTAAATGCAGGTAAATACAGTATTAAATGTCCTTACGAAAGAACACCGCAGTTTTACGTGGTTCATAACACATATAATGATGCTCCAGCAAAAAATGAAGTTTCATATATGATTGGGAATAATAACAAAGTATCATTTCATTGGGCTATTGATGATGTAGAAGCTATTCAAGGATTGCCTGAAGATCGTAGTGCATTTGCAAGCGGTGACGGTGGAAAAGGACAAGGGAATTTATATGGTATTCATGTTGAAATTTGCTATTCAAAATCAGGGGGAGACAGATTTATTAAGGCTGAACAAAATGCAACAAAATTTATCGCGGATGGTTTAAAGGCTCACGGTTGGGGAATTGATAAAGTTAAAAAGCATCAGGATTTTGCGAATAAATACTGTCCACATAGAACATTAGATATGGGGTGGCAAAGGTTTTTAAATATGGTACAAGCAAATTTAGATGGAAATCAAACAGTAGTAACTCCTGCACCACAACCATCTCAACCCGATAGTGGATACTCAGCTGGTACATATGAGATTATTGCAAGTGATTTGATTGTTAGAAAAACTCCGGGTGGCAGTACAGTTGGTCATGCGGGATTGACTGCTGATGGAAAAAAACACGATAAAGATAACGATGGTGCGTTAGATCGTGGAACTAGAATCACAGTTAAAGAAATTTATCAAAATGGTAACGATATCTGGGGCAGATGCCCTAGCGGATGGGTATGCTTAAAACAAGGTTCTAATATTTATGCGGTTAAAGCAGATGCAGCATCTACACCGTCTAATACCACTACAACTAGAGAACTCGGAATATATGAAGTAACTGCCAGTGATTTAAGTGTTCGTACTGGCCCTGGGACAAATTATCCACGTAAGACATATGCAGAGCTTAGTACAGATGCAAAAAAACATGATTATGATAAAGACGGATGTCTAAACAAGGGTACTCGTGTTACTGTAAAAGAATGGAAAAACGGATTTGCTCGTATTCCTAGCGGATGGGTAAGCGGAGATTATCTAAAAAAGGTATAGTAATATGTTTAAAAAAGAATTAGATAAAATGATAGTTTTTACTATAAGTGCCATAGCTTTATTTTTTGGATGTATTGCCATTTATCAGGAGCGGCAAGTTAATAATCTAAAAAGCAGTTTAGAATTAACAAAACAGGAATTACAAGAGACTCGAGACGATAGAGATTATTATAAATCTCAATACCAGAAATACTACGAGCTATCCGAAGAACTCCAAAATCAATTAGGCGTTTACTGTGAATAGAATCTATCTAAAACACGGTGCTGAAGATGTTCATGGTAGCAAATTAAATACCCGAATAGAATACATCCTTATATATAAGGGACTAGTTCATAGTATAATAACTTCTGGATATGGCAAAAAAATATATATCAATAATAAATATTTAAAAATATAACCTAACTCATTTTTTTGAGTTAGGTTTTTTTGCTTTTTCAATTGTTTCGATCATTGCTTCGCGAAATACTTCACTTTGTGTAATTCCCAGTGTCTTACACGCTTCTTTAAATTCATGTACAAATTCTTTCTTGTATTTGGCATTTACAAAAGCCATATTTTTTTTGTCGTATTTTTCCTGTGGCCGTTCATTCATTCTTGTTTACCTCTTTTAAAATATAAAGACAAATTAAAACAGTCAATATATTAATGATTAATTTTACGAATCCTAAAAGTGAGTTGTTGAATTCAAGCAAATCAGGTATAGAATCTATTAGAATAAGACCGACCAAGAGATTTAAAATTTTTTCACTTTTCATAGATATTGTTTTAAGTTATGGTATAATATATTATAGGTAAGGGGAATTACTTCCCCTTGTGAGACTTACGGTAGATATTATATGTTGCTAAAGCGATTGCAAGTTGAATTAGCTTATATACAATATCGAGTAAGTCTTTTAAATTGTTCTTATCCACAACTTAATTACCTCCTTTCTTTACAATATTATTATAACATACGTATATACGTATGTAAAGCGTTTTTTGTTAAAAATTAAAAACCGTGGAACGATTATGGAATAAAAAGATAATTATTTTAATAAATAGGGGAAAATAAATAAAAATTAGGCTAAGTAAAATAAAGTATTTATGATAAATTAAACATTAAAATGGTTTTCCCGTATAGAATACAGATATTAGAAACCCCTTGTCCCAAAGGGGTTTTTTGTTTTTTTATAAGCTCGTGGCACCACTGTGGCACCAATTTATTTAAAATTGGCAATAAAATTTTATTCCAAATCATCTATGACATTCAAAATTTCCTGACGTTCACTGGGGAAAAGATGGCCATAAACACGCTCTACCATTTCTTTACTGTGTCCAAGTCTTTCCGCAATCGTTAGACTCTTCACGCCACTATTTATCAAGATACTAACGTGGCTGTGCCTAAATTCATGAAGTGTAATCCGATTAAGTGGCTTGTCACTGTGAAGCTCATTATATAACGTTATATATGAATCTTTTAGGCGTGTAAAATACTGTTGGTAAATCACATCGTAAACTCCGAAGATATAACAGTTGTCATTAAAACCGTCAATATTTTTATCTCTGGCGTATTTTTCCTTTAACCCCTTAACTAATATCTTGTTTAGCAAAACGTGCCTGTGCTTGCCATTTTTTGTATCTTCTGATAATAAATGATTCTTTTCATCCCAGTTGTCATGTACATAAATATCTCTATTGATCCAGTTTATATCGCTCCATTTTCTTGTCTGCACCTCTCCTATTCGCATACCAGTATGATAAAGCATATCAAAAAATAATCTGTCATCAGGGTCATTAACAACTGTTTTAAATGCTTTATACTCCTCATAGGTCCAGTATCTTATTTTACTACTGTTCTTTTTGTTTTCATGACGAACAAATTCAACATAATCAAACGGATTTTTATCAATTATCATTCTGCGTACTGCATGGTTTAATAATCGGTTCAGCATCGATTGAATTATTTTAGTGTAGCTGTTTGAATAATTTTTCTTTAATAATTCATTTTGAAAATCTTCAATGACTGGTATATTTATTTTTTGAACTACCATTTCACCAAAGTAAGGTATTAACTGTTTATTTATAAGATATTTAAAATCTTTAAGTGATCTTGCTTTTACTCGGGTTGATTTATAAGTGATAAAATCATTTATGAGTTGTTTAAATGTTATCTGCTGTTTTATTATTTTATCAGATATTCGATAAGCAGCTTCATAGTCTAAAGCCAATTCTCTAGTTTTAAATCCTCTTTTTTTATGCTTATGGTGTTGTCCTAATGAATCAGTATAATTTATAGAAACATACCATGTATTTCTTTCTTTGTCTTTATATACCGGCATTGTAAAAAACTCCCTTCATATGTTATAATGGGAGCATAATAAAAAGTGTTAACCGACCAAGTTAATTTTTTATTATGCTCGAATGATATTACCAGTATCATTCATTAGATCACTGTTACCAGCAGTGGTCTTTTTTTATTTAAAGATATTAGTTAAAATAAGTTAGATTACTCGATAATTCACTCCATCTATAGCTTTTGATATCGTAATTATTAAATCCTTCAATAACGCCATCTTCAATTTTGTTGTTGTCGTTAACGATTATAATTAGCTTAGACTTATTGTTGCGAATAGTCTCTATATCTTGCCAGGCAAACAAAACATTGATCATATTGTTTTTTGATCCGTTATTTATTGCTCTACATATTCTTTCAGGATTTTCTTTAGAGCGTTGAAATAGAAAGTCAAAAGAATGAGTCATACCTGTTTTTCCTATGAAAGAAATGTCTCTTGAATAGTAGATTTCATTTTGATCAAAGAAATTAATCAAATCTTCTATAAAATAAGATGAAACTCTATTTTGACTTGTTAAATACATATCATCTACACGTAACATTGCTTGCGCTAAAGTATGGACTTTACTTACCAGGTTTTTACTTTTTGAATAAACAAATAATTCGTTTGCTTCAACCTCCACTCCTAGCTTAAGACAAATAGAACTTATTGAATCAAGCCTTTTCTTTGAGAGATTAATACCATTATCATATAAGTTGTTTATTATATATGAATCATCTGATACCCTATATTCATCTTCTGATATTTGATCAACATAAATAGTTAATGCATCATTGTTCCTATCAAAAAAAGGCAATGTAATCTCATGAATATCCTTTAATTTTTTAATAGCTAGATTTTCTTTTAAAAAATCAAGATATTCATCTATAAATTTTTCTATATTCATTTTTTTGCCTCCTTAATTTAATTGAAAAGTGTCATTTTTTCAATAACTCTTTTCTTTTCAATATTAATTATGTTTATTTTTTTTAGGAACTCAACACAGTAATTCACAAGATTAGGATTATCAAGATTGAACTCTATTGCGTATGTTGCTTCATATCCTTCTTTATATAAATGAAGGTGTGGACCATATATCATAGTGCCATCTGGATTTTTATGGCTTAAAGTTTTGTCAACGACATCCAATCTTAATAAACAAGTTTTAGTATCTTTCGATAAAATTATGAAAGTACACTTTGATGTATTTATATTCCCTCGCCTTATATAAATATCGAATTTATTTCTATTGTTTGGTATTCCAACTGCTTCATATGCATTTCTTTCTCCATTTAAGGGAATTTCCACTTCATCTGATAACAAATCCTTAAGTGTTTCAATTAAATACTCCGCTTCTTCTTGACTCATAAATATACCTCCCATAAATATATTTTAATACTGATATATTTATATTCTAGCATAGAATTATCGTCAATTTTTAATTTAATTTAAATAATTAATAAATATAGTTAAAATGAACAAATATACTGTGCATATATATGAAGGTTAAATTAAAAGAAATAAGAAAATTAAAAGATATAGCCATACAAACATCATTCATTGGATACGTTACCAGCAGTGATCTTTTTTTGTTTAAAAAATTATTTATTTGTTGTTTTAGGGCACACTCTAAATGGAGGTGTTCAATTATGGCGAAAGTAAATGTAAAAGAATTTAGAGAAGAAAGGAATTATACACTACGCCAATTAGCAAGAATTTCAGGCGTGGCAAAATCTACAATAAGCAAAATTGAAAACGGTAGGTGCAGTCCAAGCATAAATACTTTAGAAAAAATTGCAATCGGATTAAGTGTACGAATTACTGATCTTTTTGAATCTGAGTATAAGTAAAATCACGCATAAAACATAAATTTAAAAATAAGTGTCCACTATAGTAGACTTTTTATCCCATTCTCTTTTTTAATTTAAAATATGGTTTATAATCTTTAATGCATCTCTATCCCAGACCTTTAATTTAATATACATTTGTAATTTTTAGTAGGGGGGA
>PPYF01027013.1_pt1 | contig 34451 bp, 32 predicted proteins | sample 1559871 | NCBI WGS metagenome assembly PPYF01 (sample SAMN08240021, study PRJNA423297) | Human gut metagenome, whole genome shotgun sequencing project.
AAATGGTACCTTGTACTTTTAATGCCGTGATATGCTTAACTGCGGCGACATCGTAAATTATCGGAGATTATGTCCAACTAAAGGTTATAAGCTCGATATTCAAGTCTTTTGACTTATGAATTATGAGTTTACAGGAACTAAAATCGTCATACCTGCATATAATTCAGAAGCGTCGATATCATTTATGCGGCAAAGTTCGTATACAGATTTTCTTATGTCCTGAGAGTCAGACATATAAGTATCGGCTATCGACCAGAGCGTATCTCCGGAAGAAATTTCGATCTCAGCGTATTCCGGTGCAGTTGAGCTGCTGGCTGTGCCCAAACCAAGTGCAAAATTAATTATGGTTGTGATCAATACGATTGCTATCACCACAAATAATGTAAATCTTGTTCTGCTGTTGATTCTGTATTTTACCATAAGGCGTACACCTCCCTATTACTTTATGAACGTTTGTTCTTCGATACAATTTAAATATAACAGAATATACGTTCGCTGTCAACATTAAAGAACAGATGTTTTGAGAATTGTTAAATATTTGCAAAGATGTAAGCTTTATTTTATGACATTATCTTGACAATTTGTGTTTTTAATGTTAATACAATATTGAGAACTAATCTTTTTTCTTTATATTATTAAAGGAGGTGTATTGTTTAATGAAAGGCTTAAAACAAAGGATCGTTTGGATCGCAGGACTTGCGATGCTGATCGTTATGTGCGGTTCTCTCTTCGCCTTTGCAGAAGGCGGTGAAGAATACGTTCCGCAGCTCTACGGTACTTTCTGGTCGCTTGTACCACCTATCGTGGCTATCGCCCTCGCGCTGATAACCAAGGAGGTATACAGCTCACTGTTTATAGGTATCGTAATCGGCGGCATCCTGTATGCTATCGGTTCGCCGGATTATAATTTGTTTGAAGGTACATTCAGACATGTTCTTTATGACGGAATAATTGGAAACCTTTCCGACAGTTATAACGTAGGTATACTGGTATTCCTGGTAATTCTCGGAGCAATAGTATGCCTGATGAATAAGTCCGGCGGTTCAGCTGCTTTCGGCAGATGGGCTCAGGAACATATTCATTCCAGAGTCGGAGCTCAGCTTGCCACTGTTGCACTGGGCGTTCTGATCTTCGTTGACGACTATTTCAACTGTCTGACTGTAGGAAGCGTTATGCGGCCTATAACTGAAGGTCATAAGGTTTCAAAGGCTAAATTGGCGTATTTGATAGATGCTACGGCAGCTCCTGTATGTATCATAGCCCCTATCTCATCTTGGGCCGCAGCAGTAAGCGGATTCGTAGGCGAAGGTGAAGGCTTCAAAGTTTTCATCAGCGCAATACCTTACAACTACTACGCACTGCTTACCCTCTTCTTCATGATAGGCATAACTATTCTCAGAATAGATTACGGCCCAATGAAAAAACATGAAGAAAATGCGATACTTCACAACGACATTTATACTACGCCTGAAAGACCTTACGCTGATGCTGAGATGGAAGCAAGCGATGATGGAAAAGGAAAAGTAATCGACCTGGTTATCCCTGTCATCATTCTGATTGTTTTCTGCATAGGCGGAATAATGTACTCCGGCGGATTCTTCAGCGGCGAAAACGGCTTTATAGATGCATTTGCCAACAGTGACGCTGCTGCAGGACTGTCGCTCGGAAGCGTACTCGCTATGATACTGATAGTAATCTACTTTATGTTCAGAAGAACCATCAAGTTTACTGAGGCTATGGAAAGCATTCCTGACGGATTCAAGGCAATGGTAGCGGCGATCCTGATCCTGACTATGGCATGGACTATCAAGACTATGACAGACAGCCTTGGTGCAGCCGATTACGTTGCAGGACTGGTAGAGTCCGGAGCAGAAAGCTTCATGAACTTCCTGCCTGCAGTAGTATTCCTGGTAGGCTGCGGACTGGCATTCGCAACAGGTACTTCATGGGGAACCTTCGGTGTATTGATCCCTATCGTAATGGCTGTATTTGAAGGATACGACCCGACAATGGAAGTTATCTCCATCTCCGCTTGTATGGCAGGTGCTGTAATGGGAGACCACTGCTCACCTATTTCCGATACGACTATCATGTCTTCGGCCGGTGCACAGTGCTACCACATCAACCACGTAAGCACTCAGATACCTTACGCCTGCACAGTTGCAGCGGTAAGCGTAGTCTGCTACATAATAGCGGGATTTGTAAGAAATGCGGCTATTTCACTGGTAATCGCATTTGTACTTATGGCATTAGTTCTCCTCATCCTGAAGAAAGTATTCGGTACGGAAGAGAAAGCTTAAAATCATATGTAATGCAAGTAATGAAGAAGCATACATATTTGGCTTGAAAAGAGCTGTCCGGCAATGTCCGGACAGCTCTTTTTTTATGCTCGTACAGAGGTGTTTTTCATGTTTGTATTGAAATTTTCTGTATTTTAATATAATTTATATATGTAGGATATGCAGGAGGTTTTTCATGAGAAGTGACAATTTGAGAGCAAAAAAAGCGAAGCGAAAAAAGACTGGAATTATTTTATTGCTTTTTATTATCGTACTGATTCTTTCAGCAGTAATATTCGTTTTAAAAGACTATTCCCCTTTCGCCCGTTCAGCCAAGTTTGTCTCGATGGAACATATAAAAGAAAATACATCTGAGGCCTGCGCATTTGTGAATAATATTGCTGGGCTTATTCAAAGCGGAAAGATTACGGAATCAGGTATAGATTACAAGAGTGTATTTGAAGGAAGCGTGGTCATGGGCGATTCGATAACTGAAGGGCTTAAAGTCTACGGATTTTTAAAGGAAGATCAGGTATACTGTGAAATAGGCGGCTCTGTGATGAACGGAAGTGATATAGTCAGGCAGGCCGCGATGACAAAGCCGAAAACAGCTTTCTTCTCCTACGGAACCAACGATCTTGGCATGTACAGCGGCAATGCTGAAGCATTCACGGAAAAGTACAGCTCTGTGATAAAGACTTTTATGGAGATTTCACCTGATACTGAGATATATGTAAATTCCATTGCCAAACCGTCAGACGCGAAGATAGCTTCAGGAGGATATTTCTACAAATGGGAAGAATTCAATGAAGCGATAAAAGACATGTGTGATTCTTTGGGAATAGAATACATAGACAATACGGAAATACTGAAAGAACATGCGGATTTGTATGCAGGAGACGGAATACACGTATCCACTACCTACTACCCTTACTGGATGGACAACATGATAAGGAAAGGTAAATTATTAAGCAGCTGAGATATATGATCAGCTGCTTATTTTATCGTAGGCCTTGTCCAGGACTGCGTTTATTTTCTTTCTGAAGACTATACATAATATAAAGGCTATGACGGCTATCGCTCCCAGTATTATCATACCGAAGTATTCCTGCTTGTGCCACATGCTGCCTATCATGATGCTCCCCATCATTCCCGGCAGGCGGCCTGTCAATGAAAGCAGTATGAAAGGCTTAAACTTCATTTCGGAAACTCCGGCCGCATAGCTGACCACATCTTTAGGGATACCTGGTATGAGATATATCAGAAATACTATCATGTACGCCCGCTTTGAATTGAGCTTCTGGACGTAATCATGAGTTTTTTCTTTGCCGAAAAACATATGGACGAAGTCTCTGCCCAGAAGCTTGGCCAGATAAAACGAAATGGCCGTGCCGAGAAAAGCTCCCGTTAGCGCCAGCAAAAGCGCTGGAAAGAATGTATACAGATATCCTGCGGCCAGCTGAAAGACTTGTCCAGGTATCACGCTTATTACTATCTGGATTATCTGCAGAAGTATATATATAGGAACCGATTCCCATTTATAACTCTGGAGATAAGAGACTACGTCGTCGAAATTTTCAAACTGGGAAAGCCATTCTTTCTGGAAGAAGAATATATAAAGCGGTATACCTGCGATTATGGCTGCCAGCAATAGTATTTTCAGTATTGATATTATAACTTTTCTCTTGTTCTCTTGATCCTTTAAATTTCTTACACCCATATCAATTTCCCCAAATTTTCTTAATTTCCAAATACCTCTCGTGCTTAGCACATTGCTGTCATATTGCTATATAGTTATTAAGCCTTTCTTCAAAAGAGCATCCGCAGATTTTATCACTCCGAACTTGGAGTGTTCGTATGTCAGACCTCCCTGGAAGTATACACAGTAAGGCTCGCGCATAGGAGCATCAGCGCTCAGCTCTATTGAGGAGCCTTGCACAAAAGCTCCGGCGGCCATGACTACCTGAGACTCGTAGCCAGGCATGTCCCAGGGAACCGGTACGACGTGAGAGTCAACGGGAGCGGCTGCCTGAATAGCCTGGCAGAAGATTTCAAGAGCTTCCGGTGTGTTAAGCTTGACAGCCTGGATTATATCGCTTCTTACATCTTCCGCCGATGGACAGACTTGAAAACCCAGCTTTTCGTATACCTTTCCGCACAGCACAGCCCCCTTTACCGCACCGTTTACCACCTTTGGAGCCTGGAAAAGCCCCTGCAGCATGGTTCTCGTCTGACCGAAAGTGAGCCCGCACTCCCCTCCTATTCCGGGACAAGTCATCCTGTACTGTATTTTATCTATCAAATCGCCTCTTCCTGCCACATAGCCTCCTGTAAGAGCTAGGCCTCCGCCGGGATTCTTGATGAGGGAACCGGCTATCACGTCTGCGCCTGCGTCGGTAGGTTCTTTTATATCGAGGAACTCTCCGTAGCAGTTGTCGACCATTTTGACGATATGCGGAGAAAGTCCGCTCACGAATCGCGCCCACTCTTCTATCTGCTCTATGGTTATTGCTTTGCGCCAGCCGTAGCCGGTGGCTCTTTGGACTGTGACCATCCTGGTCTTTTCAGAGACTGCCTTTTTTATTCCCCCCAGGTCTATTGAACCGTCAGGGAGCAGGTCCACCTGCTTGTATGATATTCCGTAATCGCGAAGAGAGCCGTTGCCGCTGCCCCTTAGCCCTATGACTTCTTCCAGAGTATCGTATGGACGGCCGGTGCAGTATATAAGCTCATCCCCCGGCCTTAAAACGCCCAGAAGCGTGATTGCCAGCGCATGGGTGCCGTTGACGATGGTGGGCCTTACCAGGGCGCTGTCTGTATGAAATATGTCGGCGTAAATCCTCTCTATGGCGTCTCTGCCGGGATCGTCGTAGCCGTAGCCTGTGTTCCAGCCGAAATGCATGTCGCTCAGCTTGTTTTCCTGTAAAGCCGAGAGAATTTTGTACTGGTTATAGGCCATTATATCGTCTAATTCTTGAAATTTATGCTGTATTTCTGCTTCGGCTGACTTGACAAGATCCAAAATTTTGGCGTCGATGCCGAAATTCTGCCGCAGCAACTCATCTGAATGATTCATCTATTTTTTCCTTTCTTCTTCCCATTCCATGCCTTTTACCAGGTCGCGCTTCACGTTGGCCTTGTGGCGAGCGTAAAGCTGCGTAGTGGTGACCTGTTCGTGATCTAAGAGAGCGGCCACGTCGTAGATAGAGTTTCCTCTGCCTATGAGGCTGGTGGCGGCTGTGGCTCTCAGCTTGTGAGGGCTGTATCCGGCCTTTCGGGACGTTTTCAGAGCTATGGAAGTATATTTCTTGACCAGTTCCCTTATCTGCCTCTCAGTCATTCTTTTTCCCTGCAGAGAGAGAAAGAGAGCGTCTTTGTCTTCGCCTTGTATTTTATCGTCTGAGGGCCGTTCGTTTTCCGTATAATCTTTAAGCACGGAGGTGGCTGATCTGTTGAGGGGCATTACAGATTCCTTTCCCCTCTTTCTGTAAATTTTAAACTCTCCCCTGCCGAAATTAAAGGAAGATAAATTGAGCTGCTGGAGCTCCGAAAGCCTTAGTCCGTAAGTGAGAAACATGACAAGGATCGCCTTGTCGCGCAGCTTGGTCTTTTCCCAGTAAGCTCTTTCGTGAGGCGTAAGCCCTGTCCCTGAAGAAACGGCGTCCAGCATTATCATGACCTCGTCGTCCTGCAGGGCCTTTATTTCTTTCTCTCCCGGCTTTGGCACCCTTATGGGGTCGAATCCGTCGGTGATGTTCTTATCCAGCAGTCCGTCCCTGTAGAGATACTTGAAAAAGACGGAGACCGACGACTTTTTGCGGGCCAGAGTCTTGTTGGTGTTTTCGTAGAGATACACCGCGTTTTCTGTCTCAACTTTGTATTTGCGGCAGTAATCTATGAACATATTCACGTCTGAGGCTTCCACTTCCTGCAGTTCTGAAATCTTGATGTCCCTGGTGCTTTCCGCCCGGGTCAGGTCTGTCTCGGTGATGAGATACTGGAGGAAGAAACGTATGTCGTGGAGGTAGGCCAGTCTGCTCATGGGCAGCACGTTGCCCTTCAAATATGCGAAAAAACCGCGCAGGTATCTTGGCAGTTCCTTTTCTATGCTTTCGCACTGCAGATAGATGTCGTTTTCCTTTTTTATTATATTGTCCGGTTTGTCGCTTTTGTTGTGTATTCTAATTTGTTTTTCAGCCATGACAGCATTTCCTCTATCGCGGGCGTATCGCCGTGGTATTCGCTTATATTGAGCCAGTGGATATCTTCGTATCTCTTAAACCAAGTGATCTGGCGCTTGGCCAGGTGACGTGTGTTCTTTTTTATCAGGTCTATGGCCTCTTCTCTGGTACAGAGACCGTCGAAAAATGCAATTATCTCCTTGTAGCCTATGCCTTTCATGGAGATGTCTTCTTCTGTCAGACCTCTTTCCAGAAGTTCTTCCACTTCCTTGAAAAGCCCTTCTTCGACCAGCAGGTCTACCCTCTTGTTTATTCTATCATAAAGTTCGTCTCTGTTTCTCGTCAGTCCTATTAAGATTCTGTCATATTCCTTACATTTTTCAGTACATTTTTTAAAATCTTGTATTTTATTACCTGAACGTACAGCTTCGAGAGCTCTTATGACTTTTTTAACATTATTGGGATGTATCCTCGCCGCGGCTTCTTTGTCTTCTCTCAAGAGCTTTTCGTATACGTATTCTGCGCCGAATATTTCCGCTTCTTTTTCCAGATTGATGCGAAACTCCTCATCTTTAGGGGCGCCGCCGAAATCCATGTCGTAGAGGATGGAGTTGAGATAAAGACCTGTACCTCCCGCGACTATGGGAAGTTTTCTCCTTGAAAAGATGTCGCTTATGGCTTCCCTGGCCAACTTCTGATACTGAGAAACAGAAAAAGGCTCGGCCGGGTCTATCATATCTATCAGGTGGTGTCTTGCCATCGACAGTTCTTCCGGAGATGGTTTGGCGCTGCCGATGTCCATATATTTGTAAAGCTGCATGGAATCGCAGGAAACTATTTCCCCGTCAAAATGTCTTGCCGCTTCTATGGCGTATTTAGTTTTTCCTACGGCCGTTGGGCCGGCAATCACTACTATTTTTCTCATTTTGTCTCATTGGCATTTGTATGTCGCTGCCTTGCATGCTGCTGTCCGGCGAGGACTTATGCCCTTTTAAACAGTCTTTCTATTTCGTAGCCGGAAAGTTTGATGAAAGTAGGTCTGCCGTGGGGACAGCTGAAAGGATTGACGCATGCTTTAAGATCTGTCATGAGGCTGTCTATCTCTTCAGGCTTAAGGTGATCGTGAGCCTTTACGGCAGATTTGCACGACTTCATTATCAGTTTGTCTATTACGGCAGTGTTCCTCAAATCCTGCTTGTTGTCTATGTTTTCTGTGAAATCTTTTACGAAGTCTTCTGCTTCTGCAAGTCCCATGAATGTGGGAATTTCAGAAATTCTGTAGCTTCCCGGGCCGAAGTTATCGATGACGAAGCCCATATCCCTCAGCGGAGGGAGCCATCTCTCCTCGTCGCTTTCCAGAGCCGTGGAAACGTTTATCAGAATGGGCAGCAGAATCGGCTGAGTGAGCTTTTCGTCCCTGTCGTACTCTGAGACCAGCTTTTCGTAAAATATTCTCTCGTGGGCGGCGTGCTGGTCGAAGAGATAAAAATTATCCTCGTCCACGGCTGTGATATATGTATTGAAAATAACTCCCGTCACTGTGAGACTGTCAAAGTCAAAGGGCTTTATGGCCGGCGGCTGGATCGCGATCGGCTCCCTGAAACCGCCGTCTTTGATAAAATCGTCCTCAAGAAACATGTCTTCCGGAGGTGTTTCGATCGGTTCATCGTGAAATACTTTTTTTACAGCGATACCTTCGGCAGGAGCATTGTTCTCGCTTGAAGTTGACATAATATTTTTGATGTCGATTTGCTCGCCCGATTGCTTTTCCCCCGGCTCTTTCTTTTCTTCTTGACTTTTACTTTGATTTTTATTTTGCTCTCGCTTTTCGAGCGGTTCTTTCACCGACGAAGCTCCGGAAAGAGATACGTTTGAGAGGACTCCAGACGTATCTTTGAATATATTGGCCGCGCGAACCACGGCTTCCTTGGTGCCGAGAGAATTTTTCACGGCTCTGCTGATGAATTCCGCAACTTCCTTTTCTCTGTCGAACCTGACCTCTCTCTTATTGGGGTGGATATTTACGTCCAGCTCAGATGAATCCACTTCCAGGAAGAGGAAGGCTATAGGGTACCTGCCCTCAAACAGCCGTTCCTTGTATCCGTCTGAAACGCCTCTTTCCATGACCTTGCTGTTGACTACGCGGCCGTTGACGAAAAATATCTGACCGTTCCTGCCGCTTCTGCTGACTGCGGGCGTAGAGATATATCCGTCGAGAAGCAGACCGTTTTCTTCGTGCTCAACGGGCACTAGGTTTTTTACGTCTATATTGGGAAAAACTCTGGAAATAATATTGAGCCTGTTTCCGTCTCCCGTCGTGGCAAATAGCACATTATCGTTGTTGATAAGTCGGAAAGAGATATCCTTATAGGCCAGAGCCATCTGGGAGATCAGCTCTATTATCAGGCTGCTTTCCGCGGAATCGCTTTTCATGAATTTCAGCCTGGCCGGCGTGTTGTAGAACAAGTCGGTGATTATCAGCGTGGTTCCGTCAGGACATCCTGCCGGCTGTCTTGATATGACCTGACCTCCGTGGAGTATCAGGTTAGTACCAGTCTTGTCCTCTTTTCTCTTGGTCAGAAGCTCAGTTCTGGTGACGGCGCAGACAGAAGCCAGGGCTTCGCCTCTGAAGCCGAGAGTTTCTATGGCGTCCAGATCCGCCGCCGTTGAAATTTTGCTGGTAGCGTGGCGGAGAAAAGCTTTTTCCGCGTCTTCCGCTGACATTCCGCAACCGTTGTCGCTGACTCTTATATACGACTTGCCGCCCTTCCTGATCTCAACGACTATCGAATCGGCGCCGGCGTCTATGGAATTTTCAACCAGTTCCTTTATTATGGATACGGGTCTCTCTATGACTTCACCTGCGGCGATTTTATCCGCGATCTGTTTGTCTAAAATGTTAATCATCTATAGATTCCTTTAATTCCTCTAAAATCTTTATGGCCTGAGACGGTGTGATTTCCATCAGATTGAGAGATCTCAGCTTCTCAAGGGCAGGATTGGCCTCTGGGTCAGACTGTGGGCTGCTCTGGTCGGCCTCAAAGAAAGAAATCTGACCTCCGGCATCTGAATTTGAGGCTTCACTGCGATTCACGCTGACGGCAGGCCTTTCTTCTTCGAGTTCCCTGAGCTTTTCCCTGGCGCGTTCCAGCAGCGATTCAGGTATGCCGGCCAGCTTGGCCACATGTATGCCGTAACTCTTGCTGGCGGACCCTTCCACTATCTTGTGCAGGAAAACTATGCTGCCGCCGGCCTCCGAAACGTCTACGTTGAGGTTCTTGACTCCCTGTATCTGTCCCTCGAGGACTGTGAGCTCGTGGTAATGGGTGGCGAATAGCGTTCTTATGCGGCGTTTTTCGCCGGCCAGATATTCTGCTGCAGCCCAGGCGATGGAAAGACCGTCGTAAGTGCTTGTGCCGCGGCCTATTTCATCGAGGATTATGAGGCTTCTCGGACCTGCTGAGTTTATGATGTATGAGAGCTCGCTCATCTCAACATAGAAAGTTGACTGGCCCTGCGCCAGGTTGTCTGAAGCGCCTATTCTGGTGAATATCCTGTCCACGACGCCTATGCGGGCGCTTTCACAAGGTATGAAACAGCCTGCCTGAGCCATGAGCACCAGGAGAGCCGTCTGCCTCATGTAAGTGGATTTTCCTGCCATGTTGGGTCCTGTTATCAGGAGCAGGCTTGAGTCCTTATCGTTGATATAAGTATCGTTAGGTATGAACAGACCTCCGGATATGGACTGCTCTATAACGGGATGACGGCCTTTTACTATCTGTATCTCCATGGAATCGTCGATTACAGGCCTTACGTAACCCAGCTTTTCGCTTACCTGGGCGAAAGAACAGAGCACGTCCAGCTGCGCTACGGCAGAGGAAGTCTTCTGTATTTCACTTATATATTTTTCTATCTCGTTTCTGACGCTTACGAAAATCTCGTGCTCCATCTGATTTATCTTGGTTTCGGCGTTGAGAACCAGATTTTCCATTTCTTTCAGCTCCGGAGTGATGAATCTCTCGGCGTTGGCGAGAGTCTGCTTTCTTATGTAGTTTTCCGGTATGAGGTCGAAATATGATCTGGTAACTTCCAGATAATATCCGAATACTCTGTTATAGCCTACTTTCAGGTTTTTTATTCCCGTGCGCTCCCTTTCTGAAGCTTCCAGACCTGAAATCCATGCCTTGCCGTCTTTTATGGAGTCTTTGAGCTCATCAAGTTCCGGGGAATATCCCTCCTTGATGAGGCCGCCCTCTTTGATGGTGAACGGCGGTTCGTCTACGATGGAATTTTCTATTATTTCGTGAACCTCTCTGAGAGGATTGATTTCGTCGTTAAGTTTCTTTAGTATGCCGGAATTGGCGTATGCGAGGCAGTCCTTTATTTCCGGCAGCAATGAAAGAGAATTTCTGAGGGCGATCAGGTCTTTTCCGTTGGCGTTGCCGCAGGCTATGCGTCCTGCAAGCCTTTCAAAATCGTATATGCCCTTGAGTGATTCCTTGATGTTGTTTCTGATCAGTATCTGGCTGTAGAGCTCTTCTACTCCGTCGAGGCGCGAGTTTATATCCTCCGCTTCGTTGAGCGGTTCCCTGAGCCACTGCTTCATCTTCCTGCTTCCCATGGCCGTGTGAGTCTTGTCGAGAACTCCAAGCAGCGAGCCTGCGACTTTTTTGTCGTGGAGCGTTTCAGTCAGTTCGAGATTTCTAAGGGTGGCCTTGTCCAGGGACATGTGTTTGCCCATTTCATAAAAATTGAAGCCTGTGATGTGTTTCAAGCTGTGTTTCTGGGTTTCCAGAAGATAACTTATGAGGGCGCCCAGCGAAAGCACTGCTGAGCCGTCCTGTTCCAGTCCGACGGCGGCAGGCGAAATGCAGCTGAACTGAGCTTTTACTGCTTCCAGACAGGCTTTGCGTGAAAAGAAATCATCTCCCACCACGTTGATGTAAGCTTCTGTTATCAGTGTGATTTCTTCTGTCTGATACTTTTCTGAAAAAGATTTGGTGACGATGATCTCGCGAGCTTTGACCTTGACCAGTTCGTTTATCAGCGTCTCGTAGCCGTCTTCACCGGCGTATTCAGTGACGTTGACTTCGCCTGTTGATACGTCGCAGTAAGCTATGGACATTACTCGTTCTCTGTCGTCGAAATAAACGGCCGCGAGGTAATTGTTTTCTTTCTCTGCCAGCATGGATTGTGCCGTCACAGTGCCTGGCGTCACTATTTGTATGACTTCTCTCCTGACGATGCCCTTTGCCGTGGCAGGGTCCTCTATCTGCTCGCAGATAGCCACTTTATGGCCGTTTTCCACCAGCTTGGCTATATAGCTTTCCGCAGAATGGAAAGGGACTCCGCACATGGGAGCCCTTTCTTCCTGACCGCAGTTTTTACCCGTAAGGGTCAATTCCAATTCCTTTGACGCCAGTTTGGCGTCGTCAAAAAACATTTCATAGAAGTCACCCAGCCTGAAAAACAAGATACAGTCCTGATATTCATCTTTTATTGCCATATATTGTTCCATCATTGGGGATAGCTTCATATTTTTCTCCTCTTGTTTCTTTTGATATTTGTCTGATATTTTATCTGCTGTTGTATGCTTTGATACCTTCTTTTATTATGTTGATGCCGGCTTTCATGTCCTCAGCGTTGAGCACGTAAGCTATACGCATATCTGACTGGCCGACTCCGGGAGTTCCGAAGAAGCCTCCGGCAGGAGCGAACATGCAGGTCTCGCCGTTGACGTCGAATTCGGTGAGCAGGAACATCAGAAAGTCCTCAGCATTGTCTACAGGCAGCTGGCATGTTATGTAGAAAGCTCCCTCAGGAACGCCGTATTTGATGCCCTCGATCTCGTTGAGAGCCTCCACGGAAACGTTTCTTCTGTGCTCGTATTCTTTCTTGATGTCGTCGAAGTATGATGGGTCCAGCTTATAGAGCTCGGCGGCGCCCACCTGGTCTATGGTAGGACAGCAGAGTCTTGCCTGGGCCAGTTTCATCAGGTTGTTCATCAGCTCTTCGTTTTTTGAAGCCACTGAACCGATTCTGGCTCCGCAGGCAGAGAATCTCTTGGAAACTGAGTCTACGATGATGACATTCTGTTCAGCTTCCTTAAATGAACCGAAAGTGGACATTTCCTTACCGTCATATACGAATTCTCTGTAAACTTCATCTGCGATGATGAAGAGATCATGAGCAAGAGCGATATCTACTATCAGCTTCATTTCATCTCTGGTCAGAACTTTTCCCGTTGGGTTGCCAGGATTGATTATACAGATTGCCTTGGTCTTCGGTGTGATGACGTTTTCGATCTTTTCTCTGACAGCGTACTGGTAGCCGTCTTCAGCCGTGGTAGGTATGGCTACAACTTTGCCGCCTGCCTGGCCTACGAAAGTCTTATAGTTGGTGTAGAAAGGCTCGGCCATTATTACTTCGTCACCTTCGTCCAGTATGGCTGTCATCAGCATGTTGATGGCTTCGGAACCGCCGTTTGTTATGAGCAGGTCTTTCTTTTCAAAGTCGAGTCCAATTCTCTTGTAATAGCCTACCAAGGCGTCCAGCAGCTCTGCTACGCCGTGTGAATTGGCATAAGCGAGAACTTCTTCGTTGTAGTTTTTGACTGCGTCGAAGAACGCTTCCGGAGTCTTGATATCAGGCTGACCTATGTTGAGACCATATACCTTTTTTCCGGCAGCTCTGGCTGCGTCTGCGTATGGAACGAATTTTCTGATCGGTGAAAGTTCCATCGCCTGAATTTTCTTTGATAGTTTCATCTCTTTCTCTCCTTTTAAAACTATATGATGCTTTCTTTTATTCCAGCTCCCTGTGGGAGTTATTTACCGTCTCTTCTATATGTAAGTCCGAAATGATCTCTGCTGCGTCAACAGATGCGGCTGCTGCTGAGCTTTCGGCCCCGCCGCTTGAGCGTTCTGTGGTTTCTGCAGGATTTTCTTCACCCCCGCCGCCCTGCTCTCTATCCGGAGCCGACGTCTTGCCGTCTATGTACAGAAGATATTCTATGTTGCCCTTTGCACCCTTGACAGGACTGTAAGTGAGACCTGCGGGAACAAGACCGCTCTCAATAGAATATTTTACCACATTTTCGATAACATGTATATGCACCTTTTTATCGCGGACTATGCCTTTTTTTCCTACCTGCTCCCTGCCTGCCTCAAATTGGGGCTTTATCAGGCATACAAGCCTGCCGTCCTCTTTGAGAAGCTGTGAGGCTACGGGAAAGACCAGCCTCAGAGATATGAAAGATACGTCTATACTGATAAAGTCCAGAGGGTCTATGGAATCTTTGTCTATATATCTTATATTGCATTTTTCCATATTTATTACGCTGGGGTGCTGCCTCAGCTTGTAATCCAGCTGACCGTAGCCCACGTCTACGGCATATACCTTGGAAGCGCCGTTTTGCAGCATGCAGTCGGTAAATCCTCCGGTGGAGGCGCCTATATCCATACAGATGCAGCCGTCTAATGAGATACCCCACAGTTTCATGGATTTTTCCAGCTTCAGGCCGCCTCTGCTCACATAGGGACAAGGATTTTCTTTTACAGCGATTTGAGCATCTATATCGACCATGGTGCCAGCCTTATCGCTTATCTGTCCGTCTACGGTGATCATTCCGGCCATGATGGAAGCTTTTGCCTTTTCTCTCGACGGGAAAAGCCCTTTTTCTACCAGAAGCGTATCAAGCCTTTCTTTCAAGTTCTTCACATATCCTTTCGGTTATTTTTTCTGGCGTAAGACCGTATCTTTCGGCCAGCTGCTCAAAAGTGCCCTGCGGTATGAACTGGTCGGGCCAGCCAATAGGGAGAACTTTCGCCCTGTATCTGGAAAGGGCTGCAGCCAGCATCTGCCCCATGCCGCATGAAGCTGAGTGGTCTTCTATCGTGACTATGAGCTGCGGTTTTTCGCCGCTCTCTTCAAAAGGCGCTGTGTCCAGAGGTTTTACGCTCATAACATCTACCAGTCCTGCGCTTATGCCCCTCTCTTCTAACATATTTGCCACTTTCTGGCCGCAGTCAAACATCTTTCCGCAGGCCCATATGTCGACTTTGCCGGCAGGCCGAATGCGCGTGTTCTTGACGCCATAGGTCGACATAATATTTTTATCGTAAAAAGTATTGCCGCGCGGATATCTGATGGCCGCAGGTGCATTTAGTCGGAAGGCGTATTCCAGCATCTCTTTCAGCTGGTTTCCGTCTTTAGGCGTGAGTACGGTCATGTTGGGCATAGATGAAAGGTATGAAAGATCAAACATACCGTTATGCGTTTCTCCGTCTGCTCCCACGCAGCCTGCCCTGTCGATGGCAAATACTACCGGCAGGTTCTGCATGCACACGTCCTGCATCATCTGGTCAAAACCGCGCTGCAGGAACGACGAATATATGGCTACAAGAGGCTTCATTCCTGCCTTTGCCATTCCAGCGGCAAAGGTGACTGCGTGTTCTTCGGCGATTCCCACATCGAAGAATCTGTCCGGAAACCGCTTGGTAAATTCGCCGAGGCCTGTGGCTTCACCCATGGCTGCAGTCACGGCCGTAACTCTTGAATCTTTTTCCGCTATTTCAACGGCAAACTGACCTAAAAGGCTGGAATAGGACTGACCATCGTTTTTCTCAAGGACAGCTCCGGTGGTTGTGTCAAAGGGACCTATGCCGTGGAATTTCCCCGGATCTTTCTCAGCGTTTTTATAGCCCTTACCCTTTTTAGTTATGGCGTGGATTATCACAGGTTCGTTGAGATTTTTAGCTTTGATCATCACATTGATGAGGTCTGTTATGTTATGTCCGTCCACAGGACCGAAATATGTAAAGCCCAGCTCTTCAAAGAGCACGCCGCCGTAGTCCATTATGGTATATTTGATGTCGTTTTTTATATCGGCAAGACCTGCGGCCAGAGAGCCTCCGAAGCTTGAGCCTGTATTCAGATGACGTTTTACGAATTTTTTGAGACCCAGGTACCCCTTGGAAGTCCTCAGATTGCCCAGATGCTTGGAAATACCGCCTGTATTGGGTGAAATGGACATGCCGTTGTCGTTTAGAATGACTATGACTTTTGATTTCATTTCGCCGATATTGTTCAGACCCTCGTAGGCTTCGCCGCCAGTCAGCGATCCGTCTCCTATCACAGCTATGACTTCGTGCTTTTCACCTTTGATGTCTCTGGCTGCGGCCATTCCTGCGGCGGCTGAAATGGAAACGCTGCTGTGACCTGTATCAAAACAGTCGTGGGGACTTTCCTTGCTCTTGGGGAATCCGCTCAGTCCGTCCAGCTTTCTGAGAGTGCTGAACTGCCCTGCTCTTCCTGTAAGTATCTTATGCACATAAGCCTGATGGCCTACGTCCCATATTATCTTGTCCTCAGGCGTATTGAACACTTTATGAAGAGCCAGAGTGATTTCGACGATACCCAGGTTTGAAGCCAGATGTCCTCCTGTGGCTGAAACATTCTCTATGAGGAAATCTCTTATGGAATAGGACAGTAGATCAAGCTGTTTTGCTGACATGTTCTTCAAGTCCTGCGGAAAATTATAATCTGTTATATTTGAACTCATATTGTATTGCCTTCAATCATTAATATTTTCAGTCTTTGACGCTGTTTTACCGCTAATACTTCCTTTCGGCCAGCTCGAGAACCAGATCCCTGAAAAATTCAGCGTTGTCGTAGTAGTCGGCTATGGCTTCCACAGCGCCGCTGGTCAGTTCTTCAAGCCTTCTGCGCGCCTCGTCAAGTCCGTTGATTGACGTATAGGTATTTTTGTGCCTTTTCTCGTCTGACCCCGTATTTTTACCGAGTTCTTCTTTGTTGCCCACGACGTCAAGAATATCGTCGGCTATCTGGTAGGCCAGTCCAAGATTATCGGCATATTTGCTCATGTCGGTTATCATCTTGTCGTCGTAATCGCCCAGATAAAGACCGGCCTTGATGGAAGCTTTGAACAGCGCTGCCGTCTTGTTGAGATGGATATATTCCAGCATTTCATTGGAAGCTATGGCGTTTTCAGCCTCGATATCAGAGACCTGACCCGCCACCATTCCCTGGCAGCCGGCGCCGCTTGCTATCTGATAAGCTGCGTTGACCCGCTTCATCATCTTTTCAGGCGAGTCGAAGTAAAGCATCATGTCCTTGCTGATGACTTCAAAGGCTGTGGTCAGCAGCCCGTCTCCTGCCAGTATGGCTATGGCGTCGCCGTAAACTTTATGGTTGGTAGGGATACCTCTTCTCAGATCATCGTTGTCCATGGCCGGCAGATCGTCGTGTATGAGAGAGTAAGTGTGAATGTATTCGACTGCGCAGGCATAAGGAATAGCTTCTCTTATGCTGCCGCCGGCGAATTCGCATGAGGCAAGCAGGAGCACAGGGCGCAGTCTCTTTCCTCCGGCAAGAAGGCTGTATTTCATAGATTCATAGAGAGAAAGACTTTTGTTGTCTATGTTCGGTATGAAATCCATCAGGTGAGCGTTGACTATTTCCTTATATTCCGCATAACTTCTGTCCATAATTTAATCCTCCGATCCCTGTCCGTAGATTTCTATTTTCTGCTGCGCGTTTTTGAGAATCTCGCTGCATCTGCGATAACATTCTATTCCCTCTTCGTAACATTTTATAGCTTCTTCCAAAGTCGTGTCCTCGGCTTTTATCTTTTCCGACATTTCTTCAAGTTTTTTCATGGATTCTTCAAAAGTCATCTTTTTCACCCTCTCTCTTTGACTGACGACGCCGTTATTTCCGTGCTGCCGTCTTTAAAGATCAGTCTGTATCTGCCGCCCTCCGCAATCTTTCTGAACGAGGAAATGCAGGAGCCGTCAGTGTCTTCTATTATAGAATATCCCTTTTCCAGGATTTTTATCGGATTGTTTTCTTCTAAAGTAAGCGCCGCTTTTTCGGCCGCGTGGCTCAGTCGGTCTATTCGCCTGATAATGGTGCTCTTCATATCGCCTGCACAGCTTTCAGCTAAAAGCGAGAAATAACTGAGCTTATTCTCAAGGCAGGACGAAAGCTGCTGCTTGAGCTGATCTGCTCTGTTCTGCATGAGGCTGTCGTCAGGTACGGCTATTTCTGCCGCCGCAGTAGGCGTTTCAGCTCTGAGATCGGCGACGAAATCGCAGATGGAAAAATCTATTTCATGCCCTACGGCTGAAATTACAGGTATGCTGCAGCGATAGACGGCTCTGGCAAGGACTTCTTCGTTGAAAGCCCAAAGATCTTCGGAGGAACCACCGCCCCTGCCGATTATCAGGACATCCAGGTCGCTGAAATCTTCGTTTATCATGTCGAGGGTTCGGGCTATGTCATAGGCGGCTTCTTCTCCCTGCACCAGCACGGGAAAGACGATCACATCCACCAGCTTCGTCCTCGAAGTTATTATCTTTATGATATCCTTGACAGCCGCTCCGGTGGCGGAAGTCACCACTCCGACCTTTCTTGGAAATTTAGGTATGGTTTTTTTGTGAGCAGGGTCGAACAGCCCCTCTTTGTCCAGCTTATTTTTGAGCAGTTCAAATGCCGTCGAGAGATTTCCCGCGCCGGAAACTTCTACCGTCCGCACGTGAAGCGTATAGGCGCCGCCTTTTTTGTAGACGCTTACGTAGCCGTGGACTGTTATTTCCAGGCCGTCTGACAGCTGGCAGTCCAGGTTTCTCACATAAGATGCAGGCAGAAAGCAGTTTATCTTGCTGCTGTCGTCCACCATGGAAAAATACACGTGTCCTGAACTGTGATACTTTAAATTGGATACCTCTCCTTTTACCGATATATTGCCAAGAAGAGGATCGGTAGCTATTATTCTGCTTATATATTCGTTGAGCTGTGAAACTGTTACAGGTTTTAAAGCCATATCTTACTTCCTCCCAGCAGAGCTGTGCCGACGGCGTTATCCTGCGAAAGCTTCGGATCACCAAAGACAAATTTTACTTTTCCCGCCAGATGTCTGTTCATATATTTTCTCAGATATTCGCTGGAAGAAACTCCTCCTGCGAATATGAAATTCTCTATATCGTATTTTTCTGCCAGCCGCAGCGTCATCTCTTCTATGGATTCTGAAATGCGCAGCATCAAATCACAGGCTATTTTTTCCCTTATGTGATTTTCGAGCGTATGCTTTTCAAGAATCTGCTTTTCCAGCAGCCGCTGGCCCTGCGTCTCTATTCCCGAAAGATTGACGAAGCAGTCCTTCACCTTTATCGGCGTGAATACGCAGTTCTTTTCACCAGCCGCCCTGCCGGCCAGCTCGTCCAGTTTCTTTCCGCAGGGAAAGGAAAATCCCATGGCCACGCCTATCCTGTCGAGAACCTGGCCGTATGATATATCCTTTGAACCTCCGACTATTTCAAATCGCCCAAGTTTTTTGTCTACGGCGATGGCTTCAGTCGTCCCTCCGCTGAAATGAAAACATACGAAAGAATCCTCGTCTTTTAGCGTGGAGTAGCGCCTGACGGCTTCAATGTGACCCTCCTGATGAGAAAACTTGTAGAGGGGAACTGCCAGGGAAGCGCTCAGAATCTCGGCCGCCGATACGCCGGCGTTGAATACAGGCATGTATGAGTTTTCTGCCGGCCTCGGTCTGTCGGAGACAGCGACGCAGCCTATATTCTTTCTGATGTCCCTGTTTGCCAGAGCTGCGGCAATGGTCTGTGGCAGCTTGTTTACGTGCTGAAACAAGGCTTCCGACTGCCTCAGCCCACGTTCTCCCTCTTTTACGTAGAGAAAAGCCTGGCTGTTGAAGAGTATCTCGCCGTCATCGGATACGACGGCGACGGAAGTCTTGTAATTGCTTGTATCTATGCCTAAAGAAAGTTTTCTTTTTTCCATGAGTGTTGTCCCGTGAATCAGTCAGCCTATGTTCTTAAGAACTGCATTGACAAAGCCGGCTGATTTGTCGTCTCCGTATATCTTGGCCAGTTCCACGGCTTCGTTGATGGATACGGATTTTGGAATATCTTCGTCATAAAGTATCTCTGCGGCGGCAAGACGCAGGACGGCAAGATCGGCTTTGGCCATCCTCGAGACGGACCAGCCTGAACTGTTCTCATTGATAACGCCGTCAATCGCCGCTATATTTTCACATACTGAATTTATGACCGACGCAATATATTGCTTCTGACCGCCGGCTTTTTTGTCGGAAATAAAATCATCCAGGCTTTCGGCGCTGAAATTTCCCTGCGCCCCCATCTGGAAAATGTACTGCATTGCTAAAATTCTTGCCTCTCTTCTATTCATTGACGCTCCTCAAATCTATTCGGCAGAGATACTCCCTGAACATGGATATTCACTGCGTTTAATATCTGATCGGTGATCCCGCTGACGCTCTTCTTGACTTCGTTTTGTATGTCCCATGCCAGCTGCGGTATTTTGACGCCGTAGTCGGCCACGAGAAAAATATCTATCGAGATCATATCTTTATCTTTTGAAAGCTTTATACCGTTGTAAGGAGTTTCTTTACCGACGATTTTTTTCGCGATATTGTCGGCAAAGCTGTCGCACAGGTGGTTTACTCCCGGTACGTTCAAGGCCGCCTTCATGGCCGCCATGCATATTATTTCTTCTGAAATTCTGTTCAATGTCTGTTTGTCCGACAAGATGATCACCTCGCTAAAATTATAACAGAAAAGCGATTTTTGTTCAATGGTATTTGCCCTGCAGGCATAAAAAAGAACAGTCGGTTTTCGGCTGTTCTTTGCGGCCGGTTTGTTTGGGTTTTGCAGCCGGGCTGGCTTTATGCCACAGACATTATTATAAAGTAATTATTTATAAATTTTATAAAATTTGTTCATGTTTTTTATAAAATTAAAATTTTTATATACAAAACCCCCTCGCCTGGCCTATTTGGGCAAAGCTGAGGGGCGGAATTTCAAACATTCTCTGAAAGTTTTGCATCTGATGTATAAATTTTAATACTTGCTCTGGATTATGATCTTATCAGCGGATTCTCCGGTTTCACGCATCACTATATCGCATATCTTGGCGACGGTGCTGGTGTCAAGGTCCTGCTGGTCCACAGTCACGCTTATGCTGCTTTCGGTTATGAGCACGAAAGAATCGGGCAGATTTTTCTGTTCTATTATGCTTTCTATGGCCAGCTCAGTTTCCATGTAGCCCAGGATTCTTTGCTTTTCTTCAGAAGCGTTTTTCTTTTCGTTGTCGTTATTGCTGTTATTGATAGTCGAGTCGAGAGTGGAAATCAGTTTGTTGCGCTCCAGTTCCATCTGTGCTCTCATCTCTTCAAAATCTCCGCCTGAAGCGGCCGCGTCGGTTTCTTCCTCTTCTACAGCCAGGCTGTCTACCAGGACTTCTCCGTCGTGAGCCGGAACCTCCTCTTTTTTATCTAATCCCGACGTTACGATAACACCTGTACCGAATACGACTACCAAGCCTAAAACGGCTACTCTCTTGCCTTTATACAAGATATCCTTATAACTAAACTTCTTTTTCAAAGTCACTCCTCCTGTTCTTTTTCAAAAACTATTACGTTTGAAACCGGAATATTAAACAAGGTTGAAACTCCCTGGGTAAGGTCGTTGGCAATTACGGGATCAGAACCTCCTTCTGCGATGACTATCACTCCTGATACGTTTTCTTCGGCGTCATATTTGACCATGACTTCCACATCTCCCACTCCTTTGATGCTGGAAAGCACGCTGCACAGCTGTTCCTCGGAACCTCCGTCGAGGTCTATTATCTGTTTTCGTCCGTCGGAAGAGTCGGTGAGTATGCTTAAAGCCAGTATTCCGATGGAAGCTATCAGAAGGACTGTTATAAGCTTGATGAAGTTTTCCTTGCCTACTATTTTATCAAACATAATCTCACTCCTATTTATATGAAAGATGTCTGCGATTATGACTTTTATTATAATTATCGCCGGTTTCATTACAGCCGGCCATCGTTTTCACTGCGCTTCTACCCTCGTCCCCTTATTTGACCAGGCTTGCGAAGGGCTCCAGGATGACGGCCAGGATTATGAGGGAAAATATGAATTTAAGATACTTGGTCATATTTGAGTTTGGTATCAGTATCTGAAAAAAAGTAAGGGAAATTATTATAAAAAATACGTCTTTGACCCATGTGAATACGCTTTCCATCATCCGCCTCCTATCTTCATTATGGTAGTTATGAACATTATGAAGAGCAGAGCGTTGAAGAACATTATTGATCCTATGGAAATGAGGCAGCTGCCCATATCGCTGAGGCCGTCTGAAATCTTGCTGTCTGTGACCGGTTCGCACAGAGCTGCCGTAAGCTTGTAAACGCAAGCGATAATTATTATTTTTATCAGCGGCACCAGAATCAGAAGCAGGATGAGTATGATGCCGAAAACGCCGACAACACTCTTAATGGACGACATACACCTGAGGAAGAGTTCCACTGTATCGGAAGTAAAGCCTCCTACTATTGGTATGAACGAACTGAGTGAGTATTTGGCAGTGTTGATCAGGAGTCCGTCCGAAGTATCCGTCAGAAGCCCCTGTATGGAAATTATCCCGGTCAGTATGACCATCAGAAGTCCCATCACAGCTACGGAAGCGTTTCTCAGCAGCTTTGCTATCTTGTTTACATAATCTTTTTCTGTTATACAGTTTATTAGTGAAAGGATTGTGGCCGTAAACAGCGCAGGCAGTATGAAAGTCTTGACGATGAGCGCGATACCGGAGATCGACCCGATTATCAGCGGACTCAGTACCGTTCCTGAAGTCACAGCTCCTGTGGAAACCATGATGCCAAGCAGTATGGGCGCCAGCACAGCCATCGTATCAGCCATGGTGCCTACTGTATCTATCGCCAAATCGTAGGAAACGCGGAAGTTGTTTATCGCCAATCCGATGATGACCATGGTGCAGACCATCATGCTTATATCGGAAACCGACTTGCTGCTGAAAGACGACGACAGGTTTTTCAAAAGGCCGATTATTATGCAGACGCTGAGTATTTCAACGGCCAGAACAAGGGCACTTTTGACTTCATAGAAAAACAAGTCTTTCAGGCTGTCTATCACGTCTGGGTTGTTGAAAATGCTTTCGCCTTTTACGGTGGCGTTGAAGATGTTTTCCAGCGAAAACTGCTGCGAAAGTCCGTATGTAATGTCCCCTGCCTGACCGGCGATACCGTCTATAGTCTCCTCGTCTATTACATTGTTAAATTGTTCTTCCAATATCTTTTCGTAATCCATCCGTGATCCGTCACATATTCTTTCGTTATTTTAATTTCCATTGGACAAGCCTCACTACAAAAGCTGTCAGAGCAAGCTGTCCAGCAGCTCAAGCAAAGAAACAAAAATTGGAATGGCGGCAAAGAATATGGCCACCTTGCCGGCCAGTTCGACTTTGCCTGCTATGGACTTTTCACCGGCGTCGCTGCACAGCGCCACTGCGAATTCTGTTACGTAGGCTATTCCCAGCACTTTCAGTATTATCGGAAAATATTCTTTTCCGTAGGAAAGTCTGCTGTAAAGCTCCGATATGAAACTGAACCCCTCTTTGAGGCTTCCTATGATAAAAAACAGCATGATGACGGAAGCGCATATTGAAACTCCGGTCGCCAGCTCCGGCTTATACTGCCTAACCAAAGCAATTATTATGATGGCGGCAATGCCTACGGCACATATCTTAAGTAAAGTAATCATCTCAAAATTCTTAATCCTGTTCCGCTGAAAAAACTTCCCGGCGCGTACTTCAAAATTCCAGAAACACCTGTATTTCCTGAAAGAACTCGCTTACCATCTTGATGACTATGGTAAGCACTATTATGACTCCGGCCAGCGTTATCATCATGGCTTCCTCATCTCTTCCGGCCTTGGAAAGTATCTGATTCAAAAGGGCTATGGCGATACCTATCGCCGCTATTTTAAATAAAACGTCTACTCCGAAACTCATGTTTTCTCCTCAATTTCTGCCAGTTTATTTTACCGCGGATTTAAATAAGCAATATGGCCAGGATGGCTCCCAGAAAAAAGCCTATCTTTCTGTACATCGGACCCTTAAGCTTTAAATTGGCTTTGGCTTCATCTATCTGGCGGCCGAGCTTTTCTTCAAGGTAAGAAAAGTGAAAAATGTGATTGTCATAGTCGGTCTGACCGACAAAGCTGCCCAGATATTTGAGTGTTTCCAGATCGTCCGGCGTAAGAGGCGTGTTTTTGTATATTTCCTCCACATTAAAGGACCATATCTCAGTGATTCCTGCGTCCTGACCGTCCTGCCTGCCGAGGCGGCTTTCCACAGCTCCGAGCAGCATACAGGCTCTGGAGCCTGTTCTTTTATCTACTTTGCTGAATATCAAAGGAAGGGGCTCCCTGAAATAGCTTATCTGACCTTTCAATTCCAGAACCATCTGCATAAAATCTTCCAGAAGACTCACTCTGGCCTTGAGCTGCTGGGCTTTGAAAATGCCTGCAAGTCCCAGTGAGAGCACTATGCCGAGAAGTCCCGCCAGTCTAAGCATTTTCTATCTCCCTTATGGTCCCCGGACCCTTTTCGGCAGACAGATATATTATGCTGCTGAAAAACTTCTTCGCCAATAAAGACCCTATGTTGGAGTTTTCTATATCTCTCCTGCAGCAGCCGTGTATCGAAGTCACCAGTGAAATCCCCGCGTTCATGCACTGTTCTACAGCAGATACGTCTCCCTCTTTTCCTATCTCGTCGGTAACTATCACTTGGGGAGCCATGGAGCGTATCAGCATAGGTATGCCGTGTATCTTATCGCAGCCGTCCAGCACGTCTGTCCTCGGACCAAGGTCAAAGCTGGGAGATGAACTGTACATTCCGGCTATTTCAGATCTTTCGTCGCATACGGCAGTCTGTATGCCGCGCATGCTCATACAGCGGGTCATGTCCCGCAGAAGAGTCGTCTTGCCGCAGCCGGGAGGTGAAACTATCAGTATATTTTCCGGCCTGCCGTCTTTCAGTATAACAGGGATCAGCGAATTGGCGCAGCCCTTTATTTCCTTGGCGAAGCGTATGTTCATGGAACTCACTTCTTTTATAAGAGACGGTTGTCCGTTCTTGACCACGGCTTTGCCGCATATTCCCACTCTATGACCGCCTTCTATGGTCACGAAGCCCTTGGCCAGATCTTCCTCATAAGCGTAGTATGAGTGTTTTATCAGGTTATTGAGCGTCTTCTGCAGATCTTCTTTGCTGACTATCCTGACCAGACTTTTTTCTCTGCCGTCATATCTTAAAACTATCCGCTGGCCGCAGCGCAGCCTTACCTCCTGCAGTTCCCTGAGGTCCGCATCGGGCAGGATCTCGAGTTCCTGGCACACCGAGGCAGGCAGTCTGCTCAAAATTTCTCTGAAAGCGTTCATCTACATGTCCCCTTTTCTTTTGATTATTACATTCTATGAGTGGGACAAGGTTTTATGACAAGAAAAATAGAGCGTAAGAAAAAGAATGAAGATAAAGAAAAGCGGAAGCATCGCAGTATGTGAATGCGAAATGCTCCCGCTTAGTTTTTTAGCTTTTTTAGTCCAAGCTGATGATCTCAGCCTCTATCGCCTCGCAGAAGTATCTGTCGTGCTCAGCCAGCACCATGGCCGGCGAAAACCGTGCTATCAGATTTTCTATCTGCATGCGCGAATATACGTCTATGAAGTTGAGAGGTTCGTCCCAGACATAGATGTGAGCTTTTTCCGAAAGACTCTTGGCGATCAGTACCTTTTTCTTCTGCCCCTCGGAAAATTCAGACATGTCCTTTTCAAACTGCACACGCTCAAAATCCATCTTGCGCAGTATAGCCTTGAAAATGCTTTCGTCAAGATGATTTTCCGCGGCGAAGGACGACAAGCTGCCTCTCAGCCAGCCGGTATCCTGAGGCACGTAAGATATTACGAGGCCGGAGCTTCTCGTTATGATACCTGTATGACTTATATCCTCTCCTGCCAGCAGCTTGAGCAGACTGCTCTTGCCGCTGCCGTTTTTTCCTTCGATGATGAGCCTTTTTCCCTGCCGCAGGGAAAAGCTGACGTGACTGCATACTGTCCTATCTCCGTAATATATGGAGACATCCGAGAAAGATACAAGCGGATCGGAGCGGTGGTCAAGAGGCGAAAGCTTCAAATCCTCGGCTTTTTCAAAATTTCCCAAGAGCTGCGATTTCTCGGCAATGGCCTGCTGCTGCCTCGCTTCTATTGCTTTTGACCGCTTCATCATCTTGGCGGCTCTGTGGCCAACGAAGCCTTTGTCTGCGGCACCAATTTTAGAGGCTTCAACTTTGTCTGACCAGGAAGCTTTCTGCTTTGCCGTTTTCTTCAGACGCACTATATCCTTTTCCAGTTTTTCGCTTCTGCTCTTTTCAAAGTCCTGCTGGCGCTGAAAGTTTTCCATAAAAGATGAGAAATTGCCGCTTTGGACTTCTATATCTGTCTTATTCAGCGACAGAGTGTGGTCGGTGCAGCCGTCCAGCAGCGTCCTGTCGTGGGACACCAGTATGAAGCCTTTTTTCCTTTTTAGATATGAGGCCATTTTTTCCCTCGCTTTCATATCCAGGTGATTTGTAGGCTCGTCTATGAGCAGAAAACGTCCCTCGTCAAGGAAGAGGGCGCAAAGCAGCGCTTTTGTCTGTTCACCTCCTGAAAGGGTGTTAAAGGGCCTGTAAAGCACTTCTGCATCCATGTCAAGATACGACAGTTCTCTTATGATTTGCCAGTTCTGGGCTTCCGGGCAGATTTCAGAGAGAATATCTTCTGTAAGTCTATCTCTGTCATACACAACGCAGGGAAAATAGCCGAATTCCACCGGCGACGTGATCCTGCCGCTGTATTCATATCTGTTCGTCAAGAGCTGCAGAAAAGTGGTCTTTCCCCTGCCGTTTCTGCCGACAAAGCCCAGTTTCCAGTCTGTATCTATCTGAAAGCTGACGTCTTCAAATATATTATCGTAACTTTCCGGATATGAAAAAGTTAGATTCTCAATTTTTATAGCCGACATGTAAAATCATCTCCTTTCTTGTGACGACAACAAAAGCTGCAGGAAAAATTCCCTGCAGCTTTAATGTCTTTCATGGCTGAGCTCATCTCACAGAGCATATATGTCTAAATTGGCTGAAGAATCTTAACTTTCCCACAGTAACCTGCAAACGGAGCGTTAGAAAGATATACGCGATCCGCCTGCTTATTGAATTTTACCTGTAAGAAAAGTTGAACATCCTTTCACCGCCTTCTTTTTATTTCCAGTTCAGTATAGCACAAAGGGCAGACTTAAATCAAGGGGAAATTTCGGCTGAAGAAGCCGGAGTTTAAATCCGGCGCGCGGCAGAGGCATGATTGTTCTTTTGCTTGTTACTCTTTGTTTTCGTCTGTTTTTTCTTTTTCGACCTCCGCGTTTATAACGCCTTCGATCATACCCATTACAACTGTGTTTAATTGTACCGCATTTTGTGATGTGATAACGGGGGTTCCGGTTTCTGCTTCAAGGGCTTGTTTCGCAATCCCGGCGACATTTCCGCCGCGGCGGGCGACTTCTATATTTTCGGCTAAGGTTTCCGGCTTTGTTGCTTTTTAAATATCAGTTGTTGAAGTTTATGCAAGCATATTTAAAATGATTTCCGTTGTCGTCATGTTGTCCCGTAGATTTTCTTTTTTCAGACCTTTCAGCCTTTTGTCTTGCCGCGTCGTCATGCCCGACCATGCGCGGGTGATTTCATCGGTAAGTATTGCATACTCAACGCCTTTTTTTACGCCCCTGTCACGCCATTTGTCGGTCAAATAGCGTTTTCCGTCTTTTGGCGATTCCAATTTCAGTTGGTTACAAGATGTAACCGACTGATTACCCTCGTCTTTCAGCCGCTTTTTTAAGACTTTCCAGTAGTTATTTGGATTTGGGCTGTCGGTCAATACGCCGACCACATCAACGACAGAAAAATACCATTCTTCCTCTTCCGCGTCCCATGCCGTTCTGATTGCTTTATCTTCAAAAAGCTGTAACTTATCATTCTCCATGTGCGCTGCTCTTTTCCTTGCAATTTTATTTTATCATGAGAAAAAACCAAAAAACAACTCAAAAACAGCAAAGAACGGCATAGCCGTCTGACTATACCGTTCTTTGCTTCAACGTTTTCTTAATCCAATTCCCATTCCGGGCGGCTTAATTATTTTATATGTTTTGCGCTTAGCTTTCAAATCTCCTGCAAAGCTTACGCCGTAGGATTGACCGGCTTAGGCAGTCTCATGGAGATCACCTGCATCAGGCTGTCGGTGCAAGGAAGCTCCTCAACGACCGGGCCGTCTTCCACTGCTATAAGAGCCGCGCCTGCTGCAGGAGTGAGAACTCCGCCCAGAACTTCGCCGAGTTCAGCATATTTATAGGATTCAACGGTATCTGACATTTCATCTGAAATATCGTCCGTTCCGTCCCAATCCAAATCCACTTCAAATATGTGGGCGATTTCAGCTGCTACTTCCCAGTTGCTGAAGAGGATGTCCTCATCTATCGCCGCCTGAACGAGCTGCATTCTTCTCTCCGTATTGGTGAACGTGCCGTCTATAGAAGCGAAGCCTGTTCCAGGTATAACTACGTCGGCCTTGGCTCCCAGTTCAGTCATATGCGTATCACATACAGCCAGGAATTCCAGAGCTTCGGTGTCTATCTCAGCGTTTTCTCCGAATACAACGAGGGCTTTTACACCGTCAAGAGCTTCTTTGCCTGCGGTGATTCCCATGTCAATGAGGCCCTGCGAATTGTTCTTGGCCTTGACTTGGAGGATACCGTCTCTAGGAGAACCGATATGGCCGGAAAGCATGGCGATATCGGCGACGAGAATTGCACCGTCCGTCGTCAGGAAGTTCTGCTGATAAACTATCATAGCTTTCTTGGCGGCCAGATACTGGTCAGCTATGGCCTTGGCTTCGCCGCTTACCTTGACGGAAGCAAGTGAAGCTGCGAATTCGTCATAGCCTGCTGCCTTCTTGGCCTTGCCGCTGTCTATGATGGCCTTGGCGATCTGCTTTAAGAAGCTTAAGTTGTTCTCGCCGCTGCAGAGATTGATTACTTTAGCTCCGGCTTCTTCAGCCTGCTTCATCTTGAGGGCGATGACTCTGGAATCTTCTTCCTTAAATCCTATCTTAAGGATCAGGTTGGTCGAAAGCAGTTCATCTATGGTGTTCGGGGAAGCGTTCAGTCCAGTAACCTTTTCCAGGCCGCTTTCTCTGTTGTTTATACAGAGGACCTTGGCTCCCATGGCTTCTGCCATTCTCTTGATGGCGTAAGCTTCTTCGTTGGTATATCTGTCCGAAACGGCGACTGCAACGGCGTCTTTGCCGTATTTGGCGCCTATGGACTGACATCTCTTGGCAACGAGCACGAAAGCTTCGTGATAATCGGATTCTCTGAAACGTCCGTCTTCCTTAACGAACGGTTCTTCCAGCTTATCTTCAAGCATGGAGCAGTCGAAGCCCCATTTGCCCATTCCACAGGCAAGGCCCTTGTTTACTGCACCATTCTTATCAGGGTTGGCTTTGATCAGCATATCGCCGCAGGATTCCAGGTTAAGGCTGCAGCCCACAGAGCAGAAAGAACATGTTGTTTCTGTCACTTCTGTTTCTACAGGAGTTTCCTTGATCATCGTCGTTCTCTCCTGGAGAGCGCCTGTAGGACATACGCTGACGCACTGTCCGCAGGAAATACATCCTGACTCGATGAGAGGTTTTTCCATATTAGGCTTGACCACGGTGTCAAATCCTCTGTGAACCAGGCCTAAAGCGCCTACGCCCATGACTTCGTCGCAGACTCTTACGCAAAGACCGCAGAGTATGCACTTGTTAGGATCGCGCACGATGAACGGATGATCGTCCTCAAACTCTATAGCGTTCTTCTCGCCTGCGAATCTTTCAGGCTGAACGTCGTACTGGTTAGCAAAGTCTATCAGCTTGCACTCGAAATAGTCGTGACAGCCGCATTCAAGGCATCTTGAAGCCTCGGCAACAGCCTGTTCTTCCGTGAATCCGCAAGGAATGATCTCGCTGAAGTTGTCCTTTCTCTCTTTAGGTGAAAGCTGCGGAATCTCCGGCCTGCACATTCTTTCCCTGTCCTCGAAAGTCTTTTCAGTAATATCATCTCTTTCTACCACGTAAGGTTTTTCATATTTAAGAACTTCTCCGTAGAGATATGCGTCAATGCTGTCGGAAGCTTTTCTCGCGTCAGCGATGGCTTCGATAGCTATTGAAATCTTGTCGTTTCCGCAGTCTCCGCCGGCGAATACGCCAGGGATGCTGGTCATGAATGTTTCAGGATCATAAGCTATGGCGTTCTTTCTCGTCTTGTCACAGTCGAATACGCTGGCGTCAACAGCCTGACCGATGGCCAGTATCATGGTATCTATGGCGAGAGTTTCGGTCTTTCCTTCTACAGGAACAGGCTTTCTTCTGCCAGAAGCGTCAGGCTCACCCAGTTCCATGACCTGCAGAACCACTTCTTTGACGTGGCCGTTCTCGTCCTTTACGACTTCTATAGGATTGGTCAGGTTTTTGAAGATTACGCCTTCTTCTTCGGCTTCTTCTATCTCTACCATGTCGGCAGGCATTTCGTCTTTAGTTCTTCTGTAGATATTATAGACTTCCTTGGCTCCCAGCCTTACAGCTGTTCTGCATGCGTCCATGGCAGTGTTTCCGCCTCCGACGATGGCCACTTTTTCGCCCATGCCGATTTCTTCGTTCCTTACCACTCTTCTCAGGAAGTCGATACCGCCGATGACGCCCTCTGCGTCCTCTCCCTTGCAGCCTACGCCTGTGGATACCCAGGCTCCTATGGCCAGGAGAACGGCGTCATAATCGCTTCTTACAGTCTCAAAAGGAATGTCGTCACCGACTCTTGTATTGGTTATGATCTCAACGCCCATGCTTTCGATGGTGGCGATTTCTTCGTCCAGCACTGCTTTTGGCAGTCTGTATTCAGGTATGCCGTATCTCAGCATACCGCCGGCTCTCGGCATAGATTCAAATATAGTCACCGCATGACCCATCTGTCTCAGGAAGTAAGCTGCGGAAAGTCCCATCGGGCCGCCGCCTATTATGGCCACGCTCTTGCCGGTGTCTTCTTCACATTCAGGAACGAAGATATCGCCTGCAAGGTCAGTATCGGCCGCGAATCTCTTGAGCTGCTGAATGGATATAGGCTCGTCTATGAGACCTCTTCTGCATGCTTCCTCGCAAGGATGCGGACAAACTCTTCCAAGAGATGCAGGAAGCGGAATCTTATCCTTGATCAGCTCCAGGGCTTTCTCATATTCACCGTTGGCGATCAGGCCCACATAGCCCTGACAGTCGGTCTGTGCCGGACATGCCAGTACGCAAGGCGGACGGCAGTCTCCGGTATGATTTGAGAGCAGGAGCTCGAGGTTGGTCTTTCTCGACTCGATTACTCTCTCTGTATCTGTTTTTATCACCATTCCCGGGGCGATCTCGGTGGCGCATGCTTTGCAGAGCTTAGGGTTTCCCTCCACTTCGCACATGCAGAGACCGCAGGAACCGTAGATCTTGGTTCTTTCGTCATAGCAGAGAGTCGGAATAAATATGTCGTTTTCTCTGGCGACTTCAAGAATGGTCTGGCCGGCAACGCCGGTCACTTCTTTGCCGTTTATGTTAAGTCTGAACTTATTCATTGTTTTTCCTCCCTCCCCTATTTCTTCTCTATTGCACCGAATTTGCAGGTCTCAAGACACTTGCCGCACTTGATGCACTTTTCTTTGTCGATAACGTGTTTTTCTTTTACCGAGCCTGATATAGCGCCCACTGGGCACTTCTTGGCGCAGGCGGTACAGCCCTTGCATGCGTCGGTAATGGTATAGGTTACGAGAGCTTTGCATGAACCGGCCGTACATTTATGGTTGTAAATGTGGTCTTCATACTCGTTTCTGAAATATTTAAGAGTTGTGAGGACAGGGTTAGGAGCAGTCTGTCCCAGTCCGCAGAGGGAACCGTCTTTTATCTTCATAGCCAGTTCCTCCAGCTTTTCGATATCTCCGTCTTTGCCCTCTCCGTTGGTGATCCTTTCGAGGATCTCCAGCATTCTCTTGGTGCCGATACGGCAGTAATTGCACTTGCCGCAGGACTCGTCCCTTGTAAAGTTGAGGAAGTATCTGGCCATGTCTACCATACAGGTATCTTCGTCCATTACTATCATACCGCCGGAACCTACGATGGCGCCGGTCTTGTTGATATCCTCATAAGTTACAGGAGTATCTATAAGTTCAGCCGGGATACATCCGCCTGATGGTCCTCCCATCTGAACGGCTTTGAATTTCTTGTTGTTCTTGATGCCGCCGCCGATGCCGTAGAGAACTTCTCTTAAGGTCATGCCCATAGGAACTTCCACGAGTCCGCCTTTCTTGATCTTTCCGGCCAGAGCGAACACTTTGGTACCCTTGCTCTGTTCAGTTCCCATGGCGCCGAAAGCAGCTCCGCCGTTGTAGATTATCCAAGGCACGTTGGCCAGCGTCTCTACGTTGTTGATATCGGTAGGCTTCTGCCAGAAACCCTTGGCCGCAGGGAAAGGCGGTTTGAGCCTAGGCATGCCTCTTTCTCCCTCGAGGGAAGCGATGAGCGCAGTCTCTTCACCGCAGACGAAAGCTCCGGCTCCGGCCTTGATGTAAATATCGAAATCAAAGCCGCTTCCGAAGATGTCCTTGCCTAAGAAACCTCTTTCTCTGGCCTGAGCCATGGCTATCTCCAGTCTCTTGATAGCCAGCGGATATTCTGCTCTGCAGTAGATGACGCCCTGGTTTGCGCCCATGGCGTATCCTCCTATTATCATACCTTCAATAAGCGAATGAGGGTCGCCCTCAAGGACTGATCTGTCCATGAACGCACCCGGGTCGCCTTCGTCGGCGTTGCACACAAGATATTTTTCATTTCCCGGACTCTGCTTTGCTGCGTTCCACTTGAACCACGTAGGGAATCCGGCTCCGCCTCTTCCCCTCAGTCCGGAAATCTTGATTTCTTCGATAACTTCCTCAGGCTTCATGGTGCCGAGGACTTTTTCTATGGCTTTATAGCCTCCGACCTGTATGTATTCGTCGATGTTTTCAGGATTGATGACGCCGCAGTTTCTCAAAACTACTCTCTGCTGCTTGGCGACAAATTCCTCGTCTTCCTTGGAAATGGCCGAATCCTCAGCTACCTTGTGATTTACGAGATGACTTTCAACGATTTCTTCTACCTTGTCAGGCTGAACTTTGACATATCTGGTCATCTTGCCGTCATCGTCATATACATCTACTATAGGTTCCAGGTAACAAGTACCTACGCAGCCGGTGGTATCGACACTGATATTCAAATTTCTAGCGGCGATCTGTTTTTCAAATTCTGCTGCGGTCTTCTTTGCACCGGTGGCTATGCCGCAGCTTCCTTGTCCTACTACTACTTTCATACTTTTACCCTCCTTCCTATGCTCTTTCTCTTATCTCGTCGAGAATCTTCCTGACCTTATCCTTGGTCAGGTTTCCGTAAGTCTCGTCTCCTTCGGCGCTCTTGACCATCATTACAGGAGCCAGCGAGCAGCATCCGAGACAAGCTACGTTGTTGAGCGTAAATATGCCGTCTTCGGTGGTTTCGCCGTCCTTGATGCCAAGATGCTCACACACAGCTTCCTCGATGAGTTCGGAGCCGTTTACGTGACATGCAGTGCCCTGGCAAAGCATAACCAGATATTTGCCTATAGGCTGCAGTCTGAACTGAGCATAGAAAGTGGCTACGCCGTAAATTTTAGCCGGTTTGATGCCGGTAGCGTCGGATATATGGTTTATGGTATCTATTGAAAGATAACCGTAAATATCCTGAGCCTTTTGCAGGATAGTGATGAGACTACCCGGCACGCGCGCATACTGTTCTAAAACGGGCTCCAGTTCCTTGAACTGTTCCTTTCTGTTTTCTGAACAATTGCAGTTACAAACTTTTTCACTCATTTTAGTACCTCTCTAAAATACAACTTTCATACAACTACAACGGTAATTATAACAAATTTTTTTGTAAAAAGCAACATCGAGGTGGAATACTATGTCCTGCCAGTGTTCCGCCTCGATATCACGGGTTAAATACTTTATTTTACTTTTACATATTTACTATGAGCATTATATTTCCTGCAATTGTAAGCAAGATTATCAGCATTGTATCTGATAGCTTCCTGCACTCTTTCGCCGCCTTTATTTTAGTAAGCAAGTATATGGCTGAAATTGTAGAAAGTATCATTGCTGCTATAAGTATGAAGCTTGGTATCGTGCTTATCAAATCAGGGCTCTTTATCTGCAGTGCGTTAAGCAGTAATATCAGTACGGCATAAAAATGCTGAGCCTTTAATATGCCTTTCCAGTTGTCAGATGGTTTCATTACAATTCCTTTCGTTCATAAAAGTATCAGTAAGTACTTATACTTTTCAATTTCCAATCACCATATCGATATACTTTACCGTTTTTAGTTGTACGCCTCATGTAATATTGTGATACTATTTTTATACCATGATTTGGACTTCCTTTTGAAACTAAAGATATTAATCCACCTATACCGCCCAATTTTGTTGCAATGGAGGCCACAAGCAATGCGCCAGCTCCAGTAAAAAAAGAAGCAATAAAGCCAGCAATTCCTATAATTGCGGAACCTGTACCCACAGCATCTTTTATTTGCTTATAAGAGATTTTTACAGTTTTTGTATCGCCTACTTTAGGAGAACTTGCTAATATAATATTCTCTGCGTTGATATTGATTATCTTTCCCGTTTTAGACGAAGTTATTGTTTGAGCTTGTTTATCAGTTGTTAAAATTATATCTTCTTCATCAGAACTTTCAATTAAAACTTTACGAAAATTTGGGTTGTCTTCTAAAACAGTAATTGTCCCAACTGTATCGCCATCAATTATCTGAATTTGATTGCTACTAACCACATTTATATCAACGTCATCTAATTTTTCAGTGGTTATTTGATCTGTATGCGCATATGCATTTGTACCAAACGTCATAAAAACAGCTATAGTTACTATTAAAATAGTTGAAATTGTCCTTTTTATT
>PPYF01306219.1_pt1 | contig 34436 bp, 24 predicted proteins | sample 1559871 | NCBI WGS metagenome assembly PPYF01 (sample SAMN08240021, study PRJNA423297) | Human gut metagenome, whole genome shotgun sequencing project.
CGCCAAGGTGCTGGGACAGGAGAATTACAGTACTAACCGTATTTCTGTAGGATTTATCTGGCAGATGCCTGTATTCTAAAAGAGAACAATACAACACCTCGCCACAATCACTGTGACGAGGTGTTCCAACTTTTTAAGAGAGAGAAAGATTCTTTTTCAGAATCAATGCTATTGATGATAACTGTTTATTGGTCTTTCAATGCCTGCTTAATTTTAAAGGCCAGACTTTGATAATGCGCCCGGGTAGTGGCATCGCCTGTATTAGCCTTACTCTGCAACAGTTTATAACTATCCATTATCTTCCGATGAATGGCAGGTTCCCTTATCATGCCTGTGTTACTAAGCGGATTTAATTCGAATCCCGCCTTTTGCCAGTCCACATTTTCCGTCAGAAACATTTCTTCCACTTCGTTCTGTGCTTTAAAAGAGAATGGAGAGGCTTTCTGTTTGGCCAATCCGGCTTCTTTCAGAAGTTTTTCCACATAGGCAATCTGCAAATTCCGGTCGTACATATTCAGCCCGGCACCAGACAGGGTTTTCTTCCATACAAAATTATAAATGTCGTCCATAAACTCACTATAACGGTAAGCCTGTTGCGGATACAATTCTTCATATAAAACAAGGCTCGACGTGATATAAGGGAAGAACAGACGGTTGATAACCATATTCTGCAAAGAACTGGGCGAATAAATAGGGCCGGTATATTGAATCACGTTCTTATCGAGCAACCATTCCGGCAATTCCATCACTGTTTCCAATATAAAATTCAGTGCTTCTTTCTGTTCTGCTTTCGGAACGAAACGTATAATGGGCTGCTTATTGTCGCGCCGCGGTTCATCAAGATAGATGCCTCCTACCGACACCATCGCGTGCAATAAATAGCGTTGCATCTGTATAATCACTTCTTTATATGAATCCGTCAGACGTTCGTACCGATAATCATCCTCATTGGTCCACTCCGGCAGGTTCTTTACGATAATCTTCAAATTCTTCAATCCGTACATTCCCGCTTTCACCGCATTATCTCCCAAGTCTTCCGCTTTACAGGACGGATCGATTTCAGATATAAACGGCTGCGGACCGTATTTATACATCGGATCATGTTCTTTTTCTTTGATCCACTGATTCAGCGTTGTTCGCTCCTCTTCGGGAGATGCCGCATCCGGAATAGGCTGATAGCCCCATTTGATGGCAAACTTATCGTACACGCCCAAAAGCGGCGGAGTCAGAGTCACTCCTTTGTCTCCCGGCTGGGCTACATAATTAAAACGGGTATAGTCCATGATAGAAGGAGTTGTGCCGTACTTCCGGGTAAAAGAAGCCGAACGCAGCGAATCGACCGGGAATGAGTAAGAGGCTCCGAAATTGTGCATCAGTCCCAACGTATGTCCAATCTCATGTGCAGCCACATAGCGCAGAGAACTTCCCATCGTTTCATTATCAAAGACTGCCTTACGCACTTTCGGATCTACGGCAGCCGTCTGTACAAATCGCCAGTCGTGCAACAGTTTCACAATATTGGAATAGAAGAGCACATCGCCCTGAATAATCTCCCCCGAACGCGGGTCGGCACAGGAAGGCCCCATCGAATTTTGTTCAGGGGTGGTAATCATCCGGTAGCAACTATAACGGATATCATCCGGATCAAAATCCGGATCATCTTTGGGGTAGTCTTTCGCTATGATGGCGTTTTTAAATCCGATCTCTTCAAATGCAACCTGCCAGTCTTCAATTCCCTTTTTGACGTAATCCCTCCATTTATCGGGAATAGCGGTATCTACATAATAGATTATCGGTTTTTGAGGTTCCACCAGTTCCCCTTTTTTATAACGTTCCCAATCTTCGGGTTTCGGTTGCAGGTTCCATCTGTTGATATAGGATAGTTCTTGCAAACCATCTTTCTTTTCTGTATAGAACCGTTTACTTTCATCAAAATAGCCGATGCGCGAATCAGCATAACGGGAACGCATCATCTCTTCCGGCAACAGGATAATGTTGCGTGTCATGGTGACCGTGAACGGGCCTCCATCTACCGTATAGCTCATCAGTGTCTTTATATTGATATTCAAGGGAAAACATTTCATTCCCAGAATGGAGGATTTGGCAGCGACGAGACTTCCTTTCATCGCTTTCTTCTTTCTCAAGACATCCATGATGTTCTCTGAACGGAACGGGCTGAACTCGGGCACATCTGTAATAAAGAGTGCACTCATGTTGACAACGTATGCCGAAGAGTCCGGAGACAGACTTTCTATTTTGTAAGCCTCCCAAATGGGATTGGAGAAGTTACGCTGGAAAGCCTCGTACATATTGGAAGTGGTGTCGCATAAATTACGGACCATTTTCCGGTGCATATATACTTTCTTGTCATCGGCCGAGAAGGTCACCAATACCGGATTGTGCGGCATTTGTCCCGCAGCCACATCTTTATTATTACTGGTGCTCGACACCCTGGACGAGATCATAAAATCCCGCTTCATCAGGTCTTTGGGAATCTCAAAATAATATTTATCCTTGACGATATGTATCTTGAACATTCCGTCGATTGTCTTGCCGCCTTTTAAGAGTTTGTGGTATTCCGTCGTGCCATTCCCGGTAGAGTCTTTGGTCACAGTCTGCTCCGTTGCCGTCTTTCCTTTCTTTTTCTTCTTTTTAAAAATCGGGCTTTCAGCATGGGCCGTGGTCACTCCGGCAGCCAGGACTCCTACGAGTAATAAACTGATAATCTTATTCATATAATGTTATTTTTAGTCTATAATTCCAATTTGGACAGGTCGAATCCATTTTCAAGCATGGCTTCCCGGATGACGTCATACTTCTTCTTCATCACAGGATATTGATTGCAAATCTGCTGAATCTCGGCCGGAGTTTTCTCAAAAACGAAGTTCATCCATTGCGATAAATCCGTTTGCCGGGATGGGGCGTAAAGTGAATAAAAAGACCACTCCGGATCTTCTTCATCTTCGTCTACGAAAGAACGGTCGGGGTCGTAGCTGATAAGTCCATAATGATAAAAGTCCGTATTGTAGGGAGTGGCGTCATAGCCGAAATAAAACCAGTCGTATATTTTCGGCTGTATCTCTTCGCTCGCCGCATAAAAGGCATCGGAGATGGTGAATAATCCTCTGACTTCCGACATGTATCTTGCCCAGAAGGTGGCGTTCACATCTGCCCTGATCTTTCTGAATTCTTCCTGAGTCATCGTTTTCAAATCGGCGGTTACATTGCCCAACGCAATAAAGCTGCCGCTGGCATAGCAGTTCATGACAGTCGTTTCACCATAAGAATCCATTCTCACTTCTTCGGCCAATATAATGGAGAACGGCAGGTTCTTTTTCAGAAAATCATCCGGATACAGATCTAGTAACACTTCCTGCAAAAAGTCGATACCTTCATCCACTACTCCCTGTTCTTGTTCGGGAGCAGTGATCTTGATGCCGTTGTCCGAGGTAAAGTTGAATTTATAATCCGCTTCTGTAGGATTGGTTATGATGACAGTCTCATACTTCTGATAGAACTCATATATAAAATGCCGGGTGGGGTCTGACGGATCATCTGTCAGTACACCGTACTTATCCGGTTGGGCGGGTATGCTCAACGCATCTTCGTTATAGCAGGAAGACAATCCTGCCAACAAACTGATTAATAATATAAATTTCTTCATAAACAGTCAATTATTTAACAGGTTCGCTATCCGGACGCTCGAATGTCTCAATCTCCGTATTCCTATCTCGTTCACTCTTGGGTATCGGCAATACATAAGCTCTTTTATCTTGCAGTTTGAAGATATCTCCCGCGCCTTCAGTTGCTTTGGAGCTATATGTATGTTGCAGGGGCGGACAACCATATCGGCGCAAATCAAACCACCGGAAACCTTCAAAGGCCAATTCCCGCCGGCGTTCCTTACGCACCGTAGCCACTATCCCTTCCGGATCAATAACCAGAGGAGCGGCTCCTGCCTTCATTCTGTTTTCACGAAGTTCGTTCAGGTCGGCCAGCGCTTTATTTGTCTCTCCGGATACTGCATAAGCCTCCGCACGATTCAAATACGCCTCCGAAATACGGAAGGCATTCGAATAAACCGTAGCTGAGTTGTTTTTCCATTTGAAAGGGGTGTAAATACTATATTCTTTCGCTGAAGGACTGGTCTGGCGTCCTACCGTATTTTTAAAATACTTGGCAAGGCGCAAATCGTCTGCCGGATACTGTGCCAGCAAATCGTCGGATACCACAATCTGCCCGGCATATCTATAGTCTTCGCCCATGTACGATTCGAATGTCGTGACTCCATAAGACAACAGAATTTCTTTATTGACAAGAGAAAAGAAATAATGGGTATCATCTTCCCGGAGCTTATAAAGAGAATGGGGAGTTGCTCTTAAAACAGAGTCGCTATACAAAATCGTTTGGTCATACTTCTCCTGAAAAAGAGCGATACGAGATGCCAGCAGATAAGCTGCGGGCAGGTTCGGACGGAAAATACTCTTCTCTCCTCCCACAGCTTTAAAACATTGGATGGAGCGTTTGACATCTCCTTCCATTTTTGCATAGACCACTGCATTGGTAGCCCGCTTCATCATCCGGTCTGACAAGCTAACCTCATCATTGACCGGTACGCAGAGATCCTGTCCTGCCGTTGCCGGATGGTAAGGCTGTCCGTACAAGTTGGCAAGCATGAAATAGGAAAGAGCCCGCATGAAATAAGCTTCACCAGCCAAATCACGCCGTTCCATATCTGTGCCGTTCATTTCCGGTAATTGATCCAGAATGATATTAGTCATCAGGATTTTATGATAGTACGAACTCCAGGCCACATCTGTTGAGAACTCATTCGACATTCCGACTTCCGGATTTGCCTGCCACGTATAATATGCCCACATTGCTTCTCTGAAATCATTAGACAAGGGCGTGGGACGGGTTCCGTAGTAGCACTGGTCTTTGACGTCGTCAGTCATGTATTCCAGATAAGGATGGGGAATCTCTCTAGCTTTCGTTTTCATCACTTCGCCGAAGAAGAACTCTTTATAGTCCTTTACCGACTTGGGAATCATCAAATCCTGCGAACTCTCCTCCAGAAAGTCGCCGCATGATGCCAGTATGCCTGCAAGCAACCAAATATATAAACTATACTTTTTCATCGTCATTTTCATTATTAAAGAGTAATATTAAAGCGAAGCGAATAAGATCGTTGAGGGGGAATGCTTCGTGACCCCAACCCGATTTGTTCGGGATCTCTTCCTTTCAGGGCTTTATCCTTGATGACAAACACATTGCCGGCATCGAAGCTGATACTCGCACCTTTCAGATAAAGGGGTTTCAACCATTCGCGCTTGAGATCATAACGAACAGACATCGAACGGCATCTAAGGAAACTGCCCGAAACGACTCTGATATCACTCTTATTATACATATCCCACCCATTATCGGCAATGCGATAGGTGACATCCCTGTCATTAATCGTCAGGCTCTTATCGGATAATACCGGTATGTTCGTTCTGTCTTCATCTCCCGGCTCTCTCCAACGGTTTACAAATTCGCTGGACATATTCTGATCCGGATAAGGCAGACGCTGCCCGGAGGATTCATACAAATCATTCAACCGGATTTTATTGCCGAAGCTAAATGAGAACAGAGCATTAAACGTTATATTCTTATATTTCAGATAGGTGGAGAATCCTCCTGTCAAGTCGGGCTCACGCTTTCCGGAAAACACAAAGGAGCGGTCATACATTTCTTGCAGGGAATGAACAACTGCATTTCCATCTTCATCCTTTTCATTGATGTCTTTGAAAGTGGGGTAACCGCCCGCATCCAGTTTGTCAAACTTATAAGAATAGAAACTGTTGACGGCATTGCCATTGCTTACCAGTGTTCCCGAAATATAATCTTGCCAGGTGACAGCCGAGTTTCCGGCATTCAAGACTTTATTATAGTTCTTTCCGGTATTGAACGACAAATTCCACATCCAGTTTTTGGTTTGAATGGGGACCAGAGATATTGCCAAGTCCCAACCCTTATTCTCTACGTCTCCATCATTGATGGATACGCTCATCGCTCCCGTAGAAGGAGCTACATTCTTCGTAACTACCTGATCGACGCCTTTCTTATAATACACATCCAGCGAGCCGTAGATTCTGTTATTCCAGAAAGCCCAATCAATGGCTATATTATAGGAACGAGTTTTCTCCCATTTCAATTTATTATTCGGCAATTTGTGGAGAGTTGAAACATATTCCTGAGGCAAGGCTTCCAATGTGCCTAAACTGGCTATCAGGTTCGGTGTCTGGTCCGGATGCACATTTCCCTGTATACCGTAAGAGGCACGAATGGCTAAATCATTCAGAAAGTCTGCATTCTTCATAAAGCTCTCGTTGATTACGTTCCATCGTCCGGAAACAGACCATATCGGCAGGAAACGCACGCTCTTGCTTTGGCCGAACTTATTAGAGCCATCGGTTCTGATATTGAAATTCAGGATATAGCGGCTGTCATACACATACGCTGCCGTGGCATAAAGTGAAACTACGTTATTCTTTGTATCGGTCACTACGTCCGGATGATTTTTCAACAGAGCTCCATACCTTTTCCAAATGGTCGGGTCAATATCCACAAATTTCTTTCCTCTGTCCGGCAAATAGCCATATTGAGTAGACTGCAATCCATCGTATTTGGAGGATCTCACTTCCTGTCCGATGCTCCCGGAGACTTCATGTTTGCCAAAGCTTTGCATCAGGCTAAGACTGTTTCTCCAGGTATAAGAGGTATGGCGGGTATTTGATGTCAGCAGTTCGCCTCCGAACGGGAGCAGGCACTTTTCTTCGGCAAAAGTAGGATCTTCCAACGGATTCGGCAGCATCGTTCCATAAGGAGTCAGTCGCATGGAAGAAATGTAATATGATTGCTCATCCGCCCAGTTTTCCTGTGTCACATGACTTCTGGAAAGTCCCAGTATAGATGAAAAGTTGATCCACGAAGCAGGTTTCCAGTCCAGATTGATGGCTACGTCGATTACAGAGTTGTCGTTGCTGTTCCCACTATGATTCAGTTCATTAACCACATTGTAGGGCAGGTTTCCATTATATCCTGCTGCATTGGCATAGAAATACAACTCATTGGAAGCGGTCCGCAAAGGAATAGCCCGCGAAGTGTTATAGGCATATTCATATACATCAATAGAAGAGTGAGGGCGGTCGGCCTTGGATAGCGAGCCGCTGACTTTCAATCCTAATCGTATGTTCCGGTTAATCCGGGTGTTTATTTTAGCCAGCACATTATATCGTTCCAGTTTTTCCCCAACCGTAACGCTCTGGTTGTTGGCATATCCGACGGACATATAATAGTTCGCCCGGTCATTTCCACCCGAAATGGATACGGAGTGTTGATGCGTAAATGCTGTGCGGAATAATAAATCATACCAATCGGTATTCAGTCCTTTCAGCGTCTGTACCTGTTGCAGAAAGTCCTGATAAGTGATGTCTTTGTTCCATAATTGCTGTAAGGCTCCTTCATAGCCGATGTCCGAAGGTTTATAGCTTCCGAAAGCCAGTCCTCTTTCGTGCATCTCCATCGACATATCAATTCTGTCGGCTGAATTCATGCGGAACATTTTATCGTAAGTAGGGGGAGCGGTGATGCCCAGTGTAGCAGTGTACGAGATACTGGGTTTCTGGCTTTTACCTTGTTTGGTAGTCACCACAATCACTCCATTGGCAGCCTTAATACCGTAGATGGCGGTAGCACTTGCATCTTTCAGGATGTCCACCCGTTCAATATCTTCCGGATTCACCGAACCGATTGCATTTCCAATCAGATTAATCTTGTCGGGGCTGTTCAGTTCTTCTGTCGATATATTGACAGGTTCTTCCAGAATAATCCCGTCGACCACCCACACCGGCTCTCTGTTTCCGGTAATGGAAGAGGAACCTCTGATTCTGATTTTCGGAGCTGCTCCCGGAGTGGAAGACATATTCATGACAGCCACGCCCGGCAGGCGTCCTTGCAACATTCTGTCGATAGATAAATATTCTCCCCCGATCAGGTCTGCTCCTTTTATGGAAGAAATAGAACTGGCTAGTTTACGCCTGTCGATTTCCTGATAGCCTGTCACAACGACTTCATCTATCGACTTTACATCCGATTTCATCACCACTCTCAAAGGTCTGTCGCCGCCTGCTTTTACTTCTTCCATCATCATACCCAGATAGGAAATCTGCAATACCGGATCTTTCTGTTGCAACAGGCTGATTGAGAATTTTCCATCCCTATCCGCTATGGTCGAATGATCTGTTTTCGCCAATTTGATATAAGCTCCCGGCAGTGGCAACCCGTCTTCATCCACTACGACTCCCGTAGCGGTGCGGGTTTTCTCTTTAGGCTGCTGATAAACAACCGTCACGATATTTCCTTCGATCTCATAGGTATAGCCTGTATTGGCCAAGACTTTATCCAAAACCTCATTGACTGGCTGACTGCTACTCCGGACAGTAATGTGGGGCATGTTCTTTACTTGCTCTGTATTATAAATAAAGTTCAAACCTGTCTGTACTTTGACAGCATCAAAAAATTCTTTTACCGTAGCAGATTTTAGATTTAAAGATACCCTCATTGCAGTTGATTGCGATGTAGCCAACACCGGTGTCAACAACAGGGAAATGAAACAGAGAAACATAATGATACGTTCCCGAGCTCTCTCTTTTTGCATGTGTCCTCCTTTTTTTAGTATAGTATTAGTGGTAGTAAATATGTTTATTTTCTTATTATTATGCTTTTTCCTCTGACCTCCATCTCCAGGTGGGTGACACGTTGTATCGCTTTTAATATGGGAGCTATGTTGCCGTAACGGTCAATATCTCCCGTAAAACGTATCTTCTTGATATCTTCCGACTCGAAAACAATCTCTTTATTGTACCAACGGGATATCACGCTCATTAAACTTTCCAACGAGCAATTATCGAAAACGAAACGTCCGCTATTCCACGCAACGTAGGGTTCGATATTCACCTCGCTGATCTGCACTTCTTGCGTGGCAGCATGAAGTACAGCCAACTCTCCGGGCTTCATCTTATATTCGCCTCCCAAATTGGGCAATACACTGACAGAACCGTCTACCAGCACCACTTTCGTGACTCCGTTCATATAAGTATTGACATTGAAAGAGGTGCCGTATTGCCGGACAACTCCGTTGGCCGTCACTACCCGGAAGGGACGTTTATTATCCTTGGCTACTTCAAAATAGGCTTCACCGTCCAGGTAAACCGTACGGCTGTTGCTGGTGAAATGTGGTGGATATTTTAAAGTTGTATTATAATTCAGATGCACTCTTGTACCATCTTCGAACGTCATCCAAAACTCACTGTCATCATACGTAGACAATTTATTATTCTCCGCAACAGGCGCCTCCACAGGCTGATCCTTTTCGGCCGGAACTACTGCCGGTGGCGGAGCGAGCAACCGGGCAACCGTGTCCTGACTGACAGGTGCTGATTTCAGATCCATCTGTTGACCATTCGTCAAAACAAGCGTCGCTTTCTGCTTTCCCATCTGTTCCGAACGAGTCATTGCCACACGTGTCTCTTCTGACAATATAGGTTTAGAATCCATCTGATAGGTTCCCCAAAGCCAAACGGCAAGTCCTATCAAAGGCAGTATGAAAATAGCGGCATAACGCACTAACTTTCCCCAGTTGAAAGTCCGGACAGGGAAGTGTTTTTCCTGAAATCTTTTCCAGGCGCGCTCTTCGTCTACCCAGGCAAATTCCCGGTAACGGTCTGCCAGACAATTCTCACGCATCAGGCGTTCATAGTTCTCTCTGTTTTCCTGCGAACTAGCAAGCCAGCGCTGCAACTGTTCTCTGTCTTCTTCCGAAGTAGATCCCAGCAACTGATCGTGAATAATGGAGTTAATGCTTCTTTTACGCTTCATCATATTATTTTCAGACTTATTTATATCAAAGACGACTCAAGAGAAAAAGTGAGGGACAGGTTTCTGAACTTTTTTCTTTAAAAAGATAGTTTTCAAATTCAGAAATGGTTCTTTTTGCACAAAATCAGAGGCATACAGTGAACATTTTGTTCATTGCAAACGGGTGTTAACAAATGTAGTCAGTCGAGTATATGATCTTAATCTTATGGAAGCAACAGCTGAAGTAATAAGAATTGATAGGCGCCCAGTTTCTTCCGAAGAATAGACATGGCTCTTTTCTTTTGGGTCTTCACTGTTTCAATGGAAACATGAAGCGCCGTAGCCACTTCCTCATTCTTCTTGCCTTCCATGTACATCAGGAACACTTCCCGGCAACGTTCCGGCAAAGCGTCGATCGTTTCAAAAAGCTGGCGGTAGACCTCTTCACTGAAAAAGCCTTCTTCATCCTCTTCCCCTGTCCGATAAACCGGATGAGCATCAAGCATTTTCTGTAAATAGCTACCTTCTATATTTTTGTGTTTCAGATAATCAAGTGAGGCATTCCGGACGGAGTTATATAAATAAACCTTAAACGACACCAATGACTGAAAAACCATTTTCTTGGCCCAGATATTGGAAAACAATTCCTGCACAATGTCTTCCGCCGGTTCGGAGAGTTCTATCAGCCGCATCGCATAACAAACCAATCCTTTATAATAGCTTTTATAAAGTAGTCGGAAGGCTGCTGCATCCAGCTTGTTTATTTGTTCTATTGAGATCTCATTGCTACTCATTGCAGGAGTTTTGCACCAAAAATACGAATTTAATAATAATATCCTATACAAACGGACTGATATTTTTCATTAGGCTAACAAACAAAAAAATGCCCGATAGCCTTCTTGCAAAGGTTATCAGGCATTCTTATATGTTCGGTCTTTTTAAATCAATACTCTTCCTCGTTGAAGAGTTGTGTCTCATTTGATTATCAATCAATTATATTTCAAAGAATGATTTTTAGCCAAACAAACCACGTCCAACGAACGAAATTATCAGCTAAGACTTCTAATCATATTTTCAACATGATTCATGCGAAATACATAGTCATACCTTTCTGATAAAGGTTCAAGCTCTTTTGTCAGAGTTTCAAACGAAGGTTTACCGAATAGCACAGCCAGGCTATCTACTGCTTTTTGCAAGCGTTTACCCAATATGCGTATAGTTTCAATGTGAGAAAGTCTATTAAATAAGGTCCCATATAATATTGCATATTTCATAGAACGAGACGAAACTTTATTGAAATTCTCATCTCTTTGTGCTGGAAGTTTCATTGTATTGCAAAACTTTACAAATTTTTCCAATGAGTCAAGACCAACGTTACTTATGCTCCTTTCCAAACTATCATAAAACTGTTTCTGAGAAAAGTTTCTTGATGAATAGGGTATTTGGTCAAATTTATAACGAAATTTATTAAGATAACATATCTCCATTGCAGCAAACATAGACAGAGAAAAGAAGTTTAAGTCATCTCTAGTTATAACGCCATCACCTGTAGCTTTTACCTGCTCGTATCGCTTACTTATCATCTTCTGATATTTCATTAACAAAGATGTTGATAATTCACCATAACCTTTTAACAGTTGCTTGCTGAGGAAGATATCCTCCTGTTCTTCTATTTCTCTATTATTGCTTGTTTCTGCCGAGCCTTCTTCCTCTTCATCAATGATCGCATCATCTATCGAACGAATCTTTTTTCTAATACTCTCCTCAATACATTCAATCAGTCTTGATGTACGATCTATTTGGAAAATCCTGCTACTCTTTGCATCGTCATTGTCATATTCCGAATTGTATTTTATTTCGGGCAAAGATAAATCAGATTGCCTTTTATCTTCTGATGAAACTTTAATCTTTGGAGAAACTTTTTCACCAGCATCATTAACTAAGTCCCACATTACATCAGATAGCATATCAGCAACCTCCATACCATCATATCCTTCATTCTCAATACGAGAAATGAATCTATTAAGATTACGACTCATTTTCGACGGATTTGTTGTGGCTAAGAACTCAGTCCAATTGACGAACAGCTTATTAGATATAGATTTCTTGTCTTTATCCACTAAATAACATGTATATTGAGTTTTTGCTAACTTTATATCAGTACTATATCTATTGCCTTTATCATGTTTAAGTTCACTTACAAGAGTCTCAATTCCATTGTCGATAGACAGTAGTACTCCATCAGGAATCTCCTCATTGCTATAGACATTTAATTTACCTGATTCGTAATAAGCGGATAATAGTCTTAATCGTCTTCCAGTTTCAGAAGGAGCTTCATTAGAATGTTTGGATCTATTAGTTGGCACATCTATTCTTTTCTTGGTTTTCAGACCAAGTGTAGATAGAAAATCTTGCTTTGTCGAATGATACAAGACTCCAAACTCTTCATTTATGCCTCTGTGAGTTATTGTTCCAAGTCCGGCTAATGTTGCATTTGCACTGCCAACCATACAATATTCAGCATCATTAGTCTTAAAGTGCAAAACCTTTGCATGCAATTGACGTTCATATGTTTTAAAAGCTATTTTACCCCTTTTTGTTTCGCTGAAATCATAAAAATGAATACTACTATTTGGAAGCATTCCGCTTGGTGGCAAAGCACAATCTTGGTGAATCAAAACATTCACCGTTGAGTTCGGACAAAGTTGGGATAATGTAATCAATGATTCTCCACATTCATCAAAATATGGACTGAGAAGTGTTATAGTCTGCACCTCATTTAATGGCACTAAATTTGAAATTTGTTGTAAAATCCCAGACTGAGAATCATTATACAGTAAAGCAGCATTTAACCCTTCTTGTACCTTGCACATACTATGAGGCACAATATTGAAAGAGGAATCTAAAAATGTACAATTTTCAGGAATCTCACGAAGAATTCTATTATGATCATAGTCGTTACATTGCTTTGTAAATCGGCAGAGATACTGCCAACATTCTTCAATGAGAGGACGATGCGTCGTATCAGTCTCATCTATCATAAAACCTGTAAATGCCTCATGATTTTTTCCATGTCCTGTAACTGTTAGATTACCAGTACCAAACACAACCAATACAGCGTCATCTCCTACAAAGAAATTAATCTTAGGATGAAAAGCTCCGACAGCACTTATAGATGTAATGGAGTACTCCTTACCAATATGTCTCATATAAATAGGAGATACATATTCCATAGATTTATCCATTTGATTGGTATCGGCAAACACATTTATGCTACATACTTGCTTACGATGAAGCATGTTCAATAATTGATTATCGAAATGTATCAAATCTATGGCATAAGTAGTCAATACAGCTGAATGATATTTGCCATTTTTGCCGCCGCTAGGAATATCCAATAATATTGCATGCTCATTCTTTTCCATAATTCTCAATGAATTGTGATGCTATCTCAGTTAGTGTATTATCTTCATCAAGATAACCCATGTCTTGTAAAAAATTAAATAGAGAATCAATACGTGGCGATGTTTCAACTGGATACCGCTGCTCTATTAAAACAATCCGTCCATCCTCAAGAATAAACTTTCTTAGGTCTGAATTATTCTTTCCCATTTTAGCAATGGCGACCACAGTATGCTCCTGCATTATTTGCACTATCAGAGATTCTATAAAACCGGATATAGAGAATGACAGATAACGCTCCACATAAGATCTTAACCCTTCACTGAGTATACCTCGCTGACGTTTCAAGTCATTTTCCCCTTCAAACTCCTCTATATCTTTTGTGTTATTCTCAAATTCAGTATAAAGTCTCAACATGAGTCTTATTGTATGTGCTGCTGCAGAAATATAATCTTGTTTACTGACGTAATCCCTTAATTCATCATAGATTATATTTATATTATCACTCACATTTTTCCTCCATTCGTCAAGAGAGTTATAATTCATCTCTTTCTCTATAACCGACAATAAAGATTGTTTAATATCTTGAGAAAGTAGTGCTATTGGAGGATTGTGTAATTCATGAGTTTTGTAGAGTATTAAACAAAAGAGCAAGTCAATACTATAATGCAAACCTTCACATAAATAATAGAAATACCACCCAAATGCGGCCTGTAAATTACCGTCTTCAGTTATATGCAAAAAACGATTCTTTACGAACTCCTGAATCTCTACACCATTTGAAATATCATTTAGGAGCAAATAGATTGTTTCTCTTCGCAAGGAAGAGTCCTCGTCACTTTTCGTAAGCAAATTATTTAAGAACAGCCATTCCTCAGAGCCTACAATTATGCGATGTATTGCTAAAGATTGTAAGTCTTCTATTGCTTCTTCTTTAAGACTTCCATCCAGAATACATTTAAGAAATAATTTCCGGATGTTTTCATCAATACTATTTCTGACAGCATCAGCTAACTCTTTTCCTTTGTTACGAAGATAAAATCTGCCTTCTTCAATTTTTACAAGTTCATAATAAATAAGAGAACCAAGATAGTACTGGCCAAAAGCTCCACTCTTGAATGTCCAGTACTTATCTTTAGATTCATAATCAGCACCATCTGCAATATCATAAATACCATCCTCTATTTGCTTATATCTACCTTGTGAAACAAACAAAGCTCCAACCACAGAACCAACATTCTGTTCCTTCATAATTAGTGCCATTGCCAACTCTGCACGACGTATAAAATTATATTGATGCAGAGATATTTGACCAGCAACTTCAAGTTTGTCATATTCACTAAGTAGCCAACAATAAAGGCTGTAATAGCGGATGTGACGGGTTAGATTGGTGAGCCCAGGTAACAATTTGCTATAGGTTGCAATTGAACTATTCTGGATTCCCAATGGGTCACGCCCACCTTTGAAGCCATCGTTCGATGCCCAAAATACATTTGTGATTTCAGATTGCTTATATTGTGCCATTGTACAACAGATTGAACAAAACACTAATAGTACATCTCAATATATTGGTATGCACGTTCAAATACATCATTGTCTTTTATCTGATACTTAACCCAGAGGATAGCACGTAGTTTCTTTTTGATTTCTCTGCGGGCTGTTACACTTTGGAAAGCATCATTAAATTGACGTACAATGTTAACCACTTCATTATCTATATCATTTACAACTTGTTCAACGATAATAGGTGTGTCTTCGGTCTTTATACTTTGGAAAAGGTCTGTTAAGGCGGCACGAGCTTGAGCACGTTTATCCTGAGGTTCATCCTTTTTCTTTTCTTCTTCAAGCAAGTCTTTTGCTAATGCAAGAAGTTGTTTCAAGAAATCAATACTGCTGATCAGGTTTTGTTCCATTCGTTCTCGGAGTTCATCCAATTTCTCTGCAAATTTCTTGAAGTTAGGATCACCTTTGTGCTCGCCCAATCTCAATCGAAGTATTTTCTCTACTTCAACAATCTTCTTCTCACGTGCTTTTTCATCTTCAAGGACTGCATCTATCACATCGGCATCAACTACCAAATCCTCTAGTGGAGTACCAATGTCAATAGTTTCAATGTTGCGATGTATAATCTCTATGGTCTTAGCTCCAAGCAAAGTCCAGATAAGATTACCACCACTTACAGGACGCACACTTTGATACACTTGAGCCAACCAAGTATAATCATTTTGGTATTCGGCCAAACAAGCATCGGGAGAAACTATCTCCCACGCTTTATTGAGACGGGCAAAGTGGCGGCCAAAGTTTGTCTTCACACCATCATCTTTCAAGCATTGTTGAGCAGCAGTAAGCCCCTCCCATCCACCAATAGTTCTATCAACGCCAGGGAAGAACTCAATACATTGTTGCATGAATGTAGGTATAAGACTTTTGATTTCATCGATATTCTGAACAATGGTCTTAACTGTCTCTTCATCAAAAGCAAGACTCTTTGCAACATCCTCAAATACACCAACAAAATCAACAATCAATCCACATTTCTTATTCTCATTGTAGGTACGATTGGTTCTGCAAATAGCCTGCAACAAAGTATGATTCTTCATTGGTTTGTCCAAATACATACACTGGAGTATAGGTGCGTCAAAACCTGTTAGTAGTTTGCTTGTTACGATCACAAATTTTAGCGGAGACAATGGGTCTCTGAACTGATCAAGCAACTTCTTTTCCTCATCGCGACTACGCTTATATGCCTTATATTCATCTGCTTTATCTCCAACAGTATGCATTATAATTGTTGTTTGGTCATCTGTGCCAAGAAGAGCATCCAAAGCCTTTTTATATTTGACGCAACATTCTCTATTGTAAACAACAACCTGAGCTTTCATGCCTGTTGGTTCCACATACTCTCTGAAATGAGAGACAATATACTTACAAACGTCATTGATTCTTTTTTCTGCAGTAAAGAATGCATCAACACTTGTTCTTCTTACCAATTCATTCTTGTCTTCTTCGCTAATCTGGTCGGTAAGTTCGTCAAACTCCTTTTGCAATTTAGCATCGTCCAAGTGCATCTCGACTGGAACGGTCTTGAAATTAAGTTCAAGAGTTGCCCCATCTGCTACTGAATTTTGGAATGTATATTTTGATATGTATCCATATTTATCCTCCTCGGCACCAAAACATGCAAATGTATTATGGTCATTACGGTTAATAGGTGTACCAGTTAATCCAAAGAAGAATGCATTTGGCAGTGCTGTGCGCATCTTTTTACCGAGGTCTCCTTCTTGTGTTCTATGAGCTTCGTCCATCAAGAGGATGATATTATCACGTTCATCAATTACCTCGCCATCATTCAAATCACCAAACTTAAAGATGGTGGTTATCAAGATCTTTCTTTGATGGATCTTTTCCTCCAGTTCTTGTTTTGATGATATACTATCAATGTTAGGTATCTCTGCACGAGTGAAATCACCAGTAATCTGGTCTTCCAAATCAATTCTATCGTCCACAATCACTACTGTTGGCGCTTTTAGCACTTCCTGACGACGAAGTTTTTGAGCCGCAAATACCATCAACCACGACTTACCAGAACCTTGGAAATGCCAAATCAAACCTTTACGAGGGCCAGAGCCATTTATATATGTTGACAGAACACGTTGAACAATAGCTTCGCCACCCAAATATTGTTGGTAACGACATACAATTTTAATTTTTCTGCCTCCTGAGGTTCCTGTGAAAACAGAATAGAAACGATATATATCCAATAGTCTTTCAGGAGTCATCAATGATACATAGTTATGCTCAACATCCTCCAATGTACCATGCTTACGTTCCTCATCGGCAAACCATGGGCCCCATTTGTCAATAGGGCATCCAATACCAGCATATTGAAGTTCTCTACCTTCACTTGCAAAGGTTAGAATATTCGGAACAAACATTTCAGGGATACTCTTCTGGTAATGCATAATATCAGTAGCACCATCAGCCCATGTTACAGATGCCTTAACAGGAGTCTTTGCTTCACCGATAACCATAGGTATACCATTGATGACATATACAAGGTCTAAACGCTTGCCTCCCTCCTTACTCTTTCTCGGATACTCCCACTGATTAGTTACTATGCAACGATTCTTATATTCATCATCCTTGCCTGCAAAGAAACGAATGTTGATATTATCGCCATTATCACCAAATGGGTATGAGTTTTCTTCAAACAGTAACTTGCGGAACTTATCATTAGCTGTGATTAGTTCATCAGAAGCTCCGCCACTTGTAATACAAGCTCGAAGCTTATATATAACCTGTTCTGCTTGTTCAGGAGTAATAGGATTCAATGCCAGCAGTGCCTCCATGAGCCATTCTACAACAAGAACTTCATCAGGAAGTCTCGGAACAAACTGCGGTTCCACATATATCCAACCGCATTGTCCTGCTGCATTAATGAGCATTTGCTCAACTGTATTTTCTTCGTTAAAGTATGCCATATGTTATTATATTTTTGTTTCTAATTGTAATATTCTGATTTATCGGCTTGTTTTGCCATCTTGGAAAACTCGATCTGCTTTGCATAGGATGGGCATGGAAACATAAATTTCTGCAAATCCTTTCCATACACATGTGGCTGAGCACCACCTTTTTGCAAACCATATATTTGTTTTTGCATAGCCCTTAAACCAAAATATACGAAAGTCTGATCGGTTTTCTCATCATCTTTAGAGATGATTGTATTGCAGTCAGAAGCGAATATAGGGCAATTCCAGAAGTTAATATATCCCGCATAAGCGCCAGATGCACTAACAGTTATTGCACCAGCCTCTCGATTTGCAACATTATGATAGCAACTAGGTTCTTGACCTCCTGCCACGACAGGAACTTCTCCAGGTAGAACATCATTTCTTGTTATCGTAGCACCTTTCTCGATATTGCAAATATCTCCAAGAGGTACTTGATTATCGCCCTTAAACATCTCGATAAATTGCGATTTGCAACCAACAAATTCTGAATTTATCGGCTTGTCTATATATTGTCTCAAAGGTTTCCTCAGTTGAGCCCATACCAATTCCATTTGTAAGCGCTTCAGCAATTGCTCCTTTACCGTTTTCCATACATGGTGTAATCTTGGCAAATAGAACATCGTTATTCTCAAAGTAAGTGAATCCTTTCTTTACTTTACCATATTCTTCATTTGTCGCTCCATCGATATATCCATCCTCATTTACTGCAGGCATAGGTACAAATGATACCAGATCACTATCACTAATTGATACACTTGGTCTTCTGGGATTAATCTGACAGCAGTCTCCTAATTTCTTCAACTCATTTTTTTGTATTGAAGAAAGAGGGTTTCCAAACATCTCGATAAATTGCGACATACTAACCAATGAATTTATGATGAGACAATTTTACATTATTCTGATTCACCATTGCATATTGCAATGTCGTATCGAGACTCTGATGACCGAGTAGGTGCTGGACTTGCTCAATAGGCATGCCCTTATCTATTGCCATTGTTGCCAATGTTCTACGGAATTTATGTGGATGCACTTTTGGAATATTCAAATCTTTCCCCATCTGGCGCAGTCTAATCTCCACTCCGCTAATCTGCAATCTATCATAAGGAGCCAGGAGTGAGACAAACAACGCTTCATTGTTGTCAGTACGGCTGTTTATGTATTTCTGCAAATGAATCTTTGTACGAGCATCGAAATATACCTTACGCTGCTTATCACCTTTGCCGGTAACAATACACTCCCTGTTGTGGTAGTCTATATCTGAGCGATTGAGCTTAACCAATTCTCCAACACGCATTCCTGTTGATGCCAATAGATCTATCAATGCCAAATCACGCGGATTTGAGCAATGGTCCCGCATCAATTCAAGAGATTCATCAGTATATGTTTCCTTTACGGTTTTACCCACTTTTACTTTATGGATTCTTCGTACAGGACTCTTTACTATATAGTTTTCTTCTTCTAACCAAGAAAAGAAACTGGATAGTATGCGTCGAATATTATCTACCGTTACCTTGCTCGCGCCACTCTCGCTTTGATATGTATTTAAATAATGCCGTAAATCATCAGTAGTTATGTGGATAACCTCTTTACCCAACTTAATCAATGCATTATTTATAGTACTGCGATAATAGGCGATTGAATTAGGAGAACATCCTTCAACTTTCTTGGCTGAGATAAAATTCTCTACCAAAATCTGATTATTACTTTCTGCATTGACAGAATCTTTTTCAGTCACGACAATGTTACGGAAGGTGTAATCAAGCACCTTACGCAACTGGGCCAACTGCTCATTATTCAATGAACCGAGCATAGCCTGTTCTATTTCGTTAATCAAGTTCTTAACCATAATCTTACTATATTATAAAGGTTCGTCAATTAACGCGCGACTAATTATTCATGCACTACAATAATATGAACTTAGTCACTCATGAGTGACCAAGTAAAGTGACTAAGTCAATGCTCGTTTGTATTTTTGGCTCCGACTATTAGGTTTCTCGGGAATAGTCATTACCAAGAATCCTCCCTCTATAAGTGGGTCAATATAGCGATGCTTTACATTATATCTGTGTTTAAGACCAAGATGCTCCATGATTTCAGCCATACTTCGAGGAGTAGAACAAAAATCAATTATATCATTAAGTGTGTCACTTAACTTAGTCACTGACTTAGTCACATTTTCCTCATCGGTGACCAAGTTAAGTGATAAAGAAGGCCTCACTATAACCTCAAAAGCTGTAATCTTATCCACATTGAACACTGGTTCGGGATTTCCATTCTCTTGCAATAAGTTCTTTACACGCTGAATTCCACGATTGAACATGTTAACGTACTTCAATCCACGCATAGCCTCTGCAACAATAGGATTACGATAATCATTTACCGTTGGGAAGTTCTCAGGACGAGCCTCACCATACAATCCTCCAGCATTAAGAATCTCAATACGATCCTCATATTGATAAAGTCGAATTGGCATATTGGACTGGTAATCCCTATGCATACATGCATTCATCAACAACTCTCTAAGAGCCAAGTCAGGATAATTCAACACATTCTTCTCACGCAGCATGCTAATAGGCATAGGGCGAGAAGTCACCACAGCATCCCTAACAAAGTTTTCCAATTGCGGTAGCATTTTACTAAGACTTCCTTTAATCTGTCGTTCATTAACGATTTCACTACCACGGTCTTTACCTGCAAAATGAACGTATTGTACATAGCACCCATGCATATAATACTGAGGGTCTTTACCAAAAAGAATCATTGCAGCATTTGTAGGACATTCATGTGTAAGATCATACAAATGAATTGCCGCCAACTGTTCCTTGATATTACGGCTATCGCTAGCCAATACTTCGTGGTCAATTATCTGAGGAAGATATTCTCTTTTAATAAAGCCTGTATCAATATCATTGATGGTTGCACCAAAGCAAGGCGTAGCATCGAATGTTGCCATATATGATGTTCTGCGTTCAAGCAATATTCGTTCTTCCGCTTCACTGGCAATATCTCTGCGAGGGCCAATGCGAATAAATGTCCTACCACGATATCTTACAGGAGGAACCAATGATGGTGACACTTCAGCAACGAGCAAATCTCCATCCTCGTATTCAAATCTTTCGACAGACATAATAGGAAGAGGTAATATATTACCATTTGAACGTATGGCTGAAATCTTTTTTAGTAAATCATCATCTACTTTCAGTCCCGATAAAGTTCCATTATCGTATGCACCAAGAATCAGATACCCATTCTTTTTAGAATTGGGCAAATCGTTTGAAAAGGCACATATCGCTTCTTGAAACTTATCCATATCACCAGTAGATGTGGTACGCTCTATTCTATATGTCTCTGTGCTCTTCAACAGCTCACGTACTTCTTCTTTTGATATCATATTCTCGTTCTATTAATTATTTATCAAACCAATTCTTAATGACTTTAAATATTTTTGTTGCAAAAAACTCCAACAAATAGTCTTTATTATTAAAGAACTCTAAATTACGATTAAGCCAACTTACTGGTCCCCACAAAAAGACAATAGTTGAAAGAATATTAAATAAAATTTTCCAAATATTACTCCAATTCGAATAATCTACAAATTCCAAAAATACAATAAGGAAAACTAACAAAAGCCATATAACAAATACAATTATACTTGATATACTTTTAGCTATTTTTAAAAATTTGGCATCATGATTACCTAAAGTCCCAGAAAGTGAATTGATTTTTAAGTTTCGGGATATTTCTATTTCTTGTAAAATCTCTGCGGTAGTTCTATCTGTATATAAAGAGGTATCATTATATGTCTTTGATTCAAGTAATTCCTGAACAATTTTAGACGTGTTGATATGCATCATAATCTCCTCAGAAATAGGAGTAGATGCATTAATTTCTTCTACTTCTAAATAGAATCTATGAAGAATATCATCAGAAAGAGATAGATTATTATAACATTCGCTCAATAATACCTTTTCATTTATATCACTGCTTGTATCAGGATAACAGAACCATAAAATAGTCGACAGAAAAGCGTCTGTCATACATACAGGAATGGAATGACAAACATTACTCAATTCAGGGTGCTTTGAAGCATATGCAAGAGCCGTGTTGGTCGTAATCAATATTGCATTACAATTCTTGAGATTAGAAGCTGGAGAGTTTCCTCTCATACGATAAATATATGAAATTACGTCAACATCATTTTCAATTGTTTTTCTTTTATTGTCATCTATCTCAACATTGTTATCCAAATATCGTTTCATTAACAACTCGTTGAGTTTTACCGAATCAATTTCAGAATATCTATTAGGCATTGAAGGAGCCTCACATATTGAAATATTCCACTTGGAAAGAATACTATCTAACAACTCACGTTTGCTTTTCAGGAAACTCGCAGATATTTTATTACGTACTGCATATTTCAATAACCTTGATGCTTTATCTAGAGTATAATCCTTAGTATATAATAAATGGATTGTAGAATTGAATGTTTGCAACACTTCCTGATAATGCTGCCTAAAAATGATAAAATCACATCCTTGCTTTTCAAGAATTCCTAACAATTCACTAGACATGTCAAAATTAACCTTTTCATTCAAACTGAGTAGATTAAATATTATAGGTGAATCTAAAGCAATTGTGACTCCACTCATCTTTCCAACATAATTACATACTCCTTTCATTGACAAGAGAGATGCCAAGGCATGTCCTTTCGCTATGTTCTTAAAAAGCTGAAATGTTTCGGAAGAATTATCTTTGCTCCAGATAATGAATTTTGAAAGAATATAATTCAGTTTCTTGGATTTTTTCGTTTGCCTAGCTACTCTATCAATCAATCCTTCTTCATTAAGTATAATATCTCCATCATGATTCTCTAAGAATCTTAATATTCCATTCTGAGTTTCTTCTATAGAATACTCAACTCCAAAGTTATCCTTAGAAAATAACATTAATTTTTGACATAACTCTTCAATACTCGAAGAATTGTCAGTTTCATGGAACTTTTCTATTTCTTTGATAAGTTGCTGTTTGTTTATGTTATAACATCCTCCACCTAAAGAAAGAATACCTAATGAGGTCATTCTCTTTAATAGACTAACAAAAACTCCTTGATATATTTTTGATAAGCCATATTCCTCAGAGAACCATTTTTTTAAGTCTTCTATTGAAACTGTTTGAGATGCATTCTTGTTAATACATTTGCATGCAAATGGTACATATAAGTCAATTTGGCTTATACCTTTCTCAGAAAAGTAATTGAGAATAGTATATGAAGTTATTGTTCTATTAATCATTTTGATTGATTTTAATTGTTAATCAAACTTTTTATAACTTGGTCTATTGCCTCTATCGATTTACGGAGTTCAAATTCTGATTTATCAGCCTGATTGTAAATGCTGGCAAACTCTTCTTGAGCCTCAATTGGAGGAATAATGATCTTCGCATTTCCAATAGACTCCTTGTTAAGTGTCTGGCCTTTTACTGCTTGCTTTGCACCTAGTAACCAGTTCTTGTTTGCAATAAGAAAATGCAGGAAGTCGATATTGAATTTCTTCTCATCAAAACCAGCAAAAGCCATTATTGCCTCGTTGGTATATAGATCTTCTGAGGTAATAGCAGTTCTTCCTATAGAGAGCTTAAAACTCATTATAATCGTACCTTTGGGCACTGCTTTGATTCCTGAATCAGCTATTGCATAGTCTGTAATGTATTCGCTAGTATCTCCTGTATAACGCGTGTATGAAGACATGTCGGATATAGAAACCCATTTGTGGGTTCCATTATCCCAACACTCAGGATTATTGCGTGCTGGAGTCTTACCCATCGATAGCTTAAATTCATCTTTTACTAATGATTCTGTCCAACCCTTGTCATTAGTATTCTGATTTCCAAACATCTCGATAAATTGCGATTTACTTTCATCTTTAGTTTCTATTACAAAGGTCTTTTCTGAACAGATTCCATCAAAATCAGCAATACTACACTTCTTTAAATGAGGATTTCGTGTAACAAATAGAATTTGCCCTGCAGTAAAGCCGCAATAGAACATTGGTCCAATTGTTGAACCTTTTATTACACCCTTCTTTGTAACATATAACTCACATGAATCTATATGTTCACCACCTACATAATAGATTTTCTCAGTATTGAATCTATCTTCTCTTGTATATGCTCGGTGTGCAACCTCAGAAAACTTGACTATGCTCATAATAAATCTATTAAATTGGTAAATGACTCGTGTAAAGACTCTGAGTTTGACTTCCAATTTTCTAAAAGTTCAGAAATATCTTCAATATCTTTTGGATCGTTGGATTTTACATAGAATTTTGGTGAAATGCTATACTTGTTATCAGGGATTTCATTATTGTTAATAATCTTTGAACGTCCGTCAATATTGGTATATCGGGTATAAATACTCGTTATTATTGAAATATGCTCATTGGTTAAATAACTTTCAGTATTTTTCCGTTCCACTAAATCGGTAGCCTTTATTAAAAGAATTTTATTTTTCCTATCAGTTGGTTTATTTGATCGACAAATAAGAATACAGGCCTCCATTGGTGAATTAAAAAATAAATTTTTCCCAATACTAATAACGGCATCAATAAGATCGTTCTGAATGAGCTTTTGACGTATATCTTTCTCTATAAGTCTATTAAGAACACCATGAGGCAATAGAATAGCACATCTTCCATGATCATTCATAGATGATAAAATATGCTGTATGAAGGCATAGTCTGCTTTAGACTGAGGCGGTGTTCCTAAGAAATTGCGTCCCCATTTGTCGTTTATAAAAGCCTCACGATCCCATGTCTTTATAGAGTATGGCGGATTTGCTAATACGATATCAAACTTACGCAATTTGCTTCCATCGACAAAGGCGGGGTATGCTAAGGTATCTTCTCTGACAATAGAAAAGTCTTCAACGCCATTTAGATAAAGATTCATTCGAGCAATAGCACTGGTAAGTGCATTAATCTCTTGCCCAAAAACCTTTACTCCTTGCCATGGTTCACCCTTTTTGCGAAGAAAGTCCAAACATTTTACAAGCATACCACCCGAACCACAAGTAGGGTCATAGATGCTTTCGCCCGGACGAGGTTGAAGTATCTCTGCCATCAAATCCACAACGGTACGGTTGGTGTAAAACTCCTGTGCCGTATTACCAGCATCATCGGCAAACTTGCCCACAAGATACTCATATGCCTGTCCCATCTCATCTGCTGGACACGCTTTAAGCGACAAATTGTAACGTGAGAAATCTTCTATCAAAGAGGTGATAATGTGGTCGGGCATCTTGGCTTTATTGGTCCACCCATCTTTAGGGCCAAAGATACCTTCCAGGCCTCCAATAACACGTCCATCGGCATGTTCGCCAGGGTTGGCTTGTTCAATAGCAATAAAGGCTTCGACCAAACGCTGGCCAACATTCTCAGTACACTCACGTACATCACGCCAATGGGCACCATCGGGAATACGAATTACTAATTCTTGAGCTTGAGCATTGGCATACTCTATACCGCCTTCGCAAACATAGCCTTCAAACTGCTCATCGTATACGTCAGAAATTCGTTTGAAGAATAGCAAAGGGAAAATATATTCTTTGTAACCAGCAGCATCAATCTGACCACGAAGGCGAGTGGCTGCTCCCCAAAGGAACGATTTCAAGTCTTCCAATGAAATAGGCTCATCGGGATTTCTATAATATTTTACAGGTTGTTCCATAGGGTTATAAGTTTATCAGTTTTCTAAATTCTTCTTCAAATCTCTTTACCTCCTCGTATGCCGCCTTGAACTCTGCAAGCACTTCTGCATATGGACGGATTTCCTCTTTGTGATATTCCACGTATTTATTAGGAGAAAGGTCATAATCCTTAGCCGCAATATCATCAAGAGTCACCACTTTAGAAAAGTCTTCTACATCCTCGTAATTGGTGTAGAGTTCGTATAAACGATTTACATCTTCTGGAGAAAGTATATTCTGTGCACGCTTTACGGTGAGAATCTTTGTGCCATCAATCATCAGTACTCGCGCACTATGTGCAGCCGGTTTCAAACGTCTTAATATCAAGAAACAGGGAGAAAGAGGTGTGCCATAGAAGAGTTTATCGCCTAATGTCACAACAGCTTCAACCAAATCGCTCTTTACCAATTTCTCGCGAATGCGGCCTTCTTCATTTCCACGAAATAATACACCTTGAGGCATAACAACCGCCATACGACCATTGCCTGATGCCATACTTTTCACCATGTGCTGAATCCAAGCATAATCTCCACACGAATCACTGGGTGTTCCCCAAACATTACGACCATATTTATCTGAAGACCATTCTACTGAACCCCATTTCTCAAGTGAGAAGGGCGGGTTAGCTATAACGCAATCGAACTTGGCAATCTCTCCATTCTGCAAAATCTTGGGTGAACGAAGTGTGTCGCCTTGCATAATATTAAAGTCACTGGCGCCATGTAAGAACAAGTTCATCTTTGCAATGGCCGAGTTGACAACGTTCTTCTCCTGTCCGAATATGCTTCCACAGCAAAGACTTGAGTGATTCATGTGCTGTACCGCCTCAATCAGCATACCGCCACTACCACATGCTGGGTCATACACAGTCTCACCTGGTTTCGGATCGAGAATGCGTACAAGCAAGCTTACGACCGAACGAGGCGTATAGAACTCTCCAGCTTGAGCCTTACTGTCATCCGCAAATTTCTTCAGCAATATCTCATATGCATCACCCATCAAATCAGCTGGGTAATCATTGTTGCCCAATCTACGGGTGGATAGATGCTCTATCAAATCACGAATCTTACCATCAGAAAGGTTTTTCTTATCGGTCCACTTCTGTGCGCTGAACATCGACAACACGCCGTATAGTGTATCAGGATTTGCTAACTCTATACCTCGCATCGCACCAACAATTGCAGCACCAAGATTCTCGGAGCGTTCGCGAATATCACTCCAATGACAACCATCTGGAATTACAAAACGATGTTGTTCAGGCAAGGATGCATACTCCTCATCGCCACCACTTTCTTCAAGCGCAGTTTGAGTCTCTTCGTCATATACATCAGATATACGCTTAAAATAGAGGATTGGTGTTATATAATCTTTGAAGTTATCTTGACTCACAGGACCACGCAATATGTTGCATGCCTCAAACAGAAAGTTGTACAGATTCTGCACACCTTCCATTTTAAGGGTTTTCTCGTCTTTGGGAACCAGAGATTCTTCTTTATTTTTCTTTTTTGCCATAATATATTGCTATCATATGAAGATAGTGAATTATTTTGTAGAGTTAAGAAGCTCTTTTACATCTATATCGAGCACTCGAGCTATTTCTCGGAGTGTTGCCACATCGGGCTGGGATGTATTAGTACACCATTTAGAAATGGTTGCAGGGTTTTTGCCTAAAACTTCTGCAAGCCATTTGCTAGTTTTCTTCTTTTCTACAAGAACTACTTTTATTCTATTCATGTCGTTCATGACGTAATTTTTATTGCTTTAAACGCAAAGATAATTAAAAGTCCATTAAAACCTGCAATTCCTATAATAATTCTTTTGCAAAAATGTATTTTTCCCTTATTTGAAAAACTATCGGGCGCGCCCCTTATTCTGCTTTACGCTGTATTTAGCCATAATGTATTTGACGGCATGTGAAAAGCATCTTCTTTGGAATGCAAAATCAGGTTCATTAGGTCTGCGACCATCCCAACGTAGGTCTGATTCATTTCCTCCGCCTCCACCCCCTGATGGAACCACATAATCTCCACCTATAAGAGCTGTTGCTACTGCACATAACTCATCACGTAAAGATGGTATCGAAAGGTAGTCAAATGTTTTTAATGCCAAATTAGACCAGTAATTCATACATTCAGTAAGAGTCTTGTTTTCTGCCTTCAACGTATGGACATCTTTCATATCCACCAAAATGTTCTGGCGAACAGCTTCAACTTGATTAGCAGCTTCATTCCTATAAAGTTCTTCCAATTTACGACCCATAGCGGTAAATTGCTTCTCGATAATCGTATTTTGACGTTCCAACCACTTATCAGTTCCAAACATTGGCGGTTTCTCTGTAATCTGTGGAGCATTAAACTCAATCTTGTAATTCTTGAACGGTCTATTCACAGAATGAATGTTTTGGATATCTTTCAGTAACGAGTCTAATTCCTGCTGCTTTATCATCAATTTGGTTTCCTTATCATCGAGTCTTTCTTGGCAATCATGTATCAAATCTTCAATGCACGCTTTCTTGTTTTGATATTCAGCCAATACAACACGTCCTGCAGCCAAATCTTTCTCCAAGATTTTTAATTCATCGGAAAACATTTTCATTTCAGCCTCGATATTATCTTTCATGGTTTGCAATCCTCTGATGGCCTTTTCCATCTTCTTCTGCTCCTTTGCGAGTTTACGGATATAATCTCGCTTATTCAGATGCTGGATATTGCGACCTCCTACGCTGTCCCCCCTCTCCAAACCGTATTTGCTACCAACTTCTTCATAGAGTGAGGTATGCATTTCCTTGAGTATTGAACCATACTCATATTTATTCTTTCCGAATTTTGCAGACCACATCACACATTCACGGCCACTTTTAGGACGTACCCCAACAGGAACAATAAGTGCATGAATATGTGGTGACGTTTCATCAAGATGAACCTGAAAGCCGATGATATTCTCTTTCCCATACCTACGGCAACACCAATTATATACATCCAAAGCCCATTGCTCCACCTCTTTGCATCTATGTATATGGCTATTGTCCGAACCTTTATCCAGTTTTAGATCCTGAGTGCCAAATGCCATTCCCAATGTACGCTCTCGATTGCCACCAAAGATGAGACGAGCACAACAATTGGGCTGAATCTTACTATCCGCTTTGAATGGACGCCAACCAAGTTCATTTAGCCGTTCTTGCAAGCGAACATCAAGTCTTTTATCCTGATAGCCCAAAGAGTGAATCTTACCATCGGGGCCAATCTCAAAATTAAGCCTCATTCTGGTTTTGTCGTAGTTATTAATAGAATCGTTGTTCTTAGAATCAATCATCTTATCATCCCATCTTCTTTCGTTTTCATTGGCTTCTGCTGCGCCAAAAGATTTGCATGCATCTAAATGCATGGCTTGTTTAATACTTTCATTCATAGATCTAATGTTTTAAAAGTTACACATTTGAGCTTGCTCATTTAGAGTTGTGTTTGCCAACCACAAATGGGAGTTTCTTGCTGCAAAGCAAAAAGTCCTTATTGTGTTATGGATTTTATTTTAACTCCTGGAACAAGTTCCTTTACCATTTTAGTTTTGTACAATCTAAGTGGATTCTGTCATCTGCTGAGCATCTATCAACTCCAAGCCTAGAGCGTCAATGAGATTTTGTAAAAGAGGGTTCTTCTCAATCATCATTTGTAGAATCTGGTGTTTGGATGGAGAGAATAGATAGTAGTCAGAAATATCAAGTCCTTTAGATCGTTCTTCTTCGGTTGCTATCTGCTCAAGCATATCCGAGACTACAACTCTGCTACAGATTCTTGTCAGAATTATCGATTTCTCTTTCCACAATTGTGTAGCTCCCAAGTCAGGAATTAGAGTTACATCCCTACCTTTAAGACTATGAACAAATTCTTCTTTGAAGCATCCATTAATGCCGCCAGTTGCCACCCAAACATAGTTCGGGATGAAGTGACTCATGACAATAGCCGTTTTTTCGCTTTCCACCAATATGACCGGTGCATCAGGATATCTTTTCAATAGATGTTCGCCAAATAGACATTGCTTCAGATTGAAATCTTTAAGTTGTAGTTCACGATGCGCCCAGCTTACATAACTGTGGGGTTCTTTAACCCTATGCCCTGTCTCAGAATTATAAAGTATAATCTTACCAGAACGTACCTGCTCATTAGCATCAATTTGCCAAAAAACTGTCGCACCTCCCCATTTAGCCGATGTACCAACATGATATAAATGGAATACCCTTTGGGCTTCAGCTTCACCAAACACCCTGCATAAGTATTTGTATAAGGGATTCTTCTCAAAATGAGCAAGACTCGCATTAAAATACTCTAAGGGAATAAAAGAGGGTGGCACAATAATTTCTTTTTCATGAGTACTTTTCACAGGCTGTACATAATCACTAGACCGTTCTTCCTTGATGTTTGCATTGGGATTATCACGAAAGAAATCACGTGGAGTGTAATGATAACCACAACTGATTTCATGGTCACATTTCCCAACCTCATTGGGAAAACTTACAACTCCCTCTTCATCAACATATTTCACAAAACATCGAGGTCTCTCACAACTAGGGCAAGCAATCTTGCTTCCCAAACTATACTTTTGCAAATGAAATCTATACTTGCTCATGGATAGATAAGTTTATTCGTTTGCACTATGCACTTTTGCACTATGCTTTGTCTGTAATTCCTCAACTTGGGTTGAAAGTGCAATAGTGCAAGATGCATTTGATGTTTGGTGTTGAATTTTTCGATATTCGCCATGCTTGGTTTTTTTCAGAATTGGCTGCTTTGCCTGACAGAGTTTCTTTAATGCATAGAATACGGTTCTTCTGGGTATTTCATATATTTTCGCAGCAGCGATAGCATCGCTTGCTGTGAATGTATTACCCAACTGAGATAACCAGTCTTCTTTTACATCACCGATAGTATTAGACAAAAGTATCTCTTGTATCCTATGGTAAGTATCTTCATAGTAATCAACCATACGAATAGCGGATTTCACAGAAGACAGGCTTACTGGCTGCATATCTTCTTCGCCTACAGCCCATTTCATTATCTGAAATATCAACGATAAACGTCCTGCATGGCCATTAAGTTTCATGCTGCGACTCTCCACATCTGCATCATCATCAATGCTATTAACATTATCAATGATATTGTTATACCAATCATAAAAATACACCTCTGCCTCCTCGGTCATTTCCAAAACTTTTGGTTCTGCAACATTCCTTGTTTCATTAATCGTGCAGGGAATTTCAAGTACTTTGTTGAGAATAGTCGCCCATTGCCCTGCTATATCAGGTTTAGGAACACTATTATCATTTCTTCTCCATCTTGAAATCTTCCTGTCTTTTGGAAAAATGAAGATAAACCTATCAAGGAATCCGTTAGCAATGAACTCTTTTCTGAACACCTCATGTAGCATGTTGGTCTGTACCGTTCCTATTACATTAATACACGGCGTTTTAACACGAATATGACGTGATGAGGACTTGCGTAGAACTTTAATCGTACCACCACTATAAGCTGTTAGCAGAAGTTCAATAAGATTATTATTGCCATTGTATCTCTTTGCGAAATTGAATAGCCCAATTATCTCGTCTACAATTATAGCTATCCCTCGTGGATTGCGCCAATGAGCCTCTACCATTGCTTCTGGTGTGAAGTCAGATATAATATTGGTCAACCACTTGGGCACTTTCAATTTATCATTTCCTCCGTTCGCCTGCTTGGCACACTCATATTTCTCAAGTTCCTCGCTATATTTCTCGTCAAGACGATCGTCCAAATCGTTGATAGGTTTGTAAAGGAAGTTAAGAGGAGGAGTTTTACCTAAACCAGGTCGCCCAATAAGCATCATATAAAGAGATGGACTATCTTTCCACTCATTCCTGATATTGATTTGGTACGAATTGCCAATGGCAGCCGCCATCGCAGATATAATAATGGATGCCACATACTCAACATTGAAATTTTCATAACGAGAAAGGTTCAGAATAATTTCCTGAATTTTATCAGGGAAAACATCCAACGGCAATCCTCCATCAAGATTATGCTCTACCTTTGCTCGGAGCATATTGGTTAAATGCAACTTATCGACCATAACCACCTCCTCTCCGTTGGGGTAGTTCATCACTTGCCGCAAAGGCATCATAGTGAAAATTGCGCAGGAATCGGTCTACATCTTCTTGAGTATACCAATATTTGTCTCCTTGACGTGAATATCCAAGGTAGCCATTATCACGCAATTTCTTCAGATATTTTTCCTTTATACCCAATTTTGCCATCAGTGCCTTATTATCATATAGATGATTTTGGGGCATTTGATGTTGAGCCAAAGCCTTTTCATGCTTCTCTACAGTGTGGAGAATTTTCTCCAGCAATTCCCGTTCACATAGGGACTCTACATTCTTAATTTTAGCCATATACAATTTAAATTATGGCTCAACTGTCCTGATGCGCACTCGGACTTTTAAGCCGGGTTATTTTGCCATGGTACGATTGTGCACATCGTCCATAACCGCAGCGAAAGTATAGAATCCTTAGGAGGTGAAAAGTTAGGATGGATTAGGCTAATGCGTTAGGAATAATGTTAGGATTGAGTTATTTTGATATTAGGATTGAAATATAACCACCTGATTATAAACAAAAAAAGAGTAGCCAAGTGGCTACTCGAAAAATTTATCAATCTCTGTTGATTTTGTTGGTACTGGAAGATCTTTCCTATTTGAACGTGATTGCCCCAATCCTGAAACATCAAATAAATTATTTAGTTCCGTATCAGGGAAAAAGGCAGTTCTTCCAAATTTCCAAAATTCCCTATCATCAATATTGGAGACCGTTGGTTTATCTCCACAATATATGCGACCACACATATATGCTAAAAGAACTTTAGACTCGTTCCATATATAGTGTGTGCCATCTTCTTTCATATAACCAGCTTCTATGGCCTTTGCAAAAACTTTACGAGCCAATTCTGTATCCAATGTTTCAGAAAGAATAATTTCAGCATCAACAGATACAACTTCTTCCACATTCTTAATATTTTTCTCACGAAGAATTTCTGCACCAATGACTAATGCAGCTGCTGAAATCAGAAACATAATTGTGCCCCAAAACTCTGATGAGCCAGTTTCGTTATCGCTGACAGGGTTTACAACCCCAAGTCCAACGAGTAATAATGTGCCTACGAATAATGTAATTGCACTCGACCATAGAATTACTCTTGCATATTTTTTGAAGACGAAGGCAATTGCCAACAAAATAACGCAAAGACCAATATTAAGAAATATAATTTGCAACATACTTCATTCAAATTATTTCTAGAGTTTTAAATTCATCTTTTAAACGTGCCACCTCGGACGAAAGAGTCTCAGGCAGAAATCTGGCATATACTTTCTCTGTAACATCTGTACTGCCATGCCCTAAAAGGCGACTTACTACAGTCATTGACAACCCTTTGTTTAATGCAAACACTGCAAATGAGTGTCTAGCTACATGCATTGACAAATTAAACGGCAACCCAATCTGTTCGCCCACTACCACAAGTGACTGATTGATGCATTTAGTGGCATTATTGCGAGCTTTATAAAGGGCTTCAGCATCATCTAGGTCTAATTCTTCTTTCACAAGATTGAATACATATTTGCAGCCTTCCCGTTTTTCTTGCCACTGTCTTAAGATAGATATAGCTTGCTCTGTAAGAGGAATAACATGGCGTTTGTTTGTCTTAATCATAATTTTTCTCAACTCTTTCTTCTCAAAGTTGATATGCCCCCATTGCAATGTCATTACATCCACAACACGAAGTCCACAAGCATGGAAAGCAAAGAAAAAAATCTCTAAAAACTCTCTCCTACGTGGTTCAGGACAGGTTTTGTAGTATTCCAATAGAGCAAGTAATTGTTCTTTATTCAGGCTCTTCCCATCAAATTCACTCTCCTCTTCCGACAAAGATACCTTAGTAATAATACGCATATCCTGTATTCTTGCATTAACAGAAGGTTCCAGCATACCCATCTCACATGCGTAAGCACATGCTTTTAATATTGGTGTTAAAGAGTGATTGATTGTTGCATCACTATTCTGCTTTATCTCTCTACGCCACAAAATATATGCATCCAATAATTCAGGAGTGATATCGCCAACATAGATAGAATCGGCACGATATGTACCCTGTTTCGTGGAACGAAGGAAGGTTTGGAATATATTCATTCCGCTTTTACCGTTTTCATATCGACTACGGCCAATCTTGTTTCTTGAGTATTCTGAATAAAGACGCTCCAATGTGAACTCAACAAAATCTTTTCCTTGGTCTGGGCGCGTCAATGGCTTATCTGCAAGGAATCCCGAAATAATGTCAGCAGTGATTTGATTGGGATGCTTTTCATTATACTCTGCAAGCATAGAGTCAATCCGGTCAACACGTGCCAACAACAGTTGATTGAGACGTTTGTACTCAGATCCATAACTGACACGAATTTCTCCACGACCTTGATTGCCGTTCTGATTCCAGTCGGTTTCCTTAACAAAGACATTTGTTGTCTTACGTATAATTTGCCTATTCCAAGTATATTCCAACTCAATAGGGTAGGCTTTATTTTTGTCAGACTCCTTCGGTGTGCGGAGACGATATTTGCCCAACGGATATAATCTCTTCGGTCTTCCCATACGCTTCCTTTTGTTTTAATATTCCTGAGGATGCACAAAGGTAGTGTATTTTAGACAAACAAACTCTGTTTTCAAGAAGAAAAATTGCATTTTAGACAAACAAACCACACCATTTAAGCCTATAAAACACCAGCGGGACAAACAAACTATTTTTGCTTATCCCGCTGATATTAAATCATTTAATTTGATTTTAGCTTCTTAATATTCCTCCTCGTT
>PPYF01602795.1_pt1 | contig 34391 bp, 35 predicted proteins | sample 1559871 | NCBI WGS metagenome assembly PPYF01 (sample SAMN08240021, study PRJNA423297) | Human gut metagenome, whole genome shotgun sequencing project.
GGTTGCGGTTGACCCGACGGTATACGGCGTTGCGTCCCCCGTTGTGCCAGCAGACGAACCGCTGCCCGTCACGCTTGTACGATTTGAACCGGGGCATTCGTCCCGGCTTCAACCGTTTGCCCAGCAGAGTCTTGCGTCGTTGCACGGCGGTGAACCATTCGACCCGTTCGATCCGCGTCGGTGACTCCAATATGAGGGACGGCACCGCCGCCAGCCAAGAACATTCGCTTCGTGACCGGCTGACACTGCGAGTATCGGGTTCGCCGCCGATGGGGACGAGGGTCTTGTCCTTGCCGTATTTGCAACGGTTGGAACGCAATTGGTTGAACCGGTATCGCCAAGCGTCGCACAGCCAGTCCATCGCCTGACCGCCCGAACTCGCGTACAGTCTTTCGGATTCGGGGTCGTGCCTGTCGGCGTAGCCGGTGAACGGCCTGGCTCCGTCCAACGTCACACGTTCCAACACGACTTTCTGACTCATGACTCCCATAATACCACATTATATGTAATATGGTGAGGGTAAGCCGTGATTCCTCTCCACGCCTAAAGGCGGGGCACCCTCACAGCAAAACGATGGGATTAACGGGAAAGCCGAGGTCAATTGCCTCGGCTTTCCCGTTTTTTCAGCCGACGTTGCCGCCACTGTTGCCCTTGGGTGGCGTCTCCTGCTGCGGTGGCGGGGATACCCCTCCCCCACTGTTGCCGGTTGATCCGCCGGTTGATCCACCGGTCGAACCATATCCCCCGCCCCAGTAGTACATGTTCCCGTATGGATTCTGCTGAGGCTGCTGCGCCTGCTGCTGCTCCTGTTGGGCTTGAGCCTGTCGTTCCGCTTCCGCTTTTGCCTTGGCCTCTTCCTCGGCCTTCTTCTTCGCGTCCGCATCCTTCTTGGCTTTATCCACTTTGGAGATGAGGTTCTTCAGCTCGGTCGAAGCCGAAATAGCGTCGGACAGGTTGCCAGACGTTATTTCCGTGCTTTTCCACTGGGATGCGAGGCTTTGCATCTGCTTCTTGTCGTTGCCGTCAGGAGCGTCAGCAAGACCATTTGCCTGCTGTACCAGACCGTCGAGTGTCGTTCTGGTCTCCTTGGCTTTTGCCTGCATTGCATCCATGTAGGTTCTGTTGGTTTTCTCATATTCGCCGTCCAGTTTTTCCAGGGCCGATGTGATGTCTTTTTCAGTCATCGGATTCCCTGTGGTTGTTCTCTGGAGGGCCTCCACGGCTTTTTGCACGTCGCTGTTTTCCGCGACGGGACTGGCTTTGATCGTGGAGACCAGGTCATCGGCCTTCCGTTTCCGCCCGTCCCATTTGTTCTGTGCCTTCACCAGGGATTGTTGGCGCTGCTTGCGGTCGGCTTCGGCCTGCTGTTCCGCGACGTGAGTGGTGTATGCGTGATAGGTGTACGCTCCCCCGCCTATCAGTGCTCCGAGGCCTATGAGTATGGCGGCCGCGACTGCGATAATCTTTATCAGCGTTCCACCATTTTCCCTATTTTCTGTATCAGCGTTTTCCTGTGGGAATGGGGAATCATACTGGTGTTCAACTGGGAAGTCATTTTCCTGTGGGAATGGCGGATTGTCGAATTGTTGCGGGGGCATGCCATTCGTTTGCTGGCCTGCATTCCACTGACCGTTCGATTCGTCGTCCGTCTGGCTCCAGAAGTCATCTCCCGTCTGGAATGTTTGCGTTGGGTAATCATCCGCGCTAGGGCTTCCGGCGGATGGGGACGATGTTTGTGGTTCCCCCTCCGGAGGTTCGGATGGGTCATCCCAAAGGTCGAATGGATCCGCAGAGTCCGTGTCCTTCGGGTATTTTTCGCCAGTGTCCTGTTTTACTGGGGAACTGTCTTCCTGTTGGAAGGACGAACTGTCATACTGTTCTTCTGTTTCGCTGTTCCATTGATTTTGCATAGGAACATTGGAGGGGAAAACAGTTTCAATGTCTCCCTGTTCCTGCATATCAACGTTTTTCTTTGAATCTGCGGAACTGTCTTGAATGATGTTGTCATCTCGACGTTCGTTCTGTTCCGTTGGCGGTTCGCTGGAATCGCCCGATTGCAGGTCGAATTGCTCGAACGGGTCGTATTCCTCCGGGCCTTTTCCTTGTCCCCTTGTTTCCTCATTGTTCTGCGGAAATGCGGAAACAGCAGACTGTTCTTCTGATTCCTTGTCGTTGCAGTCTTCTGCTGAGTCGGCGAATTCCTTGAACGGGTCGTAGCCGTTGGCGAGTAGGTCTATCTGATCGAGGTTTTCCGCATTCTCCTGTGGAGTCGTATCCGCAGTGTCCTGTTGAACTGGGTCGACAGTGTTCTGGGGGGCTGTCGTCCTGATGGGACGTGAAGCTGTGCCTTTGTTGTCCTGCGAATCTGTCGTTTTGTTGGACTGTGGAACTGTGTGTTCAGTGGAATGAGGAATCGTTTCCGCGTCTTCCTGTGAAAGTGTTGCGCTGTTGGAACGTGAAACAGTGGAATCATTGGAACGTGAAAACGATTCCTCTTTCTCCTGTGTAGGCAATTGCCTGTCATCCTGTTGGAACGGGTCTACGTCTTCCTGTTGGAACGGGTCTACGTCTTCCTGTTGAAATGGGTCGCTGTCGGATTGATGGGTTGTGCTTTCGTCAGACTGTGGAAATGAGTCATCAAAATACTGTGGAAACGTGTTCGCATTTTCACCGGGAATGGACTCCCTGTTGGATTGCGAAACTGTGGGCACATTGGAACTACTCCCTGTACCCCCGGCTTTCTGTGGAAGCGTTTCCGCATTGTCCTGTGGAAATGCGGAACCAGTGGAATGTGACGCTGCGCCTTTGTCATTCTGTGGATCTGCGTCATCATCCCACAAATCATCCATCAACAGGGAATCATCCAACTGATTCCCCGCCGTCAGCCAATCATCATCCTTCGCCAACATCATCACATCCTATATCAAAGACCTTTTTCGGCAGATAGGCGCCCGATATTCATGGCGGCATCGATGGCGCTCATGTGAGGCACGTCGACACCTGCCGCATACAGTTTGCTCGCATGCGCCGCAGCGGCGGCACCCTTCAACGGCTTGTCACGGTCTGCGACATCACGCCCGTCCTCGCCGAAACCGTCTGTGGGGAACCCGTCGTCTTCGTCCCCGCCGGAGTCGATCATGCCGTCATCGGGTTTTTCTGCGGCGGTCGGCAGGGCGTTTACGATTTCATCCCATGACCAGTGGCCCGAGTTCATGTCGCCTTCCGGCGGTCGGATTGCGGTCAGACGTTCGCGCAGCAGGTCGCTGTATGATTTTCTTTGCTTCTGGTTCTCCTCGTAGAAACCCTTGTAGATGACGGGTTTCATGCCGGGAAGCCTGATAAGGCCGGCTCCTCTGGAGATTCCCGGTTGCATGATGTTTTCCGGTATCTCAGGGAAGTCCTTCGCCCCTCCCAGCAGCTCTTCGACAGCGGTGGAGGGTTGCAGGGTGGGGGAGATGACCGTGGTCAGATTGACTCGCATACCGGGGTCGAAACCGTCCTGCAGGCGGGTCGATTGCCCGCAGAACAGGAAGCAGACACCGGAGAACCGGGCTTTTTGCGTGATCTTCATCGCATAGGTGATGTTCGCCGCATGGATGCTTGCCTCATACTCGGCCCGGATGCGCATCGGATTGTCCTTGCTGACCTTCGGTATGGTGACGCTCCCAGCCCATTGGGCGACCTCATCGCACACGAGCAAAAGCAGGGGGTTCTTTTCCTGTTCGTCCTTAGGCAGACCCCACCAGTTTTCGACCCCATACTGTTTGATGAGTTTCGACCGGTAGGAGCAGATCTCAAGCACATGGATCAATGTCGCGGCGGCTGATTCAGGGCTATCGCAACCCCAGCCGTGGGGGATGATCCACGGCCGGCACCATTGGAAATCGACGCTTTTGTCCTCGTCGTCGCAGATGGCAAGCTGGAATCCGGCTTCCAGTGCTGCTGCGATGAGCGTGTTGATGACAACGCTTTTGCCGCTGTTGGCTGCGGCGGCAACCATGATTCCCGGGCCGGACTTCCAGTCGAGTGACAGCCAGTCGCCGGTTTCGCGGCCTCGTTCGGGCAGCTTCATGCCCAGATAGGCGTGACGTAGGTCGTTTTTACCGATCAGCTGTTTCGGGCAGGCTATCATTGCAGGAAAAGTCGGGGGAGCGCCGGGGTACACCATGATGACGCCCTTTTCAGGGTCGGCCTTGAAGAACCAGCCTTTTTTGCCGACCACTTCGACGGCTTCCTGCATTCGCTTGTCGTATACGGAGGCCTGATAGGTGACGGTGTTCTCCTTGATGCGGATTTTCCAACCGTTCTCAGGAGTACGTGAGATACGAATTTCCCAAGGCTTGACCTTGAGAACGTTCGCGAATATACGCCGGGTGGCTGCGGCCTTCTCGTCCAACTGTTGGAGTAGCACGAGGAATTCGCTGGAACTGATTCGAACGAAATCGACGACGGAATAGCCTTCGTACTGGGGTTGGCTTTCCAGGTTCTGCACCGTCTTCTTCTGGGAAGCCGTGTCCGCGCATTCGCTGTTGCTGAGTCTGACGGCTTTGATTCCGTTGTTGATATCATCGGAATCCATATCCATCGGCGCGATGATCGCGTACCGGTTGTCGGAATCGACGCTGAATACGCTGTAGCCTTCGAACTCAGGGTTCTTTGCGGCTTTCTCTTGGATGAGGACGGTGAGTTTGATCATGTCGTCCGGATTGGTTTTATCAAAACCATTGGGGAAGAATTTTTCGAGAGGGATTTTCTTTCGACGGTCGGCCATCAGTTTTCCTTTCTCTTGTAGATGGGGGTGTGGAAGGCCTGGAGTGGCCTGTCTGATGTTTCGTACAGGCAATTGCGGGCCTGTTTGAAGTCCAAATGCCGGTTGAGATAGGTGAGGGTTTCGGCTTCACGGGTGTTTTCGGCGTGGAAAAGAGGTTGCGTGTGCGGGTCGAGCTGTCCGGCCGGATGGAATAGCACATGGTTGCCGGCGATAAGCCGGTCGTAGAGCTTTTGACCCACTGTGGATGGGTGAATGCTGCTGCGGACCATGACCACGTTGACGTTCGTTCCGGGTGCCATTTCGATGATTCGGCTGAGTTCGTCGGAGATTTGACTGTTGACGTTCAGCAGATTCATGTCCGGGTAGCCGTTGTGTACGTCATAGCCATCGAAGGCGAGCAGTATCGGCTTGATCGGCTCGGGTTCGCCCTTGATGCGCCGTCGCTGTTCCATGCTGACCCGTTGCACTATTTCCAGTAGCTCATAGGGTTGCCGGTAGCGTCCGCACATGACGGTGGGGGAGGGTGGGATGCTGTCCCACTGGTCGGTGAAGGTTACGAGCGTGCCGTCCGAATCTGCCTGTCGGATGATGCTGTCAAGCAGCATGGTTTTCCCGCTTCCGTCGGGCCCGGTGATGGTGAGTGGCGTTCCCGTGGACGTGTCCCATCCAAGGTTTTTCCCGTGAACGTCTGTTCCCAGGTTGATGAGCATGTTGTTTCCCCTTTTGTGTTTGGCTACCAGTCGACTTCTTCGATGTCGTCCCCGTCTTCGGAATCGGCATCGTTGTTGTCTGGGTGGTGGAGCATGTCGTGGAGTTCGTCCATGTCGTTGATTTCCTCGCCGGCTGTCTGTGGATCCGTTCCTTGGCTGAGCAGCTTGGAAAGTTCGTCTTCGGACACTTCGCCGTAGGTTTCCGCTTCGGATGGCATGAACCGCGAATAGTCGATGGGTTGCGGGGGAGTGCGGTCGGCGAACAGTTCCGCCAGCTTTTCTTGGCCTCCCGACCACCATGTTTGGACGGCCAGCAGTTCGCCTTGCGCGGTTTCGAAGATTCCACGGCCTTGCGGGATTTTCCCGCCTTCGCCTTTCAACGACTGTTGGAGCCGGTTCGCCTCGCGCAGGTTCTGCGCGCTGATGATGCCCGCCGTGGAGTCCATGCCCAGGAGGATTCGGCCGAGCGAACGGAAGAACGCGTTCGCGTTGTACGGCTTCATGTCGTCCATGGTCAGACGCTGGGCGCCGAGGATTACGCTGATGCCTGCGGTTCGTCCCTGCACGACGATTTTGCCGAGAGCGCTCATGGTGCGTCGTATCGAATTGTTCGTCGCGCTGACGGCCGCATTGTCGTTGGCCAGCTGGATGTCCCTGTTCGGGTTCTGCGTGGTCTTGCCGGCCTCCTGAAGGTAGGAGTTGAATTCGTCGAACACGATGTCGATGGGTTTCGTGTGGGCAAGCTCTTCCTCATTGAGCTGGCTTTTGTCGAGGTCGTAGATGCTGCCGACACCATACCGGCTGAACAGTTTCACCCGTTGTGCCATCTCGTTGCGCAGCCAGGCGATGACGGCTTCGGTTTCGCGCATCTGCCCCAAGCCGACGAACGCCAACGCCAACGGTTTCGCCCACTGGGTGAAGTCGATGCAACCTTTGGATGGGTCGATGAGGATGATGTCATGGCCTTTGAGCAGCGCTTCGGCGACCACGATCTGCGCGATGGAGGATTTACCGGTTCCGGATTTGCCGCTGATGAGCAGGTGGAACGTGTCCTTCATGCTCCAGTAGACCGGTTTGCCCATATCGTCCACGCCCAACGGGAACATGCGTGGTTTCGACTGGCGGGCGAAATCCCAGTCCGCGTTGACCATGGTGGGGAACGGGCTGCGTTTCGCCAGCACCATGTCGTACAGGTTCGAACCGTGCTCCTCACCACGCGGGAGGATACGCCCGTAGGCGTAGTCGGCGCTGGTCAGGAACTTGCCGATGTTCCGTGAGGGCTTGTCCACATCCAACCCGGCCGGAATCTGGAATCGTGCCAACAACACGTCATGGTTGCTTGGCAATGCGCCGAGACTGACCACATCGGGGGTGCGCCCGCTGGGATCGCTGACTCCGGCCACGCCCCACGAGTCGCTTAAGGCGAGTTCGATGAGATGCTTTTGCTTTGATCTGCGATTCCAGTGGCTGATGTCCCTGACATCCAGGCACGGGTCGTCGCACAGCCATACGGTCGCGCTGTCGGCTGACCGCCATTCCCAGTAAATATGTTTCGCCCCGACTGACGATTGGATTCTGGCGGACTGTTTGCGGGCGTCTTCCACGGTCGCGCCGTTGCCTAATTGGAATTGGATGCTCCAAATCGGCTTGTCTTTGCTTTGCGGAGTGCAGGCCGTGATGTTCACGGACGCTTTTGCGGGAAGCACGTCGATGAGGGTTTTGAATATCAACGCTTCCGCATACTTGCGGTGAAGGGGGGTGTTGCCGGTCAGCTGGTCGATGCGTACGGGCGCGCTTCCGGTGGACCAGATCAGTCCGGCCATGTCGGAGCCTTCGTCCACGAGTCCGATGAACCGTGCCTCCGGCTGCAATGGGCCAAGGTCGCAACGCTCGTAGTCGGCCGGCGTGGCTGGTGCGGTGAGTACCAATGGCAGGTAATGCAGTTGCCAGCCGTCGCAGTCCTGGGTTTTCTCATAGTCGTAGATGGGTGCCGGTGGATTGAGTTTCGACGGGAGGCATTTGACCCAAGCGGACTGGTCGCTTTTGAACCGTTTGGAAATGGTGATGTAATCATCAAAGGCTTTCTTGTGGGTCATGCCGTCCGGCCGCCACTTGTTGCCCTTGTCGGATAGTTTCACATCGTCGAATGCGACCAGGTGGAACTTGTCCTGCAGGTCGGCGAACACCGGCATCCGCAGAGTCTCGGCAGGAGATCCTTCTCCCTCCAGCCAGTCGAAGCTGATGCGGTCGATGGAATCCCCGCCCTGCGGGGGAGTGATGATCTCCAACAGCCAGGCGGCTTTGCTCTCGTCGGCGCTCACATCATGAGCCAACGTCAACGGGGCGCGTTTATGCCAGATGAAAGCGGTTTGCGCATAGGCGATGTCGGCGACGAGAGAGGCAAGACCTTCGCCGGCCTTTCTCTCCGCGATGGAGGGGATGCAGGATTCGTCCATGCCAAGCGCCAGACGGACACTGGACGGGTCGAACTGTTCCGCCCCTTTCTTCTTCTGCTTGGCGGACAGTAGACACACGAAACGGTATCCGTCCGCCAATGCCGGCGCCCGCAACGCTTCCACGCCGAGCTTGAAAACTCCTTCGTTCGAGCGAGGCTTACCGTCCGACCCCTGCAGACGAATCCGGTAGACGATCAGAGGATTATCCGAAGAACCGATTTTGTTGACCTGCGTCAGATAGGCTCCCGACCATGCCTTCTGCAAATCGTCCCCGGCAAGCCAACCATCAAGCAGCTGTTGCCCTTCGACCAGCTCACGCCAATACCGGGACTGCGGTTTGCGCCCCAACATCCATACGAGTAGCAGGAACACGAACCCCGGAAGCGTCACAGCGCTCAGCCAGCTCATGTATCCCGCCAACACGAAAACCAGGACCCCGGCGAAAACCAGCAACGCCATGGAGACGGACAAAAGCCGCGCCCAGGCGGGCGATTTGGTCAGGAACGCCGGAATACTGACGCCCTTGTAGACATGCCTACGGTCAACGCGCCGATTCCTGTAATGCGACCAGCCTTGGGCGAGCATGAAACCGAACAGGCCATCCACCAGGGCAATCCAGACGGCACCGTTCAATCCCAGCAGCATGCCGCCCATCCAGCCCATCCACCAGGAAACACGACGAATCTCCAGCCAATCCGCATTCGGAATAAGACCGGCAAGCATGTCCTTCCAACGGTGGTAGACCATCATCTGCTTGTCGGATGGGGGATCCTTGCGGCTTCCGGAAGCGTTGACCGGATACTGTTGTGTGATTCCTCCGGCGAGCATGCCAAGCCAAAGGAACGGGACCAAGGGCAGGCGCCAAAAGAACCAGAGGATAATTCCAAAGACAAGAAACAGCGAAAACCAGACGCCACTCGATATAGGACGGGTCTGTGTTCTGCTCCTGCTGTTTCTGCTTGCCATGATTGTCAATCTATCTTCGAGTTTTGTTATTAACCGAAGATTTATTGAAATTAGCCGATACTAGAAAGAACGAGTACGGCAATCCTGTTCGTCCGAGATTCAGTCTTTTTTTGTTTGCTCTGAGGTTCGCTGCCAAGCGAACCGACTGGATTCTTCTTTTCCGAGGTCGAAACAGGTGCAGGAGAGCGTGTGGCATTTGCCGCGTCAGAGGCATCCCGGTGGATCGCGGGTCGAAGTGGGGAGAGAAATTAAGAGAGAGTTTGTATATTCACTTGTAATATCACTTGTAATATCACTTGGGGGTGCCGCTTAGCCCTACTGCCATAAGGGCTGAGAGGCCATGTCGGTGTCAAAATTCTAAGCGAGGGTGTCAAAATTCTAAGAGTCGGTGTCAAAATTCTAAGAACGGGTGTCAAAATTCTAAGGCTGTGACCGCTCTGATCGCAGGCAATCGGGGTATGGTTCGATGGCATTCGCAAAGATGGTGTCAAAATTCTAAGAAAGGTGTCAGAATTCTAAATATGGTGTCAGAATTCTAAATATGGTGTCAGAATTCTAAATATGGTGTCAGAATTCTAAGAAAGGTGTCAGAATTCTAAGAAAAACGCGATAAAATAACGACGAAAAGAAAAAAGATACCCGCACCGTTCGTACCGGCCGGGTATCTGGCAACCGCTGAAACGGAGCGATTACATGACCAATAATAACGCCATCGCCACAACGAAAATGAACACGGGCGCACCGCCGCTCATGGCGAAACTCGCCCTCTTCCCCGTGTCGAAACCAAGCGCATCCTACATAGAGAGAACGAACGGTCGGGAAACAGTCCGCATAACCCCCAGTCGCCCCGAGGAATGGGTCTACGGGAAAACCCCGCGACTGATATTCCTCTACGTGCAGTCCATGATTCGCATGAAGAACAATCCCGACGTGGATCAGGACACCCACACTGTTGTCTTTCGTGGCAGCTTCCAGGAATTCTGCGACAACACCGGAATATCCAACCACTCCGGCTGTCAGAAAGAGACGGAGGACACGCTGATGAACTTGGCGCGAACCTCGATCTCCATCATGAACACCGACGAGAGTCGTGAGAACAAAGGCGAATGCACGCCGTTCACCGTCGCCAGAAAAGGCCGTACACAGTTCAGGCCAGAACAGGACATCATCGCGTCAATCCAGTTCACGGACGAGATGTGGGCCGAGCTGTCGAAGCCAAGCGTCCCGCTCAGCATGGATGTCATCTCGCGTCTGGGCAAATCGGCGCGGGCGTTGGACGTCTATATATGGTTGACGTACCGCACATACCGGCTCGACCACGTCGCCTACGTTTCATGGCGTCAACTGTATGACCAGTTCGAGGGCACCGGCCTGCCGATGAAGGACTTCCGGCGCAGGTTCAAACAGGCGTTGTCGAATGTCTTGGAGGCGGCTCCGAATTTGAGGGCCGAACCGTTCAGGCATGGGATCAAGTATTATCCTCGCACCGATGCTCCGATTCGACCGGTCAAGCAGAACGAGGCCGGGGATATGCCGCTTGAGGCCGAGGTGGTGGACGAGGGCAAGGGGGCTGCGCGTCACGCGCATTCCGCCGACTGCGAGCATGTTCGGAGGCTGATGTCCGATTGGATGGGCGGCATGTTTATTGGTGTTGAGGCTGATCGTGTCGCTTCTCGTTTGGCTGGGTTGTTGGATTCCGGGTTGTCTGGTGAGGATGCTGTGTCTCGGGTTTTGTTGGGTTGACACACTGATTCGCTAATGTATCGCAAAAGATATAATATAGGTATATTAGCGAAAGGAAGCCACCATGAAAACCCTCGACGAGATGATCAGGGAATACCGGATCGAACTGTACAAAGCCTGCGACGGCCGTATAGGACTCCAAGCATGGAAATACAAAGGCAAGCCAGGTGCCGAAGAAGAGATTCGCGCCAACAAGGACGCCTTGGTAGCCGAACTCGTACGTCGAGAACGGGAGCGGAAAACAAACGAGGAACGCAAACACCGCGAACATATCCTCAATCTGCAGAAGGAATACCCGGCCAACCTGCCCGACCTCAACGTGGGTGACCTGGTCGCGTGGTATGACCAGCGAATGCCGTTCAGCTATGGGATCAGGCGCGCCGACTCCATCTGCACAGGCGAGGCATTCGACTGGGATCCGGAATACGTGATTATCCTGAGCTTGGACCACGGGGAATCGCTGGCCGAAGAACTAAGCGTGGAACGCTGGCAGCTTGACGCATTCCAGGCTGGCGAACCACTGGGGCTGGGACATGATGATTACGAGCTGCAAATGCACAAGGTCATTCGCGACTGGATCGAAGCGCACAAGGAACGTCGAATTTCCGCAAGCCACCCCACCACCACCTACTATCACATCGAACGCGACGAGGCAATTGCACTGGCAGGCAAGGTACGTGAGGCCGTCGCAATGAAAGCCCAAAGCATTCTCGACAACAACATCAAACGCCATATCGACGTCATCAGCCGATACAACCACCAAAACGAGAAACCACTGACCGAAGCCGAGGCCCGCAAGCTCTGGAAGCGCGACAACGATATGTACAACGAGGGTGGCTCCGGATACGTATACGACTACGTAAGCCGCGAACGAGCCGAGAAATGCGCGGCTTGGCTGCAGGAACATGATGTGGCCGATATTCCGGCCATCAAGGATTGAAAGGCAGAGGAAAGATGAGCCAGTACATCACGGTCAACGAATACGCCGCACTCCACCACAAGCAGCCCGTCAGCGTGAGAAAACTCGCTCAACGAGGTTCCCTGAAAAGCGCCAAGAAAATCGGCGGCGTCTGGCTGATTGACAAGGAGGAGCAGTATCCCGACCATCGGCGCAGCGGAAGCGTCAAATCGTTCGAAACGGTTCGCGGCATGTACCTCGTGGATGAAATCGCCTACGTTGAGGGACTGCCATCCACCTATGTGCGGATAGGCGACCAATGGTGCAAGAAGGACGTGTTCAGACGCCAGTTGTACAAGACCAATCCGGAACCGACGCCGGTGCCGTATGACCCGTTCGCGGGGGAGGACTCGGAACGCAAGATGAATGCCGGCTGGTTCGAGGCAGCCCAGAATTTCGGATGTCTGCCGCGTGACACGGATTTCGTGCGCAAGGAGCTTAAGCGTGCGGCGACCCCGGACGAGCTTGCCGCTGTCGCGGCGAAGTTCGATGCGGTCAAGAAAAGCGAGCGTACGAACGTGCTCGGCAGGTTCTATGGGCCCGAATACGAGTACACGGTTCGTGAGGCGGTGCTTGAGTTGCCTGATGGGGTTAACGCGATGTCCGTCGAGCATGAGTTTCGTCGGATGGGTATCGAAGCAGATAATTACGCTCCGGGAGTTGTCGCCGTGCGTATTGGGTGAATGAGGTGTGTCGTTTTTTTGTTTGTACATCCGATAATCGTATTACGAAAATATGTTACGATATAGTCATGGGAACAGCAGAAAAACTAGAAGCCACAGACATTCGACCTGGAAGACCTCGACTCGGAGGATACGACGAAGCCACCGCCATCATCAACTTCAAAGTTCCCGCATCTTGGAAGACCGCGATGGCCCAAGAAGCTAAAAGTCGAAATCAAAACCTGTCCGATTATCTAAGGGAAGTCACATCACTTGGATATTCGGCGATGCACGCCGGAGAGTAATAAGAGCATTAGGGGAACACCATGGATGAGAAACCCATATACGAAAAATGGCATATCGGTGACGAGTATAGAAAACTCGTCAAGGGAGCTCTGGTAAATCATCATCGATATGATCGATTCATCGAGTCTCCTATGCGTATGCGAGAAGTTATGCACGAGTTCATGGCAAACCGTTCCATCTCTGAAGTCGCCCATGATGCCGGCGTGAACGAAACCGTCGTGCAGAAGCTTATCGATGATGGCATGGCCCCATATCCAGACACCAGGCGAGTAATGAAAGCCTTAAATATTCATGCGACAGCTTTGCCGGCGGAATGCGTGACAGCTTGAAGAGGGGTGACAGACTTAATGTCTGGATGAACGGCCGGCATGTTGGCGTATTCGCGGCGCTCAAGAATGGCGTCGGCTTCGAATATGATCCGGATGCGCCGCGAATCAGCTTCAGCCTGCCGAAAGACGGCAGCTGGAGAAAGGACGCTCCGGAAAATTTCCTGCTCAACCTGCTTCCTGAATCCGGTGCGGCAAAATATGCCATGATGCAGTCCATTGGAGCGAAATCCCAGGAACCATTTGATTTGCTCGACAATGTGGACTCCGCTGGCGCCCTAGTATTCTCCCGTAGCGACGAACAACCGTCGCTATCCTCCACTTCTGTAGTGGAGGCGACGGATTCGGACATAGCGGCAAGAATAACGGCAGTCAGACATTCTCCGGACTCATGGTTCTTCAAAGACAAGGATGCGCGATTCTCTCTTGCTGGAGCTCAAGGCAAGTTCACGCTCTCGCGCTTCGATGATGGCTGGGTATGGCCTAACGGTGTCATACCTTCCACGCACATTCTGAAGCCGTCGAGTTTCCACGATTCCGATGATGTTGAGCATGCGACTATGCTGCTCTCTAAAATGGTTGGGATTGAAACCCCGGAGTCGGATATCCAGGAATTCAACGGCCAGCAGACCTATATCGTGGAACGGTTCGATCGTCGTATCGAAAATGGTATGCCGGTTCGTCTGCCGATGGAGGATATGGTGCAGGCATTGGGCCTACCATCATCCGAGAAGTACAAGGTGAGTGCCGTCGATACGCTGACCACCCTACGGAAGATGGATCCGTCCGGCAGACTGGGGGAGGAGTGGCTGCGACGATTGGCCTTCAACGTGGCTGTCGATAATTGCGATGCGCATGCCCGCAACTATTCAGTCATGCCCACTTCGCTGGATGGTGAGTCCTGGAAACTAAGCCCAGCATACGATGTGATGACCACGACTGTATGGCCGGGATTGACGGACAAGCTCGCGATGCCATTCTCAGGAGCGGAGCATGCCAGTGAAGTGACACCGGACCATTATGCGAGGTTGGCCGATTATTGTGGATTCGATCCCGACACTGCACGAGACGAGGCTATCCGCATCAGCGACTTGGTCCGGTTGAATGCGCATACTGCGTATATGGATCTAGCCCCGGAACTGCAGGCCAAGCTGTTGGACAAGATTCGTGTCGCAAACAGTGGCATGCCAAGTCCTCAACACTTCGTCCTTCCCGACAATGGCATGGTGCATGTCGTCTCCCACGATCGTGATGGGCATCCGGTGCATGACTATTGGCGGCGCAAACCATCCAGATAGGACAATGCGGCCACTGCTGGTGTTGATTTGCTTGTCGATGAATTCTGTCACAGAATAAGGTCAGGCAAACGAAGCAATGCAACTGCATATAACAGAACGCTGAGCATGGATTGGAGGTGGTCGCAATGCTTACCTTGCTGGCAATGATTGGACTTTTTCTTCTCGTTCTGGGATTGGTGATAGTCCTGTTGATGGGAATGTTCTTCAGCAGCGACATGGGCGGCATGTTCGTGAACGTGTTCAACTATGCGACTTCCACTGGGATCGCTGATCTGGTGACCGTTGGGGTCATGCTCGTCATCCTGTTTGCGGCTTTCGCAGTGCAAGCCGTTATCTGGTTCTTCGTCAGCGAGAGGATGTTGGAATCTGCGCTCCCGTTGATTGTCCAAATGATTATCGAACTGGTTGTTCTCATCCCGATTCCTGCGTTCTTCTTCACGGCCTGGGGCTTGGAGTATCGGTGGGCTGGTGTCCTGTGTGTTCTTATCTTCGCATTGCCGGCCTTGTACAACCTGGGTTTGAACGTGTACGTCAAGCTTGAGGAAATCAAGGAAAACAAGAACGTGAAGGATGTTTGATCCTTCGCTCCGAAAACCTCTCTCAGTGGACAGAATGCCTCCGATTCGGATAATCGGAGGCATTCGCTTTTCTGGGAAGGATACGCTGGAACCACACGTTTTTTTTGGATTAGGAGTTGAGGATGCACGGAACATTCAGCAGGCCTATGAAAATACTCGCCAGTGTTATTACAGTGGTGGTTCTCGTCGCTGGCATCCTGGCTTGGAGTACGTGGCGTAAAAAAGTCACTGCTGAGGAACGCCAGCAGGCGCAGGCCCAACAGTTGAAAAAACATAAGTCGGAGGAACGCAAGAAAGCCGCTGAGGCTGCCGCAAATCAGCTGACCGATGAGGAGAAACAACAGTACACGGATCTTGCCATCCAATTCGAACAGGCAGCCCGCAACTGGGGGAGTGACCCCACAATCAATTTGGACTCACTCAGCCAACATGATGCTCAACAGGTAATCGACCAGTTGCGGACACCGGACATCGGAAGCAATCCTCTACCCGCTCTGAGCGCTATCCCAGCGGATAAGAACGATGGGCCTGATGCCGTCAGCTATCCATGCGAAGAGGAATATGAAAACGCTTGTAAAGCGTATCCGACAATGAAAGCATGGTGGAACAGTGAGGCGTTGGCGACCGGCAGCCGGTGGACGGACGGACCTCATGTGACAGTCAACGAAGACCGAACGGTCACGGTCACAGGAAAGGTCGAATCCATGCTTTTGCAGGACGGTGATTCCTTCAACAATGGGAGCATCTGGGCATTGACTCCAGCTTGGAGAGACTACGACATCAACGATGAACTCACCATCGCAAACGGGAAAATCAGCGGCATGAACATCAACGGCGACAACCCTTGGTGGATTAATCCTTGGCTGACACGCTGGGACAATAACATGGCCGACGATTTGAGCGAGGGAACCAGAATAGCCATCCCAGTGAAAGGCGATCCCGAGATGGGCCTCGCCCATTCCAGCATGACGCCCATCCTTAAGGGACCTGTCACGCAGTCGGACTTGGATGGCAAGGTTGACTGGCATCTTTGGGATAGCGTTCCCATGGCATCGGTTGGGGGAGGCTGCCAGAATCCGGGATACTGCGGCTAGTTCTTCCAGCTTTTCTTCCGGAAGAACACGTTGCCGGCGCCATCGAACTGCTTTTGCGTGAGCCAGCGACTGTTGTACCCCTCCCATGGGCCGCTTCCGTTCGTGCCGTAGTTTCCCTCGCTGATTCGGATTCTCCATCCGTTTGCGTCCTGCTTGACTTCTTCGACCACGGCGATATGCCCGGAGCTCATATCACCTCCCAAAGCACCGCCGAACTGACTGACGCCATCCCCCGGGTGTGGACTGGAATCGACTGTGTATGCAGGGTCGGAGGCGAGATGCACATGGACGTCACCACCCACGGGGGTGTTCCAGTTTGCCACGTCATGATGGTGAATCACCCATAGTCTGACAAGTGCATACCAGTAGCACTGGTAATGTCCGCCGCTGGCGAAGGAAGTGAATGGCCCGTAGTCCCCGTCGTGACACACTTTTGCATCCGTATCGCACAGCCAGCCAAAATTACGGGTTTTGCCTATAGGAGCCCCGCCCACAGAACCTACGACGGCACTGCCTCCATCACCATCGTCGTCGGATGAGCAGGAAGCTTGAACGACATTGTCGGAACCACTGGAATCGTCGCTTGCCTTCCCAGTGAACTCGATCGCACTAATCTCCGGTGAATCATAGTAGGAGCGCGCGTATTTCTTACGTTCCTCTTCATGCCGATCGTTCCACGCTCCGCGCCCATACCCGGCAAGCCATGCGATTGAGGCGTCCTCCGGATTATCCGCATGCAGCCACCATTTGTGCAGGTCATGGTCGGTGACGTTGTACCCTTCGGCCTCGATGTTATCCAGATAGAAGTTGTTCCAATCGGATTTGGACGTGTCAACCAGCATTTTTATCTGCACGTCGGCATCAGAGTCTTTGCCAGACACGTTATGCTGATCCATCCATGCTTGGATTTTGCTGCGCGGTGTCCACTGATTCAGGCCGAAGCCACGCAATGCGGGATTGGTCTCGCCTATCTGCTCCTGTTCCGGATTCATCCCAGATTCGAATTGGATCACACCAAGAGCGCCTGCCGTACTGGCTTTCGAATACCCGGCTTTGGCGAATGCCTCGGCTATGGCCACCGCGACCTTGTTGGGGGCTATCGATGTGGTCCCGGTTGTCGAATCATCATCTGATGAGGTGCCGCAATCATATTCTGCGGCTGATAATGACTTTCCGACGTTGCTGGTAAGGGCCGCGACACTGCCGGAAACGGCACTCACCACGTTCATGACGATAAGACCGTTCAACCCCACCAGCAATGCGGCTCCCGCAGCCATGAGTTTTGTACTGGTTTTCAAAGGATGACCCCCTTACGGAAGGCAAAAGTCGGTAAAAATTTACCGACTTTGAATGATTCGGTGAATTACCGTTCTTGGAATGGTCGGAATTCCACGTCGACGAACACGTTGTAATCGTCTCGAAGAAGATTCGCGGCATGTTTCCCCGCCTTGATGATCTCACCTGAAGAACGATTCTCATCCCATGATTCAAACAAAGCCCTCAAAGCATCGGTTTCCTCGTTGGGACTCTTCAACGCGAATCCCAAAAGCCGTGCGGTGTTCAGATCCTTCAACAGCGGAGCCGCTTCGGAAGCCCAATCGGATGCCGCATTCCAAAGCTCGTCTGCAACGGAGAGGGGATATTCGACATCGTATGCGAGCACATCACCGTCTACATCCTCATGCAGGATGCCCGCTGAAGTATATGCGGCGATGATGGTGAGCATGTACACGCTGATGTCGCTTCCATCCCAAGCGTGATTCAGTGGAGGATTCAGCAAAGGATACTTGAGCACGTCATGATTCGCGAACAGCTCATTCCCCTGAAGCAGAAATACGGGGAGGCTGATCACGGGGGAGTACAGGATACGGTTTTCCACTCCTCCGTATGGGTCTCCGTCAGGTACCGTATACACTTTGGATGCGGTATCGCTGAGACGTTGGATATATCTGCTGGGGCGTTCCAATAGGAGAGGACGTCCGCTACCGAAACCAGGGAACAGCAATGGTTTCGACTGCTGCTGTTCCTCCGGCTCCGGGGTCAAAGGGGTAACGGCAGATGATTCCTCCGACTTGTCGGAAGCCGGTGTGGAAAATGAGTCATCGAATATGTCTTTGTATCCCATAAGGGGTCACTGCTCCTTGTTCTTTCGTTGTTCTCGTGCGATCTTGTCCGTGGCAGTGGTGCTGATTTCCTTCAACAATGCCGGAGGAATCACGATTTCCACTGGAATAGGCTGCTTGGATCCGTCTTTGAAATAGGCGACGGCTCCGCGAACGGTCTTCCTCGTCGATGCGCTTACCAGGCGCTTCAGACTGTTCGGGTTCGGCTGACCGTTGTCCAAAGTATCATCGGCTCCCATGCGCTGCAAGATCCGACCATTGGGGTCTTCGATGCCTAGGAGTCGTTCCGCTGATTTGGCCGGACTGACCGTGCCATTGACCTCTTCCGGGTTGTCCAACGCCAGAAGGAGGGCGCGGCTGATACCTCCGGTCAAGTCGGCATCGATGAACTCCTGCACTTTCTGGCTGATGATGACAGGCGTGAATCGTTGCGAACGGGCCATACGCACCCATTGTTCGAAGGTTCGGGAAGCTCCCTTGTCCTTGCCCATGAACACCCATGCCTCATCTACACCCACCATGCCATCGCGGCCTCGAACGGCGGTACCGGATCCCATGACGACCATTCGCAACGTCCACTGGCGGATGCGAGCGGTCATGGAATCATCTTGGCCTTCGGGGATGAGTGAACGGCCTCCGGCGTTGATGAGGGTCAGGTTTTGGCTGATGGTCAACGGCTTGGTGTCATTATCGGTGCCGAAGATAAGACGTAGTCCTTGGTTTGCCTTCAGGTTCATGTTGATTGTCGAAAACACTTCGAGGGTGTTGGAAGGCAATCCAATGGACTCCGCCGTGTTCCCCGCTTTGATGGTCTTCGCAACAGCTTGGGCGGCGACGAGCAAAGCCCGACCTACGCAACGCGCCCCGTGTTTGACGCCGTAATCCAGCATGGCTGTCATGGCGGATTCCATTTTCGTGTCACCGCCAAGAATGTTCGTCATCATCAGGACGGCGATTTCCTTGGCCTCCTCCACATTCGGAATCACGTTGAACGGGTCGAACGTGCCGTTAGCCACATCGGAATCCAACCGGATGACTGTACCACCCTGCGAACGGGTCGCATCCTCCAAATCATTACCGGCCTTCGGATTGATGTAAATGCACGGGGTCTTGCCTTTACCGTCACGCGCGTCAATCTTCGACCATTGCAGAAACAGGCTGAACGCCGCCATCGTATTATGGGTCGGCACGTAATCAGCGATGAGGAACGAATGGTCAGGGCTTCCAACGGTCAGACAACGATGAGGCGCGTTGGATATCTTCCTGATGTCTTTGACGTATAGCCATTGCTGGGTTTGTCTCAACGTCGTAGGAATTAAAGCCGCTTTGCGTTGCAAAGAGAATACCGGCAGATCCGTCGTGAAGGTGATGCGATAACGATCCTGAGCCTCATGACGCACACCATCAGCCGTGTATCCTGCTTTGTTGAGATGGGGTTCGTGAACGACGATTCCCAGAGATCTCAGCAGGCGCACCATTCCTCGGACAATCGGCAGATGATCGGCGGACTGGGTGAACTCTATATTCCCATTTGAGGAGATGGTCCCATCCTGATCCAGCAACCCCTGCACGAGGGAGAGTCTTTGCTCGATGCTCGCCGAGAAGTAGATCTCAGGAATGCGTTTTTCGCGGAGTATCCCCATATCGCGAAGAATGGAGACAAGCCCCTTCACATTCACGACCATCGGCGTATTGATGCTTCCTAGAGAAAATCCCGCAGAGGTGAGACAGGACTTCACATGCTGCAAATCACCATTCCTGTTATCTGAAGCGATGATTCCAGTGCCGATACTACCGTCGGCTAACCAAGCCCCTAAAACCCATGGGTCAAGTGGCAGGTCGGCTTGCGGGTTGGCAACAGGCATCGCGGCTCGGATTGCCCATTGCGCACGATTGCCTGAATCCTTTAGACCAGACGCAAGCATGTCTCGCGTAGTCACAACCTGTTCACAATATCCAAGGGAATTGGTCTCGTTGAAGGCCCCCTCATAACGAAGCATCATGCGTTGCCCTATGGCTCTGCATGCTTCTCGAACGTTGTATACGGATACCGAATCATGACGCATTCTGTCGGAGTGAATTCGTTCTTCCGTATCCCACTCACTGATTGGATTGAGCGTTTTTATGACAGATGCGATAGAGGAACGGCTTGGTGAACGATCCTCGAGCATCTTCTGTATGTCAGTGATGCTGATGCCCTTCGGATAGTTATCTTCCAAATGCTTTCTTAGGACATCCGCACGCTCCCTGGCGAGATCGTTCCATCTTTTCGCATGCTGCGCCACGCCATCATAATGTGCAATCAAAGCCCGAAGAGCTTCCTGCGTGTTATAGCGCCTACAGTTCTGCCGAGTCTTAAAAGGTTTTTTTGTATCCGCTATCGCGCGGTCTCGCTGTTCTTGATGAGATTCAACTCCCATAAATCGCAGCGCTGCGGCAATGGTCCTGGCATTGCTCTCTCCGCTCCACCAACGACTCGTTACTGGATGGACAAACTCTGCAAGCTCGTTCACGCTCATGGTTGATTGGGCCGGTAGCGCATCAGACATCCGACATAGCTCATCGTATGTCTCCGACAGCATGTTCTTACGCTGTTGGGATTTCAAATGTTTTGGTTTTCTGAATTTGTTTCGATCTTTGAAATCGGAGACGATCCACTGGTGGTTCCCGCTGGCTTTTATCGTTTGACCGTCACTGAGGGTGACTTCGTAAAGATCTTCCGTGTGAATCGGATGAAGCTTGAGGAGTGGATAGGGTTTCCCATCCCGCCCGTAGACGAGGTCTCCCTCATGCAAATCGCTGATTTTAGCCATTTTTCCATGGGGGAAGCTAGTCTGAGGGGGAACCGGAATTGTGGAGGAAATGTGAACAGCCTTCCCGCTTCCCGTATCTCCGATAATAGCCAAAATTGGACGCCTGTCCTTGTCCTGCACGGTTGTTGTCCCGATATACACCGGCTGCCTGTTGGCTTCGGACAATCCGACAAGAGCTCCGTCCCTGTCGCCTGCTTTGGCGAAACTGCTCACGCCTCCTCCCGCGACGCATGTTGCGGCCCAGTGGATCTCATAGGGGGTCATGCGTACGTTCGAACAGGCCTGCATGCTTTTGAACGCCATCAACTGTTCGCTAGCCGTCGTCAGATTGACGAACTCGATGTTGGGGATACACCCCAAAGCGTCGATGGCCATCTGCTCGTTGCCCGCCACGCAGGTGGCGACGCTCAGATCAATGATGCTGGGCGGCATGTCCGGAGTATTGTAGATTGCCTTCTTATAATCCAAACGCTCCTTGATTTCGGTCATATCACCGGGGGCTTCATGGCCTTTCTCGTACCGTTCCTTAATGCTTTCGTCGATGGTGCGGCTGTTGCGTCGAATCTGGTCGGCGGTGACTTTCGCCGGTTCGACTTTGCCTCGGATGCTTGTGGCGACCGCATTGGCTCCGCCGGCTCGTCCGACTTCCATGAGTCTAGCAATCCACAGGTTGTTTGGATCCGTGATGCTGCTTTGGTTGAAATCCGCCGTGCGTGCGAAGCAGATGCTGGCCGGGTATTCTTCGTCGATATTCCACTCGGTGCAGTCCACGCCATTGTCGTACAGGTTTTTGGCGTGGGCGCAGGTCGCGTTATCCGGGAAGAAATGCACGTGTGCGTTCTCCGCCAGGATAGGCAGGGCCGACGAGTTGGCGCGCCCCACCCACCATGATTCCATCATGGCGACCAGCTGTTCGCGTTCCTGCTCATCCATGATGGTGAATGGTTCCAGCCCGGCGTTGAGCATGATTCGTTCGATATTATGCGCGTCTGGCAGATACTCCTCGAACATAGGGCATCCGTTTGCCACCGAATAGCACATGCGGTCATACCATGTCAGGGCGCGTTGCAGCATGCCGGGCTTGCGATTGTTGCTATGATCCCCGACCAGTTTCAAAGGAACGCCGATGACCGCGAACTGCTTGCATACCTTCTGGCTACGGTAGTACTGCGCCTGGTATCGTCCGAGGTCGGTATCCCTCATGCTGGCCGGCGGACTGTATCGGACGGGCATGGATCCGGTGAGTAGATGGAATTCGCGATATTCGCTTTGAAGCATGTAACGGTAGCGCATACCGGCAACCGTGACCTGATTGGCGAGGCCGTCGAAGAACGCCATCAGCTGTTGCGCGGCATCGTTGCGTTTCCGGTCGTTGGCTCCATCCAGCAATGCAGTGCTCCAGGGGATGCGCGCGTACAGCCATACGGTGCGATCCGGCGTGGCAGAACGGAGCAGCCCGTATTCGCTGGCCGGGCTTATAAAGCTTTCTGGACGGTAGAAGTTTCCTCGTGGCATATATTCCACGATAGATTTTGATGTTGTTATTAACCGATTTTCTATTGAAAATAACCGTTTTTTCGGTTGGTGGCGATATCCAAAAAAAAATATCCCGACCGCAATGGTCGGGATATTAGGAAAGGTTGCCGGTTAGTCGTCCACGCCGACGCAGTCCTGGTTGACTAGTTCACGCACGTGATCGACGGCCCGCTGCAGTTCCGGTGTCATGTCGAAGTCATCGGTACGGTAGAAGGCCGAGTTGCCGTTGGATTTACGACTGGCGCTGACCGCGACGTTGGTCACCGTCATCTTGCCCTTGTCGTCACGGTCCAAGTGGACGAACAGGGTCCTTGCGGTCAGCTCGCGACGTCCCCCCGCATATTTCAGTGTCCCTTGGACGGTGATGTTTGGTTCCAACTGGTATGCCACGTCTGCCGTGTATCGGATGCTTGGGATGCTGGATATGATTTTCGACATGATTAACCCTCGTTCCGGGTGATGTACATGCAATTCATGTGAGTGGTTTTCAGGATTTCGCGCAGGGGGGTTTCTTTGACGACGCCTCCGCCCTTATATGCTTGGATGCTGTAGTCGTCGATGGGGAACTTGGTTTTTATTTTCGACACGTGCTCGAGTTTCACCCAGCATCGCGCTTCGGGGATGGTGAGGCTTGGCGGCGCTGTGAACCCGTCATAGTCATTCATGCCGTAAGCGTAATATGCGCCTGAATCATGAATGTCGGCCTCAATGTAAGTGTCATCCGTCATCCATAAGAACGCTTTTTTACATGTGTTGACGGTCAAATCGGACACGTTGAACTTGAGAGGGAACAGCACTTTCCCGTCGGATTTCTCGGCATGCTCCTCTATGTAATCCAGAATGGTTTTATCCAGATCCCAGTTATACCGGCAGGTGATTCCGTCGGCGAGTTTGACCGATTGCCGTCCTGGATAGGATGACTGTTTCTTGTAGCGCACGAAGAGCGCTCGTCGATCGTATAGTGTTGCCATAAGTCTTCCTTTTATGCAGATGTTTTCAGTATAACAGCCACGACAGAGGGTGACGTGCTCCCGCCACCTGACCGCTTCGCGATCTGAGGTGGGGGCTTCCTGCTCAAGGCTCGTATCCGAGTCAGTGTCTACAGGCTATTCCCGTGCGCCCCACGGTTCTCGTAAGTTTTTTGTTATCGTTCCTGCATGAGTCGTCGTGTTTCGTGCATGATGTTGGTCGCGGCGTTCACGTCCCTGTCATGCCAAACGCCACAGTCAGGGCATGTCCATTCGCGGATATGCAGGTCCTTCGTATCCTTATTGCGGTATCCGCAATCGGAGCATAGTTGACTGGACGGGTAGAACCTGTCTACCGTGACCAGCTGCTTGCCTTGCCGTTCGAGCTTGTATGCGAGCATGGTGCGGAACATGCCGTACCCGTTGTCCATCGTGCTTTTGCCGAGTGTGAGGGATTGGCTCATGTTCTTCATGTCCAAGTCCTCCACGCCGACGCAATCATATCGGGCGGCGAGCCGGTTGGCCGTCTTATGCAGGAAGTCGGCTCGCTGGTTCCCGACCTTGGCGGCGAGCTTGGCGATGCGCCGCTTCTGTTTCACCCAATTACCGGACCCTTTTACCATGTGGCTGAGTCTACGTTGCTCGCGCATCAGCCGTGGCTCCATCCGCCGGTAGAAACGCGAATAGTCGGCTCGTTCGCCGTCGCTGGACACGTACAGGCCGTGGGAGGAGTAATCCAATCCGACGATATGCACGGGTCGGACGGGTTCGAGTGCTTGGGTCTCGTACTCGAACAGTATCGTCGCCGTGTATTCGCCGTTTTTGCAATGCTCGATGGTCACGCTCTTCAGTTTCCAGTCTTCGGGTATGCGTTTATGCTGGCGGACGCGCACAATCCCTACTTTCGGTAGTTTGAGATGCCTGCCTCCTTCATCGAGGGTGACGTTGTTATTGCTGTTGTTCGTCGTGTAGGTCTGACGATTGCGATGCTTCGCCTTGTACTTCGGGAAGCCGATGTGCTTGGGGTCGCGGAAGAAGTTCCTGTACGCCTTCGCCACGTTCAATTGGGCGTTGCACAGTGCGAGGCTGTCCACCTCACGCAGGAACGGATACCTGTCCTTGTACTGGGCGGGAGTCGGATTGCACGACCTACCCGTAGCCTTATAGGTGCCGATGCGGGTTTCAAGCATCTGATTGTAGATGAACCTCGCACAACCGATGGTGCGGTCAATCAATGCCGCCTGAGCCCTGTTCGGGTACATGCGGTACTTGACCGCGCAATGACGTTTCACCTGCATGATGGTTCACCTCCTTACTTCCTGCCTTGGTTCTCGATGTATTTGCGGATGACTTCGATTGGCGCGCCTCCTGTGGTCAGTAGGCAGAAGCTGCGGCTCCAGAAATACTCCTTCCACAGTTTCTGTCGAATCTGCGGAAACTCCTGCTTGAGCAGACGACTCGACGCGCTCTTGTAAGCGTTGATGAACTTGCTCAACTCGCTCTTCGGCTGGGCACGGAACAATACGTGCACGTGGTCCATGTCGTGGTTCCATTCCTCAACGGTTATCCCATACTTGGGTGCGATGTACTCGAATATCTCACGCGCACGCGTCGAAACGATGTCGTCGAACACCTTGCGACGGTATTTCACGACGAGCACGAGATGATAATACAACAGGAACACCGAATGATGATTCGACTCCAACTCCACTGCAATCACCTCGTTTATAACATATACGACTGATTACAGTATAACATATATAGATACGCCAATTCATCCCCCGCCTACGCTTCGCTTAGAGGCGGGGGAATCCTTGGCGAGGAAGGTTAAATAGGGCGGATTATGAACGTGGCTGCATTTGTTTCCATCGCATCCGCCAGCGATATCTTTTTGGCGTTGTAGCCCAATCTCTCGAACTTGTCCGGATCGAAATCTCCCAATTGCTGCACATTGTCCAACGCCAACCAGTAGTTGGCAGGCGTTCTTCCCCATGGGAATGGTGCCTGATAGTGGGATTTCGGATTCCAGGTTTTTGGATTGTATGCCTCTCCGAAATTGGTCACCGTTCCAACGAGTTTGATTGCGCTTTGGGGTGACCAGAGCAGCAAATAATGAAAACCGATTTTGTTTCGCAATGATTTAAAGTTGCCGACGAACAGCAGTCTTCCCTCGTGCTCGGCGGCATGACGGAGGAATTCCTCGATGGTGGTTTGCGGGCTAAAATAGGAGATTCGCCCTCGTGGGGCGTGGCCTATTCGTAGCATCAAGGTAAGTCCGTCTATCTTGAAGGGTTCAGTTTGCGATGTCATGGAATAATCTTACCACATGTGAATATATTCAGTATGTCAGGTAAGTGTCTTCAGCTCGTACACAACCAATTCAGGCGCCTCACGAACCCGACCGAAAAGCTCATGACCACGCTTCGACCGCTCGATCGCACGCATCACCGCCTCCGGAGCGGAACGGATATCCAATCGAGCTTTCCCGACCCTATCCGCCCACAAATTCTGTATCACAGTCAACTCGACGCGATTAACACTGCGAATCTGCAAAGACTGCCGCTCGACCCGGTGCAATCGGACATATTCAGCGGCCACATCAGCCAACCCGACACCCAACTAATTCTTCCTTTCTCGACGAAACGCATATACCAAAGAGGGGACCATGGACGCGGCCGCAAAAACAAGCGAAGACACCGCCAGTACGAGCCTCCACATCAAAGGCACCCCAACCGCAAGCCAGGAAACCAACTGCATCCCCAACAGCCAGAACACCGCGAAAACCAGCATTCCCAGCACGAGCGCCCAGTTCAAACGTCGTTCCTTCCGACGCTTTCTCGCTATTTCGCGCCGCGACGGTTCGACGGTACTGCCGCTGATTCGAGCCGGTTCCAGAATGATCGTCGTAGTCGCCCCGATGGTTTCGCCGGCGCTGTTCTCCTTACTCACTCGGGCTCCTTTTCTGGATTCTGGATTCTTTTCTGACGTTCGCATTCATGTCTCAATGGCGGATACGTGTCGGCTATGGCGTTCAATGTCGCCGTCCGAAGCTCGACATACCTATCCTGATCCAAGTCATGGCACTGCTGGTCGTAATCGGTCAACGCATGCCGGGCATAATTGACCATCCAGCGTTCCAAGACGAATGGATTTGGCTCCTTGCCGGCATCCCTGACCATGTTTCTGCGACGCAGCTCGTAATGGTGGAGCTTTGCCGCATCTCGCAGGTTACCGTAGGGAATGAGTCGCACGTGTACTGTTAGTTTTTCGCACACTTCAAGGTCATGTCTTTCTGCTCTGGTGTATGTGGATATATTCAGTAACAAGCAAAATATCAGGAAAGAATAGAATCCAGTATGCCCGGGATTAGGCTCCGAGGAAATACTCCTTGCACATAATCTGGTACAAGGCTTGCTCTTGCATTGCGTCGGAAAGAGCTCGATGCTGTTCCACGTCTGCCACGTGATAGCGTTTGATCAGATCCGCGACCTTGTGATGGCGAATTTCCGGATGGATGTCACGGCTCATTTCCAAGGTATCCAGGAATGGGTGGTCGAACAGGGGACGATTCGGCCAGGTTTCCGCTGTGGCCCAGTCGAGGAATTTCAAATCGAACGTCGCATTGTGTGCGAGGAAGGGCGTTTTGAATCCCAGCCACCGTTCGAACTCTTTCATCGCATGCTTGACAGTCGGTTTGCCGCTTACGTCGTAAGTGGTGATTCCCGTCAATTGCGTGATGTGCGGCGGGACGATCATTTGCGGGTTGATGAGTTGGCTGTAGGTGTCGACGATTCGTCCGTTCTTGACTTTCACGGCACCGATTTCGATGAGTTTCGCGCCATCTTCCGGGTTGAGGCCGGTGGTTTCGGTGTCCAGCACGATGTAGTCGAGCAATGGCGCCTCCAGCGGCGGGATGCGTCGTGGATCGTCGCTTCGGTATTTGTCCCAGTAGCTCATTGGGTGTTCCTGTGTTCTCTAAGATTATGTGGACATATTCAGTATAGCAGACAAATCGAGGTCAGGCAGAAACCTTCCGACCGCGACCGTCGCCAAACAACGTGAAAAGCAGACTCGCACGATTCGGGCCAACCTGCTTGTCGGACAACACGCATTCCATGCAAACCGGACCATACACGCTCGGCACCAAGCCCATCGTGCTTCCGCAAAGAGAGCATCCAGCGGGCTTGGTCAACGCATCATCATTCAGCTCGACATTCAATTGTCCCGACCTTTCAACGATTCCTTAATCCGTTTCTCCTCTTCATCCGCAGCCTTCTCGCTCAACTGCCGTACGGACGGAGGGCGCTTGTCCCGGATAGAATCAGGGGAATGAGAGTGGACGGCGCGCAACATCGCGGAGGCCATCTGCCGGTATTCGCACCTCAGCCAGACGGGAGTCTGCTGCCAGCAGCGGCCGACAGTCGCACTGTCCCCGACGAGATTCCACAGGCGCATTTGCTGGGCACGTAGCGCCATAGCCGCGGTCTCCACTTGCGTGTCCTCGGGCTGCCAGTCTTTTCGATTAGGCATCAGCCGTAATCCCGTCTCCGAAACCATGCAGGGCATGTATCAGATTCTTGACGGAAAACGATTCCGCCTCGCGGTTGACGATTCGACGATTCAATCCGAGAACCACGTCTTCGACCTGTCTGCGGACATAAGGCTCCAACGGGGGGAGAGGGGGTGTTTTGCGGGCGTCCGCAAGAAGGCTATAGTCTCTTTCCAGATCGGCAAGATTCATTCCCTGCAATCGGACGCGACGGAGCAGCGTGACCTCATCCGCATCCAGCAGACACGGCCACGCTTCCGTTCCTGACTGGATATGACGTACTCCGTTCAGCAATCGTGCGGTCTCGGCCATGGATTTGTTGCGTTTCGCGCTCTTCATGCCCGGCCAGTGTCGCAAAACGGACAGATTTCCACGAGCGTCACTCAAAGCCGTTTTGACGACATTGCCGGTGACCAATCGATGGGCGAAAGGCTCGATGGCGCGAATGAAGCCGGCGTCCAGCAGAACGCATTCGGTCGGCAACGTCAACGATTCCAACAGGCTACGATGACCGTCGAGCAGTCCGTCGATATAAGAAAGAGGCGTGAGGATTCTGACATCGAGGTCACGCATGTTCTGGGTCGTTCGAGCTTCGCCGAGCAGTATCTCCCAAGGCTGCGGCATCGTGATGACGCAAAGCGAGGGCTTGCTGTCCTTCGCCGCTAAACCATGCGCGTAGTCTCCTTCTATCCATGCGGAAATGATGCGTTGCTGGGGAAAATGCTCCAGTGCTTTTTCGATGCAGTCGATGTTGTTCACGCCGCCAGTTCCATTCGCTTGGCAATCTCATTGCACCAGGTCTGCACCAGCAGTCGGATATGCCATCCCGTACCGAGGTCGGCATTTTCCAAGTCGAATGGATCCCAATTTTTCGCAACGATGCGAATGTCCCCTGATGTGCAATCATAGGAGTAGTCGATGGACGTGGTTTCGAGCTGAATTTTCGTCGTATAGTAGGTTTTCGGGTTATCCACGAAGACTTGGATGACACTCCCGGGCAGTTTTGTGTCTGCCTTGTTTTGGACGATTCCGGTGTTGTTTGGGTTTGGGATTTTATATGTGGCTTCGTGGACGATGGAGATCAGCGCGGAGAGGAACCTCTGTTTTAGGGAGAGGTTGTCGCAGTAGGCGCACTTGGTGATGGGCTTGCCGGATCTTTCGAGTCGCAGGCTTCTGCATTTTTCGCACTCGTATAGGGTGTAGGTCTTTCGTGCGTCTGTGATGTCTTGTATGGGCTGCATTTTCCTTTGGTTTCTCTTTCAATCTTTTTATGTGGACATATTCAGTATAACATGTAAAATACAATATGGTTGTTATACTGAAGAAGTCCACATAAAAAGAGGAGAAGCGATGAAAACCACAGCTTCCATGCGCAAACGCATAAACTCGCTACTCGAGGAACTGGGAGAAGGATGGAGTGAAGGAGACCCATTCGAAGGCCGCAACGGGCACCCAACCATTCCGATGGCCTACCAAGGAAAGCTAGTAGGAAACCTCGCATTCCCCAACTACGGGACCCTGAGATATATATGGGGTCCATGCGGGAGAATCCCGCACCTCTATCAGAAACCAGCCAAGCACATCGCCGACATGCTCCGCCGCGCCGCAGGAATCACACCAAACCAAAATACGCAGGAAACCGCAGGTGACTCCCCATCGAAGGCGGCGGCCTGATGGCAAGAATCAAAGAAACGTTTAACAGCCGCGCTTGGTTCATGATCGAATGCGACGACCCCAACTGCGAACAACGGTTCGACGACAGCCAATGGTATGCGGACGAGGACGATCTGCTGACCGACGCGAAGGACGAAGGCTGGCAAATCCCATACAAGGACGAGCATCCCGAACTGGAACGCGACATGCACTACTGCCCGGCGCACCGGCTGCCCGAATGCACGACCTGCACGAACATCATGATCGATCCGGTCGGCTGGAAGGACGGGCAATGCCCCGAATGCATCAAGGAGAAGATCCCGCATGAACGGTCATGATTTCACGCTCGAACAGAACACCGAGGCGAGGATGATGCTGGCGGTCGCCCGCCACATCGCCACCATCAAACCGAAATGGGATTAGGCAATGGGCTATGTTCGAATCATGTGGATTGGAGCCAATCTTCTCGCACTCATTCCTCTGGCGCCGCTGCTCAGGTCGAAAGACCTGAGGTTGGGGCGATTGCATGCGGCCATCGCGTTCGCGATCATGTTCTCGGAGCTGGTCTCGTGGCTGTTGTTCCTCGGCCTATCCGTTTTGGAAGGATTTTTCTGATGGACCTATCGGATCGCGCCGTAAGACCACAGGCTTCAGCCGTGGGGAGGAAGTCAATTGCCTGAATCGGGGATTGTCGGACCGGCCGAACCTTGCGACGGCCGCGACGGGGAACGGCCGGTGGAATGGGACGGCGGGCACGGCCTGCTCGTCGTCCGCAGGTTGAAGGCCGAACTCAAGGAGATTCGCTGATGCACAGAGGATTCTGCACGGATTGCGGCGCATACGCGGCCTTGGGCGAAAACGACAGATGCGCCGCCTGCGACGCATGGCGCCACAGGGAGGAGGAAAGGCAGGATCATGTCTGAATGGTGGGACCGTTACCTGTTCGACGATCTGATTGGGTTGGAGGCCGCGGCCGTGACCTCGGACGGCAGCCGGCATATCGGCCCGTTCGTCCGTTTTGGGGATTATCTGACGGTAGACGATACATGCGTCTTCACACGGAAGGACAAGGGCGATGGCGTGCGGCTCATGGAAGAAGTCGACCATGTGCGTCTGCGTCCCGAGGAGCCGTTCTGGCAGGGTCGTTTTCTGGACGAGCTGGAAGGAGTCCGGGTGCGCGTCGAATTCGGGGGACGGCGTGGGGCGTTCGAGGGGCCGCTGGAACCGTTTGACGGCGTATTGGGCATCCGAGCCGACGGCCGTGGCATGGAATACGTGTTCGGCGATTCCGGCTACCGGTTCGCCCAACCGGGCTTCGTCAAGGTCAGACCTGTGGAAGACCAGCCGGACGAACCGGTGCCGGCCGTCAACGCCTCCCGTCTCGTCGAATCCCGGACCCTGCTGCGCGTGGCCCGCCGTCAGCTCGCCGAAACGGAGAGCCTGCTGGCCGAATCGTTCTCCCGGCTACCGCGTTTCAGCGAAGAGGATGCCAGCCGAATGGAAGCCCGACGGCATGATATCGAAAACAAGATGTTTGAGCTGCGCGAACTGATTGGCGAACAATCGTACGATCTGAACTCAATCGAATCGAAAGGACAAACAAGATGAACGATGGAAGAAGTCCAATCATGGGCGAGTCGAAACCAGACGAGAATCTCATCGCCACCATCCATTACGAGAACGGCACGGAGCTGACCGGAAAGGCCGTCACCCTACAAGATGGAACAGTTGGAGTCAGGATTCCCGGCGAATTCTTCAAGACGGCGCTTCGACCGGATGGTTCGATGCCTGATGGCGTCATATCGGTGGATATCGGCCCCAAGCATGTGGAGGGCGGTCTCCCGCTGACCGACGACATGGTCTGCATGGCGGTCACGGCCATGCTGCGCGACGCGGTCGGATTGACGTCGGGTGAGGCGTCGGATGCGTATGAGGCATGGCTGAACCGGGTGAAAAGGGCCACAATCGAGCATTGGGTGGACTCCCTGCCCATACGCGAATCCACGCGACTGCATTGCAAGTATCTCGACCGTGACGGAGCCGACTATCCGAAGGAAGAGGGGGACGCATGGCGCTGATCGAGCATGAGGCGCGCGTCGGCCTGCCGCGCATGTGGGAGCATCCGAAACGCACCCGCACCCGGCGGGGAGGCGTCGTGGCGAGCATGGTCGGCGGATATACGGCGATACTGCTCATCCGCCAGCCGAACGGCGTGGAGAACAGCATCCGGAGACAATGCTCGACCCTGAACGAGGCCGAAACATGGCTGGACGAGCAGATGGGAGAAGACGAATGAGCGGCCATGAGAAACCGGATGCGCCCGGACTGTGGAAGGCCGCACATGGCGGATACGGCGTGATGTTCCACGATGACGGCGAACCCGCCATGCTCCTGTTCGGCCCGGGCGCGAAGGTTCGTGCTTTGGATGCCATCGGCCCGTATACGAGGCTCCAGCCCGGAGTTCCGGTCGGCTCCGCGCCGGTCCCGAATCTTCCCGGACTGTGGATGGACAAGGACGGGAGCCTGTACTTCCTGTCCGGCGGACGACGGGTATGGAGAATCCGGGACGACCATGACTGGATGGCAGAAGAACTCGGAAACGACCCCTGGGAATTGTCCAAACATGGCCCGTACGCCCGGTATTCGCTCCAAGCCGTCGAAGAGGTCCCGTGGAAGCCGGCCTCCGACGATTCCACTCCGATTCATGAGGGGAGCCGCACCGTGCATCTCCCGGATGTCCGATCGTTCGGTCGTCTGGAACAGGACAAGTGGCTTGCCGTGAAGAACCTTGAGGAGAGCGCCGAACTGGTGGAGGCCTGCAAGCAGTGGCTGAAGGCCTGTGATCCGGCCGATCCGAGCGGCATCGACGGCCAGTTCATCGGCGTCGTGAACTGTCTGAACATTCATGGCGCGGCCGTGGGCGACGAACCCGATATCGACCTGGACAAGGCGCAGGCCGACTGGCATGACCACGTGCGCGACCAGCGTCGTCAGGCCATGCTCGGCGAGCTGGCCGACGTGTTGCAGACGGTCGGCAACCTGATCACCGCGTTCGGCATCACGGATGAGGAGGTCGAACGGGCGATGGACGACTGTCTGGAACGAAACAGGCGGAAGGGCAGACTCTGATGGGAACCACGAGAATATGGGATTCCCGCAACAACAGGCGGGCGACGGTCGAACACGAGACGTTGAGACCATGCCCGTTCTGCGGCGGCACTCCACGAATCGACGATGATGTGGACGATACGACGGAACGGTACACGGTGCGATGCGACTGCGGCGGGAACATGCCCGGCCGGCACGTTCCGATCGACCCGTCGTTCCAGACCCGCGTCACCTGCCTGCATTCGGCGGTCGAGAAATGGAACAGGAGAGGACTGGATACCCGAACTGGAAGGAAATAATGGACTCTGAAACATTCGCAGCATACGAATCCGGTTGCACCTGTTGGCGGCTGGTCGACCAGTATGTGGGCTGGGTTGAACAACCAACGGAAATGCTCGGCATCACCATCTTCACAGGGGCGATGCCGGATGGGGAAAGACTGCCCGGCCTGCCCTCCCGATATGAGGCGTTCCGACTGGTCATGAAGGCGTTGGACCGGTACATACTGGGTGATTCCGACCCGTTGCACCTCGATCTGGGTTCTCCCGACAGCATGTATTCGCTCGAATATGCGGGATGCGGCGCGGAAGCCGTGCGCGGCCTACGCGAACGGCATCCGCACGGCGACATGCTGATGCTCAACCAGAACGGGCATCTGCTGACCGATAAGGATTTCGAATGACCGACTGGCTCATCGACATCATCCCCCAGGCGTGCCCGCCCGACGTGATGGACGCGCCGGAAGCGTATCGCGCCGCATGGGGACGATACGTCGGCGAGGCCGTGCCGGGCGACGGTGATCCGGAGGATTGGCGCGAACAGGCGGCGCGCCTGGAGGCCGCGACACGTATCCTCCCGGACCCGCATGTAAGGGTGGCGGGCCGGCCTTACGGGGGGCCGGATCCGATGAAGCTCGCCCATTACGGTGCGGTCATGCTCCGACCGTATATGGATCAGCTGACGTTGCCCGCCTCGAACGTCGACCGGTGGGATCTCATGCCCGCGTTGCGCCCGTTTCTGGGGCGCGACGTTCGATCCGTCGCCTGTGACGGGGACATGATCGATGCGGCGGCGCGGGGCATGCTCGACCGGCATCCCGGTGCGGGCGTGGTCGCCAAGTTCATGCTCAGGGAGAAACGCCTGCCGCTCGCGTTCATCGACCCGGACGGCACGTTCATGCAGACGGACGAGTATGGCGGGAAGCCGGAGCGTATCCCGTTCGCCGCCTGGCGGTGGGCCGGCTACGATCTCGCACTGTTCGAGGGCGAGCCGGACGCGGTGCTCGTCCAGCAAAAGGCGCGCATGCGCTATGAGTACCGGATGCAGGTGATAGGCGGGGAACCGGTGTGCGGCGCCGCCTGCATCGAACGGTTCACGCCCGCCGACAACCGTGGGAACCGGTATGATCCGCGGATGGAGGAGACGCGCAACAGCGGGCGCATCGAATCGCATCCCGACATCGCACGGTTGTATGAGCAGTTCGCGCACGAGACGGCGCATGCGATACGCGGCGAAGTCGAAGGCCCATACGTGATGGACCTGTATCTGGATGATGCCGGGCGGCCGCATGTGATCGAGCTGAACCCGCAGTCGAACAGCGGCCTGTACGCGCTCGACATGGACGCGTTGCTGACGGCGATCGGGGATAATCCGGCTCAGTTCATGCCCGACCCGAAACGGACGGCGACGCCCGGGGCAGATTCTAGTGGTGGTTGCAACACCTGAGGTTTGAGCGGCCTTCCATGGTCACGTTGTCGGTTGTTGAGGTTATCA
>PPYF01220906.1_pt1 | contig 34390 bp, 27 predicted proteins | sample 1559871 | NCBI WGS metagenome assembly PPYF01 (sample SAMN08240021, study PRJNA423297) | Human gut metagenome, whole genome shotgun sequencing project.
TTTTTCGTCGATTCACCGCGCCTTGGTGATCTGCCACAATGGCAGCACCGTCTGGCTCAGCTTGCTGGGGAATCCCTGCACGTTCTTGTGGTATGCCACCGTCACACGATAGCCGAACAGCCAGTCGGCGGGGGCATCCTCGCTTACTGCTTTCGCAGCCTGCTTCAGGTAGTTTGCGCTGGATTCCTCATCGGTGGCGGCGAGCGCCTTGGCATACAGTTCTTGGGCTTGCTTGCCGTCGTAGTGGAAGTAGTAGTCGGGCGTGGTCCACTTGTAGAAGTCGTGGCTTTCGGCGTGGTCCACCAACGAAAGTTCATAGTCGCCGTTGGCGTGCACGTCTTGCAGCCATGTGGAGAATTCCACGTAGTTGATGCTGAGATCAATGCCGATTTTGGCGAGCTGGCTACGCAGTTGGTCGCCGAGTTCCGTGCCGTACGTGTTGGCGTAGGTGAGGGTGAGTTTCAGCGGATTATCGGTGGAATAGCCGGCTTCAGCCATGAGTTCCTTGGCTTTGTTCACATCGTACGGGTACAGGTCGGTCAAGTCCTCATAGCCCGGGTCCACGGATGGGATCGGCCCGCCGAGCGCATAGTCGACGTTACCGCGCGAAGCGATGATTTCCTCATGGTTGATGCCGTAACGGATTGCCTGACGCACGCGCTTGTCGGCAAGCTTGCTGTTCGCGCAGTTGAAGGCGAGCACGTATTTGTCGCTGCCGTCCGCCGCGGACACCTGATACGTGTTGGTGTCAAGCGATTTGGCGAGCGTGGCGTTCACCGGGGAAAGCACGTCGACTTCGCCGCTTTTCAGCGCGTTGACGGCTGCGTTATCGTCGGTGAGGAATTTGATGATCACGTTTTCGGTTGCGGCCTTGTGTGCGCTTCCCCAATACTTCGGGTTGGCTTTGAGCGCCATTTTGCTGGCGGAATCGAAGGATTCCACCGTGTACGGGCCCGATCCGACGGCTTCGGTTTTCGCGTTGTATTCGGCGTCCTTATCGAACACCAGGCCGGGGCGTCCGGTCAGGTACCACAGCAGGTTGGAATCGGGGGTGCTGAGCGTGAGCTTCACGGTGTCGCTATCGACCGCTTCGGCTTTTTCGAGGCTTTCGACCTGATTGGCGTTGTAATACTGCTGTTCTTTGAGCTGGTTAATGGACCAGGCCACATCTTCGGCGTCCAACGTGTCTCCGTTGGAGAAGTTCATGTTCTCGTTGAGATGGAACGTATACGTTGTGCCGTCGTTGGAAATATCCCAGCTTTTCGCCAGTCCCGGCTGCACTTTGTTGTCGGAATCGCGCGACAGCAGCCCTTCGTACACATTGCCGATCAGCACCTGTTCGATCGCCGATCCGGACTGGTGACGAATGTCGAGACTTACGGGGGCGAGTTTCAGTCCAATGGTCACGGTGTTGGAGGCGCCATTTTCCGCGGTATCGCTGGATGCGTTGTTGTTACGGAACACGACGACGCCCACAATGATGGCGACCACTGCGATCACTGCAATGATGGCGATGATCCACTTGTTGGGCCCCTTGGATTTCGGTGATTTGGCACGCGCGTTCAAAGTTGCGTCGGTGCTTGCCGAGCTTGCGGACTGATTGTTGTGTTGTTCGTTCTTCTGTTCGGTTGCGTCGGCTTCGCCGTACGCACCTGAAGATTGCGACATGATTGCTCCTGTTTGATTATGTGTTTGTTCTGGTTGACCGCCTGTACGGGTCGATCACCAAAGCCTGATTCTACAATCCGCCATGCCCGCAGGATTCATCTGACGGCAATGCCGCAATGCCGCATGCCTCAGCCGGTTCGATATATACTTGACGCAGTTTTCGTAAGTCTTGCCAACGTCAAGGGAAGGACAATATCGGCTATGGCGCATATTCTTCTCGGCGTGACCGGCAGCATCGCCGCATTCAAGGCCTGCCATCTCGCCTCCGACTGGAGCAAGCAGGGACATGAGGTTCGCGTGGCCATGACCGCGGCCGCGCAGGAGTTCGTCACCCCGTTGACGTTCAGCTCGCTCACGCATACGCAGACGCGCACGTCCATGTTCGCAGCACAGCGCAATGACGGCGATGTTGCGCATACGCCATCCGATCCGCTGCATATCAATCACGTGGATGATGCGAAATGGGCGGACATGCTCGTCATCGCTCCCGCGAGCGCCGATATCATTGCGAAAATCGCATGCGGCATTGCCGACGACCAGCTGACAAGTACCGTGCTTGCCTATAGCGAGGGACCGAAAATCCTATGCCCTGCCATGAACGTGCACATGTATGAGAATGCCGTGACGCAACGCAATCTCAATGCCTGCCGTGAACTTGGATGGACCATTGTGGAGCCGGGATCCGGTATGCTTGCCTGCCAGGATGTTGGCAAGGGGCGCATGGAGGAGCCTGCTGCGATCGAAGCTGCCGTAGCTGATCTGCTGCGTGCGAACCAGCCCGCAGAAACGTTGCCATTGCACGGATTGCATGTGCTCGTCACCGCCGGCCCCACACAGGAGCCGCTTGATCCCGTGCGCTACCTCACCAATCATTCCACTGGAAAAATGGGCTATGCGATCGCCGAGCAGGCACGCGATATGGGCGCGGATGTGACGCTGGTATCCGGCCCTGTCACATTGAGCGCTCCCCGCGGCATTGATACGGTTCATGTCATCACCGCGCAGCAAATGTTCAACGCGGTGCAAGAGCATTTCACGCAGGCCGATTTGACGATTATGGCCGCTGCCGTCGGCGATTTCCGCCCGATTGAGCAGTCTTCGGAGAAAATCAAGAAGAACGGGCGCGTCAATATCGATCTGCGGCTCACTTCGAATCCCGATATTCTCGCATGGGCAGGCGCGCATAAAACCGCCGGTCAAACCTTGTGCGGTTTCGCCATGGAAACGCAGGATCTTGAATCGAACGCAGCGAAAAAACTCACATCCAAGCATTGTTCCATGCTGGTGGCCAACAATCTCAACACTCCCGGCGCCGGATTCGCGGTGGATACGAATGTGGTGACCGTGCTGAAACCCGGCGAAACCACCGACGAACCGATCATCGAGCATTGGAACAAGATGAGCAAGCAGGAATTGGCGGAACGCATCCTCACCGAATTGGCAGCGTTGCGCAATACCGAATCCGCTGAATCGCAAGCATCGTAACTATCAACCAACATCACAGGAAATAGCGTCAATACAGCAATCGTAAGGAGAATTCGACATGCTTCTGGTCGCAGTCGACATCGGCAACACCAATGTGGTGATCGGCTTTCTCGATGACGGGCATATCGCCGGCACGTATCGCATCACCACGAAGGCGAACCACACGTCGGATGAATATGGCCTGATGATCACGCAATTCCTGCGGCTGAGCGGCTATGCGCCGGGCGATGTGGACGATGTGATCATCACGTCGGTGGTGCCGAAGGTCATGCATTCGTTCCGTGCCAGCATTGTGAAATTCCTCAATATCGATCCGATGATTGTTGGACCGGGAGTCAAAACCGGCATCAATATTCGCATGGACAATCCGCAGAATATGGGCGCGGACTGCATTGCCGACTGTGCGGGAGCCTACTACGAGTATGGCGGGCCGATTCTGGTGGCGGATTTCGGCACGGCCACCACATTCAACTATGTGACCGCCGATGCGTCGGTGATTTGCGGGCTCATCACCACCGGCATTCGCACAGGCGCGGCCGCCTTGTGGGATGCCACGGCCCAGTTGCCGGAAGTGGAGATCACGCGCCCCTCGTCGATTCTGGCGAAAAGCACCAGGCCAGCCATGCAGGCCGGCCTGTATTACAACTTCCTTGGCGGCATCGAACGTACGATCGCGCAATTCCATCGTGAAATCGACGAGGATTTCCGCGTGGTTGCGACGGGCGGATTAAGCCGCGTGTTCGCCGACGATACCGACATGATCGACATTTATGACCCTGATCTGATTTTCAAAGGCATGCTGCATATTTACGAACGCAATATTCGACAATAACTTTTCGTCAACATACAATCTCAATATATAAAAATAATGGCTGTCTTGAATTCAAAAGAAAAACAAGACAGCCATCATTATTTTTACAACTATAGCAAATAATTAACTATTTACTGAATAGTAAAACCCTGATTGGCTCCGTATTCCTTCAAATCCTTCTGCCACAGCGCAATACCGCTTTTCAATTTGAGACGATCAGCGGAATCAGTTTCCTTCAACGCGTCGCCGATGGCGGATTTGTCGGACACTTTGCCACCGGCCGCGATGATATTCAGCCTGTCCTGCTCTTTGCGCAACCGGCTCGACCATTTGTAGGCCTTGCCTACGGTAGTGCGGAAGTCGCTTCGCGCATACACTTCAAACGGCAGATACTGGTAACCGGTCGACACGTTTTCCGCGGCTTGGGAAAGCACGCGATTGTATTCCTGACCGCCGAAATACGGGATTTCAATGCCACGTTCGTCGGTCACGGTGGTTTTGCGCAGGAATTCCCGATCAGACAACGTGATGTTATCGGCGGGGAACGCACCGCCGTCCACACGGGCTTTGATGCCTTCCGCGTTATGGCATGCGTATTCGATGAAACGATATGACGCTTCGGGCTTGCGCGAACGCTGCAACACAGCCAGCGCCGAACCGCCGTTTTCCGACGTGGTATAACTGCCATCCGGCGTGGGCATCTGTGCCACACGCCACAAACCCGCGGTTCCGGGAAGGTTCGACATGAGCAGCGACGGCAGCCAAGCACCGGAGAACATGGAGGCGATCTTCCCCTCCCCCACGGCTTCCTTCCACCCATCGGACCATGTGGTCAGATTGGTGGCGACCAAACCTTCGTCGATCATTTTCTGCCAGAATTCGGTGAAGGTTCTCGTACCCTCATCGTCGGTGAGGTTGATCGTCACGTTTTTGCCGTCGTTGGAGGTGGAGAACGGACGGCCTCCGGCAAGCCAGATCATCGTGTCGTAGAAGCTGGCGTCACCCGAATCGGCTGCGATGTACACGCCGATGCTTTTCAGCTTTTTGGCCGCCTCGTAATAGTCGTCCCACGTGCGAATCTTGGAGGCATCGATGCCTACCTGCTCGAACACGCTGTCGTTGTAGAAGAACGCCATTGGACCGGAATCCATGGGAAGGCCGTACACGCGGCCGTTCAGCTGCACCGAAGCCCACGTACCGGGCGTGTAGAAATCGCCGTAGCCTTCCGTACGCCCGGTGATCGCCACCAGCTGGCCGCTTACCGCGTACTGGCGCAACGCATAGTATTCCAATTGCACCACGTCGGGAATGCCGTAACCGTCTTGAATGGCGTTGTTGAGATTGTCGTAACCGCTTGTGTTCTTCCAAATAACGTGGATGTCGGGGTTTTCCTTTTCGAAGCTGGCAATGACCTGTTTCATGCTCGGTTCCCACGACCACACGGTGATTTCGGTGCGGGAATCGACGTTGGCTCCGCATGCGGCCGCACTGGCCGCCATGATGGCCGCACAGCAGATGGCGATGAGTCGTTTCACCAGTTTCAAGCCGATTCCTTCCGTTTGACGTTTTCGTACGAAAACGTACGTAGACATACGCATTCGAGTGTACGTCAGTCGCCCGAACAAAGGCCTGCTATCTTTTGATTTCTTCATTTCAGCCACGCAATCCGAATGCGCAATCCACAACAATAGGGCGTCGGCCAATCAACGATTGGTTGACTTGCCGACGCCCATATTGCATTGCGATTATTGCTTGTTGCCTGCTTACTTCTTGGTGACGATCACGCCGTTCGGTTTAATCGAAGCCGTTTCGCCGTCCACGTCCGCGAACGAGGAGACCACGACTTCGCCTTCCACCGGAACCCGGACCGTCTCATGCGTGCGGTTGAACGAGAACACGAACCTCGAACCGTCCGCGCCCTCACGTTCGACGTGCAGCACTCGGCCGTCGTTTCCGCCCGCTTCGGCCATGCCGAGCGATTCGAGGATCTCGGGCAGGCTCAGTGCCAGACCCTCACGGCCGAGACGTGCGCCCACATACACGCTGCGACCTTCGCCGAACGTGTTCGCCACGATCGCCGGAACGCCGTCCATACCCGTCCACGGATTGTCCTTGAACGTCGCCAGCACGGTGGCCGACTCGTCGACCGAGCCGATCACATCGGCGATGTCATGCGCAACAGCGCCGTTCGACAGATCGAGGTGATCCGGCACGCCCGTGAAATCGTTGCCCATGGGCATGAATTCCTCCACGCGCACGCCGACCACGTCACGGATCGAGCCCGGATACCCGCCGAGCCACACGTGGTCCTTCTCGTCCGAGATGCCCGTGTAGTAGGTCACGACCAGTCGACCGCCGCCCACGACGTAATCGCGCACCCTGCGGGTCGTTTCCTCGGAAAGCAGGTATACGCTCGGCAGCACGACCATCTCGTAGCCGTCCCAGGCGCCACGCACCGGCACCACGTCGGCGGTCACACCCTGATCGGCCAAAGCGCGGAACCATGCCAATGGCTCGTCCACGTGATGCACGTGCTGGGTCGGCGTGGCGGTGTGTTCGGTGGCCCATTCGGACTCGTAGTCGAATACCACGGCCACACGGGACTTCGCGAGCCTCGATCCCAGAATGCCCTCGTCGGACAGTTTGTTCAGATCGGCGCCCAGCTCGCACACGTCGCGGAACACGGCCGAATCCTCGCCCGCGTGGGGCACCATCGCGGAATGGAACTTCTCCGCGCCTGCCTTGGACTGCCTCCACTGGAAGTAGCACACCGCGTCCGCACCCATGGCCACATGAGCCAAAGAGTCGCGCACCAGCTGGCCGGGCTCCTTGCGGTAGTTGATCTCACGCCAGTTGACCGCGCTGGTGGAATGCTCCATCAGGAACCACGGATCCTTGCGCGCGATGCCGTCGACCAGGCTCGCGGAGAACGCGAGCTCGTCCAAGTGAGCCTCGCCCGGAATGAAGTAATGGTCGTTCGACACGAAATCGACCTCGTCGCCCCAATCGTCGTAGTCCAACACCGAACCGGACGCGGACACCATGAAGTTCGTGGTCAGGGGCAGATCCGGCGTGATCTCGGCAAGCGCGTCACGCTCGGCGATGTAGAACGCCTTCAACGCGTCCGAGCTGAACCGCTTGAAGTCGAGCAGCTTGCCCGGGTTCATGAAGTTGCCGTCGCCGATGAAGCGCGGAGGCACGATCTCACTGAAGTCGTTCATGCGCTGTGCCCAGAACGCCGTGCCCCACGCGTCGTTCACCGCGTCGATGGTGCCGTAGCGTTCCTCGCACCACTGCTGGAACGCATGTTCGGCGTCCTCGGAATAGTCGAAACGGTTGTGGCAGCCGTACTCGTTGCTCACATGCCATGCGACCACGTACGGGTTGCCCTTGTAATGCTCGGCCATCGCACGGCACAGCTTCAGCGCGTACTCGCGGAACACCGGGCTCGTGGGCCTCCAATGCTGGCGTGCGCCAGGCTGGCACACGTCGCCGCGGTAGTCCTTCCACAGCACCTCGGGATGCGCCTGGGTGAGCCACATCGGCGGCGAAGCGGTGGCGGACGCCAAATCCACGGCGACGCCGGCCTCTCCCAGCTTGTCGATGATGCGGTCGAGCCAGTCGAAATCGTACACGCCTTCGCTCGTCTCGATCTTCGCCCATGAGAAGATGCCGACGGACACGAGGTTCACGCCCGCCTTCTTCATCAGACGGACGTCATCATCCCACACTTCCTCGGGCCACTGGTCCGGGTTGTAGTCACCTCCGTACCAGATGCGTTCCTGCTGTCCAGCCAACGGCTGCGGCCAACGATAGGCTCTACGTTGAGTCATATCCACTCCTTTGTTTTTTGTTAGCTTCCCTAACAAATTTATCTTTTGACGACAATTACCGCAAGTCCAAATCACAGAAATCAAACAACATAAACAAAAAGACGTCTTTCAGATGTGTTGCAAAACACAATCGAAAAGACGTCTTTTCGTATACAGAAGCCGGAAACTGAAACTGAATGAGATCAGGCTTCGATGCCGAGCTGCTGACGTTCCTTCTTGGAATACATGAACGCCGGAAGCTGACGGCCCTGCTTGAGCCAAGCATGATATTCGGCGGTTGCCGCAAACTCCACGTCGGAAGCGGAATTCAGACAGGTCTCCACGGAATCCTGGATGACGCCGATGATGAAGCCGACACCCACCACCTGCATGGCGATGTCATTGCTGATGCCGAACAGCGAGCAGGCCATTGGAATAAGCAGCAGCGAGCCACCGGCCACACCGGAAGCGCCGCATGCGCCGAGCGCCGACACCACAGACAGCAGAATGGCGGCCGGCAACGAAATCTGAATGCCCATCGTATTGGCGGCGGCCATGGCCATGATGGTGATGGTGATGGCGGCACCGTTCATGTTGATGGTTGCGCCCAACGGAATGGACACGGAATACATGTCTTTATCAAGACCAAGCTTCTCGCACAGCTGCATGTTGACCGGAATGTTCGCAGCAGAAGAACGCGTGAAGAATGCGGTCAGGCCGGATTCCTTGAAGCAGCGGTACACCAGCGGATACGGGTTGCGATGCAGGTACAGGAAAATGACCAGCGGGCCGAACACGAGCACCATCAGCAGCATGGTACCGACGAGCAGGAGCAGGAGGCTACCGTACTCGGTGAAGGCCGCCAAGCCGTTTTCGGAAACGCTGGTGAACACCAAGCCCATAATGCCGAACGGGGCGAGATTGATGACCCAACGAATCACCTGAGACACACCATCGGCCACATTGGCAAGGAACGCCTTGGAGCTTTCATTGGCAATACCCTTCATGGCAAGACCGAACAGGCAAGCCCACATCAGAATGCAGATGTAGTTGCCGTCGATCATGGCCTGAATCGGATTGGCCACGATATTGGTCAACAACGTCTGCACAACCTCGCTCAAGCCCTGCGGCACCACATCGGCGTCAGCGGCATCGCCCAACGATATGGTCTGCGGGAACATGCGAGACGTCAGCACCGCCACGACGGCGGACAGGAACGTGGTGAACAGATACAGGAAAAGCACCGTGCCGAAACGGCCGTCAAGCTTGGAATTGCCTTGAGCCAAAGCGCTTGCCACCAGCACAAACACCAGAATCGGAGCGACGGCCTTCAATGCGCTTACGAACAGGGTGCCGAATTCGCCGATCCACGTCATATGCGGAACAACCAATGCCAGTGCGGTACCCGCGATAAGACCGACGATAATGCGGATAATCAGTGATACGCCGTTATATTTGTCGGCAACGCCACGAAGCGCTTTTGAAATATGGTTCATATTCTCTCTCGTTCTTTCCAGCCGGCTTGCCTTTGCCAGCCAGCACAACAAGAGCACATCCTAATCACGCTCGATAACACGAAATGTAAAATGTCCGATTATAGGGACGCGCAACTTCAACACGCCATAGCGATGCGAGCAAATATGAGTACAGCGATGGACAGTTTTATATATCTTGATTCAGTGAGCAATACCTGCTGATCAGACCGTTAATCAGCCAAGCGGCACTTTCGAAACGAATGTACGAGGCTCTCCCGTCACCGGATCGTCGAAACGTAACTCACGAGCCACTAATTCCAACGGCTGCGAGAAATCATCGTAAGAACGCTGCACAATATTCGGGTAGAAATCATCGCCCAAAATCGGCAATCCCAACGAATTCATATGCACACGCAACTGGTGCGTTTTGCCGGTTTTCGGGTGCAGCACGTAATTCACATATGCTTTGCCGTCGAGGCAACGTACCGTACTTCCCCGCTCAATCAACGTTTGCGCATTGATGGTTTCCGGAATTTCGTACGCCTGAAGTCGCCCGCGATCCTTGCAAATATGCGATGCTCGGATTGCCGGAAAGGGTTGATGCCTGTCGATTCTTACGATTGTTCCATATTGCGGATGCTGTTCGGGGGCAAGTGGCGCCAAACATTCATAGGTTTTGATGGTTTTGCGATTCTGGAACAGCATTTGGTAAGCGCCGCGCAATTCCGGTTTGCGCACAAATACGATGATGCCTGCGGTAAGTCGGTCCAAACGGTGCGCGGGAACAATATCAGGTTCGCCATACTGTTCCCGAAGTCGAATCAACGCGGTTTCGCGATACCACATGCCACGCGGTGTGGTGGCGAGAAAATGCGGTTTGTCAACCACGATAATCGCATCGTTCTCGTAAAGAACCTCACATTCGAACGGAATATGAGGTTCTTCAAGAACGTAACGATGCCTCTTCTGCTGACGCTGTTGACGCATCGTATGAACGATTACTCCACGGTGACGGACTTGGCGAGATTACGAGGCTTGTCAACGTCGTAATTCTTCAGCTTGGCCATGTCCATGGCGAATAGCTGCAGCGGCACCACGTCCACCAACGGGCTCATCAGCGTCGGGCAGGCCGGACGCCAGAACACCACGTCCGCATAGCGTTCAACATCGGGGTCGTTCTCTTCGGCCACGGCGATAATGTACGCGCCACGGGCCTTGACCTCTTCGATACCGGAAATAACCTTGGCGTGCAGCACATTGCGGCCACGTGCCGGCGGCACGATGAACACTACCGGTTCGCCTTCGTCCACCAATGCGATCGGACCGTGCTTGAGCTCGCCGGCCGCGAAACCTTCGGTGAAGGTGTAGGCGATTTCCTTCAATTTCAACGCGCCTTCCATCGCGACCGGGTAGCCGACATGACGGCCCAGGAACAGGAAGGACTTCGCATCGACCATCTGCGCGGCAGCATCATGCACGGTCTTGGTCTGCGTATCAAGAACCCACTGGATCTTGCGAGGCATGTCTTTGAGGGAATCCAACGCCTGCGCGATCTCGTCGCGGAACATCGCGCCCTTGACCTGCGCCAAATACAAGCCAAGCACGTAGGCGGCAGTAATCTGCGCCACGAACGCCTTGGTGGAGGCGACCGCCACTTCCGGACCAGCGTGCGTGTACAGCACCGCGTCGGATTCACGCGGAATGGACGCGCCCTGCGTGTTGCAGATGGCCAGCACCTTCGAACCCTGCTCACGCGCGTGACGCAATGCCATCAGCGTGTCCATGGTTTCACCGGACTGCGAAATGGCCACCACCAACGTGCGCGGGGTGAGAATCGGATCACGATAACGGAATTCGTGGGCAAGCTCCACTTCCACCGGAATACGCACCCAATGCTCGATGGCGTATTTGGCCACCATGCCCGCGTAGGCGGCGGTACCGCAGGCGATGACGATAATCTTGTCGATCGCCTTGAAATCATGCTCGTCGATGCGAACCTCGTCAAGATTGAGATTGCCGTCCTTGCCAAGACGTCCCAACAGCGTGCGCTGCACCGCCGCCGGCCCTTCGTGGATCTCCTTGTCCATGAAGGAGTCCCAACCGCCCTTTTCGGCCGCGGAAGCATCCCAATCCACGGTATAGGTCTTCGGATCGGCCACGATGTTGCCCATGAAATCAGACACCACAACCTTATCGGCGGACACCATCACGGCCTGATCCTGGTCGATTTCCATGGCACGCTTCGTGTAGGCGACGAACGCGGCCACATCGGAACCGAGAAAATTCTCACCTTCGCCAAGACCAACCACCAGCGGCGAATCATGGCGAGCACCGACCACGATACCCGGCTGACGGCAGTCGGTGGCGAGAATCGTGAACGCGCCTTCCAGCATGCGCGATTGCGTTCCACGTCTTCGATTAGATTGGCGAGACGCCCCGCCTTCTTACGCACTTCCACATGATCCATGCCGGGCGCGGTCAGCGCCACACCGGCCGAATCATATCCACGGTATTCCAAACGCTGGAGGCCTTGGAGGCACACTTCCAACGGCTTGCCGCACGCGGTTTCCACATTTCCTGCATATCCTACGATTCCACACATAACACCTCAGCTTATCGGGTAATGGTGTCATTTTCGAAACGAAACCGTCTCATCGCGCTGAACCTTTGATATATGAACACAAAAATCCCCATGCTGACAGTTTTCAACATGGGGATTTTCTCAGCCATTCCCTTGATCGCAATCCTTACGACGAAGAGGTGTCTGATTCTTACGATTATGCTTGCGGCGATTTACAGCACGTGCTGCAGGAAGTCCTTGAATCGTGGTTCCTGCGGATTGTCGATGATTTCAGGACCGCCCTGTTCCACAACAACACCGCCGTCCATGAATACGATCTGATCGGCGACTTCGCGCGCGAAGCCTATTTCATGGGTGACAACCACCATGGTCATGCCTTCTTTCGCCAAAGACAGCATGACGTTCAGCACTTCGCCCACCAATTCCGGATCGAGTGCGGAAGTCGGCTCGTCGAACAGCATGATTTCCGGCTTCATGGCAAGCGCACGGGCGATGGCCACGCGCTGCTGCTGGCCACCGGAAAGCTGTGCCGGATAGTGATCGAGGCGATCGCCCATGCCCACGCGATTCAGCTCTTCGATGGCAAGCTTGCGGGCTTCCTTTTTATCCATGTGCTTGACGTGGACTGGCGCTTCCATCACATTTTCGAGCGCCGTCATGTGCGGGAACAGGTTGAACCTCTGGAATACCATGCCCAGTTTGGAACGCTGCTCGGCCACTTCCTTGTCGTTCAGGGTCTGCAGCACCTGCTTGCCGTCCTTGTCGACGTACTTGTAGCCGATCATTTCGCCGTCGACGTCGATTTCGCCGCCGGTCAGCGTTTCCAACTGGTTGATCAAACGCAGGAACGTGGATTTTCCGGAACCGGAAGGTCCCAGAATCACCGTCACCGAGCCGGGCATAACCGTCATATCGACGCCCTTGAGCACGTGCAGGCTACCGAAAGCCTTATGCACCTGCGTGGCCTTCACTGCGGGAACAACACCGTTGGTGGTTGGTTCAGTCATTGCTCACTCCCCTCACGCGGTCATGCCCGCGAACGTTGCCTCGTTCTGCTTGGCGATATCGTCTTTCGGTTCGCCTTCGGTTTTGCCCGGCAGCGGCGGCTGCTTGCCGCGCGCGCCGGCCGGTCGCGCATCGAAGCCCTTGCCGAAATGCTTCTCCAGGCGAGATTGCAGCACCATCAGAATGGAGGTGATCACCAAGTACCAGATGCAGGCCACGATCAGCAGCGGAATCGGCTTGTACAGTCGGGTTGCGATTGCGGTGGTGGCGAACTGCAGTTCCAGCGTGAACGGCACGGCGTTGACCAGCGAAGTGGTCTTCAACATGCCGATGAACTCGTTGCCGGTCGGCGGAATGATGATGCGCATGGCCTGAGGAAGCACCACACGACGCATGATCATGGAACGCTTCATGCCCAGTGCCTTGGCCGCTTCGGTCTGGCCCGGATCGACGGCTTCAAGACCCGCACGCACGATTTCAGCCAGATATGCCGCTTCGTTCAATGCGAGACCCAGCCATGCCGCGTTAAACGCGGTAATGACGGACTGCGAGTCAATGCTCCAGAATTCGATGGAAGTGAACGGAATACCCACGCCGATGCGAGGCACCAACACGGCGAACAGACCCCAGAACACCAGCTGCGTATACACAGGGGTGCCACGGAAGAACCAAATGTAGAACCAGCTCACGCCACGCAGCACCGGATTGATGGACTTGCGCATTACGGCCAGAATCACTGCCAGAATAATGGCGATGCCCATGGAGATGACCGTCAGCAGCAGCGTGTATTTGATGCCTTCGAGCACATTCTCGTTGAACAGGTACTTCCAGACCACATTCCATTCGAAACGCGGATTGGTAATCAGGCCCTGCAGCAGCATGGCGGCGAGCAGAGCGACGATGACCGCCGCCACAATCGGGCCCGTACGCTTAACCGGCAGCGCCTTGATGCGATTCGGAATATCGAGGCCGTCGCCGTCGATTTGTTTCTTCGCCATGATGCTTCAGTTCCTTCGTTGTTGATGTAAATAGTGGGGATGAAATCAGTCGAGATCGGTCGGGTTGATCTCAGCCTTGTCGAGAGCGCCGGATTCCACACCCCAATGCTTGAGGATCTTCATATACGTACCATCGTCCATCAGCTTCTGTACGGCCTTCTGCACGGCTTCAGCAAGCTGGGTGTTGCCCTTCTTGACAGCGATGCCCTGCTTGGCCACACCTTCGACGTCACCCAAGGCTTCAAGCTGTCCGTCGGTCTGGGAGATGGCATAGCCGGCGACCGGAGAATCGGCATAGAACGCATCGGCCTTGCCCGTAGCCACTGCGGTGGCCGCTTCGGCCTGACGCTTGTACGACATCACTTCGGCCTTGTTATCGGCCTCGCATCCTTTGGCGATGGTGTTGGCTTCCTCTTCCTGCACGGTGCCGGTCTGCACCGCGATCTTCGCGCCGCACATGTCGGAAGTGTCAAGCTTCTTCGGATTGCCCTTCTTCACGGCCCACGTGGAACCTGCACGGTAGTAGCTCACGAAATCCACGGACTGCATACGCTCTTCAGTGATGGTCATGGCGGTGATGCCCAGATCATACTTGGAGCCAATGGAAGGAATGATGGTGTCGAACATGGAAGACACGATGTTTGGCTTCAAACCAAGCGTCTTGGCGATGGCCTTGGTCATGTCGATATCATAGCCGACCGGAGTCTTGCCGTCTTCGGCATAGAATTCAGCCGGAGCGTACGAAAGCTCCATACCGGCGGAAAGCTCGCCGTCCTTCACCAGATCGCCGGACGGAACCAGCTTGGCCAGCTCGTCATCTTTTTTAATGGTGCTGACATCGTAACCGGTGGTAGTGTTCGACGAATCCGACGAATCGCCGGAATTGGACGCATCAGAGGTGCCGCAAGCGGCAGTGGAAAACAACATCGCCGCACTCAGCGCAAGCGCCACAACGGACTTGATCTTCAAAGACATGGTATGCATATCCTTCTTCTTATCCCTTCATTGCCATACCGAAAATCTCAACGCCATTCGGTTGCAGAGAACCTCAGTATCTCAAATAGGCACGATAAGAGCGCAATGCTACATGTACGTTACATTGCGCAAACCTTACGTATCAGCCAAGAATCGCGCAATGTAGCTCCGTCGAATCACGGAAGATCCATATACGAAAACGGAAGACACGCGGATTTGACCCGCATGCCTTCCGTCATATCGGCTTAACAGTATCGCCGTGTGCGATGCCTGCCTTACGTTTGATCGTTCAGCCGAGGTCAGTCGGATTGATTTCGGCTTTGTCGATCGCTCCGTTCTCCACGCCCCAATGCTTGAGGATCCTCATATACGTGCCATCATCCATGAGCTTCTGCAGTGCGGCCTGCACCGCCTTGGCGGTATCGGAATCGCCCTTTTTGATTGCCACGGCCTCCTTGGTCACGCCGACATCCTCGCCGAGGGCTTCTAGCGTATCTTCGGTTTGCGCGATGGCATAGCCGGCGACCGGCGAATCAGCATAGAATACGTCGGCCTTGCCCGTCGCCACGTTCGTGGTCACATCGGTCTGCAGCTTATTCGACAGAATCTGCACTTCGGACTTGCCGTCGGCCTTGCATCGTTTGGCGGCCGCGTTGACTTCCTCTTCCTGCGTGGTGCCCGTCTGCACCGCGATCTTCAAGCCGCACAGGTCGGAAGTGGCGACCTTGTTCGGATTGCCCTTCTTCACCACCCACGTGGAACCGGCCTTGAACATGCTCACGAAATCGACGGCTTCCATACGCTCGGGCGTGATGGTGAACGACGAAATGCCGATATCGTACTTGGTGCCGATCGACGGAATGATCGAATCGAAATTCGACGTTTGCGGCACGACCTCAAGACCGAACATATTGGCGAGCGCCTTCGCGATATCAACATCGAAGCCGACCGGGGTCTTGCCATCCTCCGCAAGGAATTCGGCGGGAGCGTACGACGTGTCCATGCCGACGGTGAGCTTGCCGTCCTTGGTGACTGATTCCGGCAGCATCGCGGCTATATCGTCATCCTTCGTCACGCCGGAAACGTCATAACCGGTGGTGTTCGACGACGACTCAGAATCACTGGAAGCCGCGGAATCGGACTTTTCCGATGTGCCGCACGCACCCAACGAAACGATCATGGCGGCGCTTAGTGCAAAAACAGCGAGTTTCCTCAGATTATTGAAAGCCATCGCGGATCCTCTCTTCATTCCCAACCGTATGAATACGGCCGAACCGAAGTCCTGCAGGCACCATAGAAAACGATTGCTACGGCCACGTTAATAGTACGCAAACTCTATTCGATATGCCGTTTTTCCTTACGAAAAAGCGGGTTTTGCCATATCACAATATGATCAAAACCCGCTTTGTTCCCAGCACGTCGCCAGTCATGCGATCCTTGAACCGTCTGATCCGTGGACGGTTCAATCATGGAATTATTCGGCGCCCGGCGTATTGATTTCCGACGTTTCGATGGCACCGTCCTCGACACCCCAATACTTAAGGATCTTCAGATACGTACCGTCGTCGATGAGCTTCTGCACGGCCTTCTGTACGGCCTCATCCATCTGGCTGTCGCCTTTTTTGATGACGATGCCTTCCGGAGCGACGCCTTCGACCTTGCCCAGCATTTCCAGCTGTCCATCGGTTTGCGCAATGGCATAGCCCGCAACCGGCGAATCGGCATAGAACACGTCGGCCTTGCCGGTGACAACGTTCGTGGTCACATCGGTCTGCAGCTTGCTAGAGATCACTTCAAGCTTATCCTTGCCGTCGGCCTCGCATTGCTTGGCTATCTTGTTCGCTTCGGTCTCCTGCATGGTGGCGGTCTGCACGGCCACCTTCTTGCCGCACAGATCGGACGTGTCGATCTTGTTCGGATTGCCCTTCTTCACGGCCCATGCCGATCCGGCATCAAAATGGCTTACGAAATCAACCGCTTCCAAACGTTCCTTGGTCACGGTGAACGACGAAATGCCGATATCGTACTTGGATCCGACCGATGGAATGATCGAATCGAAATTCGCGGTTTCCGGATCCGCTTCAAGGCCGAACACCTGCGCCAAAGCCTTGGCGATATCGACATCGAAGCCGACCGGGGTCTTGCCGTCCTCCGCAAGGAATTCGGCGGGAGCGTACGACGTGTCCATGCCGATGGTGAGCTTGCCGTCCTTCGTCACATAATCGGGCAACAGTTTGGCGATGTCATCGTCTTTCTGCACCGACGAAACGTCATAACCCGTCAGTTCGCTCGCTTTCGAACCGCTATCGGACGAAGCCGCATCGTCGCTTCCATCACTGGTGCCGCATGCCGCTCCAGCAAACAGCATCGCAACGCTCAGCGCACACGCGGCAACCGCCTTCAGACTTTTCTTCGCTTCCATATCCTTCTCCTATGTCTCGCTCGGTCTATTCGACCGAATCTGAACCATACACTAGAGAGGGCAAGCTACAAAAAGATTACGGCCACCGCTGTATATCAGTATGTGAAACCGGAAATTTTCCGGTTACCACTTATCGCACCTGCTTGTTGGCATATCGCATGGCACGCAAGGCCTCACGCTTGTCTTGCTCCTCGCGCAATGCCTGACGCTTGTCGAATTCCTTCTTGCCTCGTGCCAATGCGATTTCCGCCTTGACTCGACCGTCTTTGAAATACAGGCTCAGCGGAATGATGGTGAAACCCTTGGCTTGGCTTTGACGAGCCAGCTTGTCGATCTGCGCCGCGTGAAGCAACAGCTTACGCTTGCGCTTAGGGGCATGATTGTTCCACGTTCCGTTGAGATATTCGGGAATATTGGCTCCCTCAAGCCACATTTCACCGCGACGGTCGATGGTAATGAACGATTCGGCCAGCGATGCGCGGCCTTCTCGAAGCGACTTCACCTCAGTGCCGGTCAACACCAGACCGGCTTCATACTTGTCTTCAATGGCATAGTCGTGGCGTGCCTTCTTGTTTTGCGCAATCGGCTTCACGCCTTGCTCCTTGGCCATGTCGGACCTCCTTTCCGGTTCTTCAAAGAAGTGTTCTGCAACGCAACAATCGACAATATCATGGGAGCGCGCCGCCCAACGATTCAGGCGGCGCGCTCCCGCGACACAACGCTCAAGGAAAGCTCAAACGCCCCTTGATGAATCAGTGCACATACCAGAACTGGGACGCGTTGTACAGTGTGCGGTACGACACCACATATGGGCCACCAGCCGCGTTCATTTCGGAAATGGTGATGGTGTTGCCATTCACCGCTTCCACCACACCCACATGACCGTAGAAGCCATCGGCACCAGCCTGACCGGGCAGGAAGGAGATTGCCGCACCGACCTGCGGGCTATGATCCACGCGAAGACCATACGACGGTGCGGTAGCGTACCACTGGCCACCGTTACCCAAGTACGAGGGGGTTCCGATACCCATCTGTCTACGACGTTCGTACGCCCACCACGTGCACTGGCCGGCCACGTAGCCATTGCCGTAATCGCCATTGGAGGTTCCCTGACCGGAATTGTTATTGGTACTCGGCGCGGGAGCAGGCGTAGGAGTAGGCGTAGGCGTGGGAGCAGGCGTCACATTGTTGCCGCCACTATTGGTATTGTTGTTGCCTGGCCGGGTCTGCCCTTGATTGCCACCATTGTTTTGATTAGCTGCTGCGGCCTGCTCGGCTGCATACTGGCGGTTGAAGGAATCGACCTGTGACTGCAACATAACCGTTTGCGCCGCCTGTTTGGCCACGCTGCCGTTCAGCTGCGACTGTTGGCTTTCCAATTCGGCACGGCGGGTTTCGCCTTCTGCACGCAACTGGTCAAGCGAGTCGCGCTGGGTCTGTGCGGAAGCAGCAGCCTGCTGTGCGGAAGCGGCTTTTTCGTCAGCTGCGGTTTTCAGATTGGCGATCTGCTTCTCGATTGCAGAAAGACGCTCGCTACGGTTCATCGACGTGTTCAACGTATTCGCCGCATCACTTGCCGCATTGGCTTCGGTACGGCTCAACGCATCACGAGACTGCATGGAATTAATGAATTCCTGAGTGCTCGTGGAACCTGTCACCACGCTCATCACAGTGGATGCATCGGAACCATGCAGGTCTTCACGAGCCATCTGTGCCACGGCCGCATGCGCGTCATCATAATCCTTGCCGGTCTGTTCGATCTGCGCTTCGAGGTTTTCCTTATCTTTTTGCGCGGCCTCCAAACGGGAAGCCGCAGCATCAGCTTCACTCTGTGCCGAAGCGGCAGTAGCATTTGCCTCATCGACTGCAGCTTGAGCTGCAGGAATTTTCGTATTTGTCAATTCATCCAGCTCGACGATCTTGTCGGCCAAATCAGACTTCACACCGGAAAGCTGTGAACGCAACTGGGCTTCACGCTGAGAGCTGGCAGCCTTCTTATTCTGGGCATTCACCAGATTGCTGTATGTATTGGCTTGCGCCTGCGGAACCGCAGACGAGAACGGGGCAATCGCCATCGTGGCGCACAAAGCCCCCGTTGCAAACACCGCGACGGCCGGTTTTAGAGCTTTCTTGCTTGTCATTCGGTCACTTGCCTCCCATCATTGGTTCCATACCATAGCATCCCATGCTTAAAACGCGACACAGATAAACGTATCCAATCCGTACAAAACGGAATGTTCTCAGGCTTTCAAATACCTATGCAACGACACTGTGGATGCAATCACCGACAACAGCACCGCTCCTGCAACCAAAATCGGCGAAATCCACAATACCGTCATCTGATTCACATATGGAATCCATTTCACGGAGGCCGCAAGCCAATCAGTGATAAATACCTTCACCAATGCCGATAAAGTGACGCAGGAAAGCAAGGAGCCGACCATTGATGCGATCACCCCTTCAAGAATGAATGGCAGCCGAATGGTCCAATTCGAAGCACCCACCAAACGCATGATCTCCGTTTCGGTTCGACGTGACGCAGCAGACATGCGAATTGTGGTACCGGTCAGCATAATGGCGACGACCACCATCACCGCGGCCAATGCGGCGGTTGCAATGGTCGCACGATTCAGCACTGCGAACACCGGCTCAAAAATCTGCCGTTGATCACTGACAGTATCGACGCCCTCCTTGCCAGAAAGCACTTCGGAAACGACTTGATATTTCTCAGGATTCTTCAGTTTCAGCCACAATGAATCCTGCATATCGTCGGCAGTGAGCGTACGCCCCTGATATTCACCGTTCGGATATTGTTTGAGGAAAGTGTCGTTGTAGAAATCTTCCTTGCTTACAAAAGTGATTTGCGATACATCATCGGCAAGCTCGTTGCGAATGGTTTTCTGCAAGTCATTGATCTGAGTCTGCGTTGCCGCGGTTCCCGCGGTGCAGTTCACGGATTGGCTGGTGCCATCGGGACACATCCACACCACCACTTCAACCTTGGAATACCAATCGCCTTTGGCTTTGGTGATCTGCGCCTGAGTGAGCACCGATGCGCCGATAAACAGAAACGAGATGAATGTAACGAGCATCACTGAAAGCAACATGGGCACGTTGCGCTTGAGGCTGCTCCAGGTTTCGGAAAGAATGAAACGCAAACGCATCAGTCGTTCTCCTTGCTTTCGGACGTTTCATGCTGTTCATCGGATTGTTCGACGGATTTCGCCTCGCCACCGGCAGTCGCGGCGGGCGCTGCCGGAGGAGCCGGAGGCGCGGGCGGAGCGGGAGGCATCGGCAGTGCCGGAGGAGCGGGAACCGTTGGCTCCGCGGATTGCTCGTTTTCAGCCGCTTTGCTTGATTCCATGCCTGTATCAGGCGAAGAGCCAGTCGCGTCGGCATTGGCTTCGGTCTGCGAACGTGCAGCCGAATCGGCATGCTCCTGTTCGGCAAGATCCTCAAGTTTCAGTCCCTTGCCCCAGGTCAGCGTAGTCTCCACCGGAGCGAACGCCTCGCCATAACGACCGGTGCGACCGGAATGCACGGAATTGGCGAGACGCGCGATGCCCGCATCACCATTGCCGCTGTGGATGGCCGCAGCTACGGCATCAACCGCGTTCGCCGCGGTTTCGGCTCGCGTCGCGCCTTCCACGTCCACCGCCTCATCGGAAAAATCAGACATTTCAAGCGCGCCCGGCGCACGATATTTCGAGTCGACGTCGCCGCCGTTCAACGCCTGATGCGATTTGGATTCGACTTCGGCATCCGGGAAGTACAGTGCGGAATCGTAGGATCCCTGCTGCTCGTCACGCACGATTTTGCCGGTATGCAGTTCGACCACACGCTTGCGCATGGAGTTGACGATTTCCTCGTTATGCGTTGCCATGACGATGGTGGTGCCAGTGCGGTTGATGGCGTCCAGCACTTCCATGATGCCCAGCGATGTGGTCGGATCGAGATTTCCAGTAGGCTCGTCGGCCAGCAGAATCTGCGGATGGTTCACATACGCTCGCGCAATGGCCACACGCTGTGCCTCACCGCCGGAAAGCTCGTGCGGATAGTTGTTTTCCTTACCGGTGAGACCGACAGTCTGCAGCACTTTCGGCACTAACGATTTGACGGTGGAACGGCTTGTGCCAATCACTTCAAGCGCGAACGCCACATTCTCCCATACCGTTTTGTTGTTGAGGAGTTTGTAATCCTGGAAGATAAAACCGATGGAACGACGGTAATGCGGCACCTGCCTTGACGACAGGCGCCTCAAATCATTACCTGCGACGCGAATCTCGCCATCCGTGACCTCCTCCTCGCGCAGCAACAGGCTCAGCAATGTGGTTTTGCCGGAACCTGAAGCGCCCACGAGGAACACGAAATCCCCTCGATTAATGTCGAGATTGATGTCATCCAAGGCAGGCCTGGTGCCTTTCGGATACACCTTGCTCACATGTTCAAGCGAAATCAGCGCCATCGTCGTACCCCTCCACTATGTGCTGTTCTGATTACGGTAATCGTGGTTTTTAGGCGTCCGCCTCTTCGGCCGCCGCGCGACGCTGCTCATGACGCCAACGGATGCCGGCCTCAATGAACGCGTCGATATCGCCGTCGAACACGGCCTGGGTCTGCGAAGTCTCATAGCCGGTGCGCAGATCCTTGACCATCTGGTACGGATGCAGCACGTAGGAACGCATCTGGTCACCCCAGCTGGCCTTGATATCGCCGGCGAGCTCCTTCTTCTTCTTGGCTTCCTCTTCGTGGCGCAGCACCAACAGTCGGGACTGCAGCACGGCCATGGCAGCGGCACGGTTCTGGATCTGCGAGCGCTCGTCCTGCATGGTCACCACGATGCCGGTCGGAATGTGGGTGATACGCACCGCGGAATACGTGGTGTTCACGCCCTGACCGCCAGGGCCGGAGGAGCAGTAGGTGTCAACGCGGATTTCGGAATCGGGCACGTCGATGTGATCGGTCGCCTCAACGAGCGGCACCACTTCCACTGCCGCGAAGCTGGTTTGGCGACGGCCTTGGTTGTCGAACGGGGAGATACGCACCAAACGGTGGGTGCCGCCTTCCACGCTCATGCGACCATACGCATAAGGGGCATCCACCTGGAAGGTGGCGGACTTGATGCCCGCCTCTTCGGCGTAGGAGGTGTCCATGACCTTGGCCTTATACCCATTGCGCTCCGCCCAACGCAGGTACATGCGCAGCAGCATCTGAGCGAAGTCGGCGGCATCCACACCGCCCGCGCCGGAGCGGATGGTCACCACTGCGGAACGTTCGTCATATTCGCCGTCGAGCAGGGTCTGGATTTCCATGTCGGCCAGATCGTTCTGAATGCTTTCGACTTCGGACTGCGCTTCCGCCAACGTGTCGGCGTCTTCTTCCTCCTGACCCAATTCCACCAACGTTTCGACGTCGTCGATGCGCTGGCTTGCGGAAGCGAGACGCTTCAGCTGGGACTGCACTGCCGACAGTTTGCTGGTCACTTTCTGCGCGTTTTCGGGATTGTCCCACAATCCCGGTTCGGCCGCCTGAACTTCAAGATCTTTGGCCTGCGCGGTCAGTCGGTCGACGTCAAGCGCCTTGGAAATCGACTCGTATTTGGCGCGCGCCTCGCCGATTGCCTGGGAAAAATCAAATTCTGCCATCGTTTACACCATACATTTCTTTATGCGTTCTTTATATTCTGTCATGGAGCCTCATACGGCTTTCGCACAATCCTCAACTTCTTCCACGTACCCACATACTCGTTCCCATCCTGCCGAGCCGCGAACCAGTCTCGTTACGTATGGGATTGCAGGTCCGGGGAGGATCATACCGGACCAAAGGCGTCAAAGACCTGCGTAGATAGCAGGAATAACCAGACTCAGCAGCATCGCCGCAGCGATGACGATGCACACCGCCCGCACCATGGTGCGGCGACGGCGTTCTCGCTGCTCGCGTTCGCTTCTGTAGTCACTCACGGGGTACTAGTATAGGCAAGGCCTTCTACTTATTATCTTTCGGCCTGCGCAAGTTCTTCACTGGTCAGCTGCTGGCCTTCGATGGCGAGCGCGATGACGAACGCATCGTCGCGAATATGCTTGGCGATGCGTTCGCCTTCCTTGGCTTTGATTTGCCGTTCCACTCCCTCACTGGCATGCTCGGGTGTTTTCTCGTCGGCCACTTCGACGATGTCAAGCTTGCAGTATCGGCTGAGTCGTTTCGAATATTCGGCGATGGCGTCGCGCAGATATTGTTCCTTGACTTTGCCGACGGTAATGAGGGAGATTTTCATATTTGATATTTAGTTCTTGTGCAGTTTTTCGTTCAATTCGATGCCGGTCTTGCGATAGCGCGCTTCGATACGGCCGGACACGGAATTACGGATGAACAGGATGTTGTCTTTGCCGGAAAGATCGGCGCCCTTGACGGTTTCGAGCGGTTCGCCCGCCGCGACCTTGGCCTTGTCGTAGATGGTCACCTTGGTGCCGGCGGTCACATACAGACCGGCTTCAACCACGCAGTTGTCGCCGAGGGAGATGCCGATGCCCGCGTTCGCGCCAAGCAGGGAGTGCTCGCCGATGGAGTTCTTAAGCTTGCCGCCACCGGACAGGGTGCCCATGATGGATGCGCCGCCGCCGATATCGGAACCGTTGCCGACCACAACACCCTGGGAAACACGGCCTTCCACCATGGAAACGCCGAGCGTGCCGGCGTTGAAGTTCACGAAGCCGGCATGCATGACGGTGGTGCCTTCGGAAAGGTGGGCACCCAAACGCACGCGGTCGGCGTCGCCGATACGCACGCCGGTCGGCACCACATAGTCGACCATGCGCGGGAACTTGTCGATCGACAGCACGTTCACGTCAACCTTCGGCAGTCCCGGAACGCACTGGTTGGCCGCGGCCATCACGTCAAGCTTGCGCAGCGCGAAATCCTCGACCGCGAACGGGCCATAATTGGTCCATACCACATTGTTGAGGGCTGCGAAAATGCCGTCCAGATTCAGGGTGTTCGGCTTGGCGAGACGCATGCTCAGCAGATGCAGACGCAGGTATGCGTCGGCTGCGTCTTCGATCGGTTCGTCAAGCTTCGACACCGTGAACACCGGAATGCGGCGCACGCCACGCGCATCGACGCCCTCATGGGCGAGATTGCCAAAATTATGGTTCGGGCGTGCCACCTCCTCCGGAGCCTCGCCAAGCTTCAGTTCCGGGTACCATACGTCCAAAGTGTTGCCGGCCGCATCCACGCTGGACAGACCCCAACCCCACGCAGTGCGCTGATCGGTCATTCTTCGCTCCTTCACAACAGTGATTGCATTACTTGCATGTTTCCGTGCAATACTTTAGCCGCAGGGCTTGGCGAACAGCATCACAAGTCCATGAAACAGCGAAAAAGCAACTATCGACGGTCGATCGGAGTGTAATCACGTTCGGTATAACCGGTGTACACCTGACGCGGACGACCGATCTTGGTGTTCGGATCGGCAAGCATCTCACGATACTGCGCGATCCAACCGGGAATACGCCCCAATGCAAACAATGTGGTGAACATGGACGGATCGAACCCGATCGCGCGATAGATCAATCCCGTGTAGAAGTCGACATTCGGGTACAAGTGACGCGACACGAAATACTCGTCGTTCAGCGCGATTTTCTCCAATTCCGTGGCGACGTCGAACAACGCACGCTCGTCGGCAGGCAATTTCAACGTGTCCGCGCGTTCCATGATCTTCTGCAGATACTTCTTGGCGATCGCGGCACGCGGATCGTACGACTTGTACACGCGGTGGCCGAGTCCGGAAATACGCTGACCGCTGGTTTTGGCGTCTTCCACGAATTCCTTGACGGTTTTGCCTGAATCGCGAATGGCTTTGAGCTGACGGAGCACCGCTTCATTCGCACCACCATGCAATGGGCCCGACAGCGCGTTGATGCCCGCCGCAACCGCGGAATACAGGTTGGCGTGGGCGGAACCGGCGATACGTACCACGGAAGTGGAGCAGTTCTGCTCATGATCGGCATGAATGATCAGCAGGCGTCCGAGCGCATGCACGTACAGCGGGTCGGAATCGAACGGCTCGTACGGCACCGCAAAGCACATGCGCAGGAAATCGTCGACATAGCCGCGCGAATAATCCGGATACAGCATCGGCTCATCGCGGCGACGGCGGAAAATGTAGCTGACGATGGTTCGTGCCTTTGCCATAATGATGGTCGCAGCCTCGTCAAGCTGGTCGGAATCATTGATATCAGTAGTGTCCGGATAGAAGGTGGCGAGCGCGTTGACCGCGGATGCCATCACGCTCATCGGATGCGCGGTGCGTGGGAAAGAACCCATGAAGGTACGGAAATCCTCACCCACCATCGTGCGATGGTTGATGTCGGAAATGAACCGGTCGTACTGCTCCTGATTCGGCAGTTCGCCATGACGCAGCAACCAGGCGACCTCAAGGAAATCGGATTGCTCACACAACTGCTCGATCGGGTACCCGCGGTAGCGCAGGATCGAGTTCTTGCCGTCGATGTACGTGATTTTCGATTCGCATTGCGCAGTCGTCAGGAAACCAGGGTCGAGTGTGACCCAGCCGTCGTTGCGCAGCGTGGACACCACGATGCCGTCCGCACCCGCCGTGGCTTCGACCACCGGCAGGGTGAAGTCTTTGGATTCCACACTCAGATTGGCTGTGGCCATACTTGCACGCTCCTTAACCGTTCGGAAGTATCGAACACTATATGGCATGCGCGTTTCCAAGCATGGTTTCGTCTCAAAATCAATCGATTGACATCCGATACTTCATTCCTGCAAGGCAAATAATTCGACTATTCCCGCGCGAAATTACGCATATAAAAGGCCGATGCCCGAATAATCGTGGGCATCGGCCTTCTTTTCGTACGCTTCGCTCCGTCGTATTGGAGCTTTGCCGCGTTTTACGCTACCGTCTGATCACTTGTCGCGAACGGTGAGGATCACCGGACCGTTGTCGGTGATGGCGATGGTGTGTTCGCTATGCGCGCCACGGGAACCGTCGGAGCTCTTCAGCGTCCAACCATCTTTCGGATCCTGGTAGATTTCGTCGGTGGTCTTGAGGAACCACGGTTCGATGGCGATGACCAGGCCCGGACGCAGCTTGTAGCCGTGGTGCGCGCGGCCATCGTTCGGCACATGCGGATCGCCGTGCATAATACGGCCGACGCCATGGCCGCCGAATTCAAGATTGATCGGATAGCCGTATTCGCGGGCCACATCGCCGACTGCCGCGGAAACATCACCCAAACGGTTGCCCGGCTGCGCAGCGGCAATACCGGCCGCGAGCGCCTCTTCGGTGCACTTGATCAGGCGCAGATCCTCAGGATCCTTATGCTCGCCGACCACGAAGCTGATGGCGGAATCGGCAACCCAGCCATCGACGTTGATCGCCAGATCGAGGCTGACCAAATCGCCGTCCTTCAGGTTGTAATCGAACGGAACGCCGTGCAGTACGGCATCGTTCACGGAAACGCAAATATAGTGCGCGAACGGGCCGGTACCGAAATCCGGAGCATAGTCGACATAGCAGGATTCGGCACCCTTGCGATCGACGATGCGCTTGTGCACGAATTCATCGATTTCCAGCAGATTGGTACCAACTTTGGTAAATTCCTTGAGATCGCGCAGAATGCCGCCGACAAAACGGCCGGCAGGCTTCATCTCTTCGATCTCTTTCGGTGTTTTCAGTTCAATCATGCCTCTAACCCTACTTCGTACGCCCTACAGTGCTCGGCTCTCCCTGGCTTTTCTTACGATTATGCAAATCTCACCTTATGCATGCCGTTGCGGAATGATGATTATTCGTTTCAGATACACTGTTTTGTCACCAAAGATGGATAGTGTGAAGCCATGAGTACCACTTTGAATTCGGGTATCGATCCGGCATCGTTCTCCGCCGTGACCGGCCCTGCGCAAGATCTGTTCCGCTATGTCAACGGCCCATGGATCGACATGTATCGTCTTCCTGATGATCGTTCCCGTTATGGTTCGTTCGATAAGCTCGCTGAAGATGCCGAAAACCAGATTCGTGAGATTCTCGAAGACGACGACTGCCCTGCCGAGAAGTCCCACGCCCTGTATGCGAGTTTCCTTGACGTCGACGCCATCAACGCTTCCGGACTCGCGGCCATTGAAGACCAGTTGAAGGCTATTGACGTCGCTGCCGACAAGGCTGAACTCACCCGCTCTTTGGGCGCGATGAACCCGGCTGGCGGCCCTGACCTGATCGGCATTGCCGTGTATGGCGATCCGGGCGCTCCCGAAACCAACATCATCCATATTGAACAGTCTGGCTTGGGACTGCCCGATGAGGCGTATTACCGTGAAGACCATTATGCGCCGATTCGTGAAGCATACGTCGATATGGTGGCCAAGCAGTTGAAGAACGCGAAGCTCGCCGCCGATGACGAGCAGGCCGAAGCTCAAGCCCAGCGTTTCCTCGACGTGGAGACACGTATCGCCGCGAACCATTGGGACAATGTGGCAACCCGTGATTCGGTGAAGACCTATAATCCCACCGATTATGCGGAATTGAGCGGAATGCTCGCCGATTATGATCTCGACACATGGATCGAATCCTGGCAGTCCGCATATGATCAGACTTCCGCCGCTCAGGTGCAGCCGCTTGATTTCCGAGGCATTTTCAACCATGTGGTGGTGCATGAGCCCAGCTTCCTCACCGGTCTTAACGCATTCTGGAAGGCCGCGGATCTCGACGATCTCAAGCTGTGGGCACGCGTGCATGTGATCATCGGCTCCACCTTGGAGTTGCCGCACGAATTCGATGAGACGAATTTCGAGTTCTATGGCAAGACGTTGTCTGGTCAGAAGCAGCAGCGCGTGCGTTGGAAGCGCGGCGTTTCGCTGGTCAACGGCATCTGCGGCGAGGATGTCGGCCGCGAATATGTGAAGAGGCACTTCCCCGAGTCGTCGAAGCAGCGTATGGAACAGCTGGTCGGCAATCTGATCGACGCCTACCGCGTGTCCATTTCCAACTCCGCCTGGCTTGGCGAAGAAACCAAGCAGAAGGCGTTGGAGAAGCTCTCCAAGTTCGTGCCGAAGATCGGCTATACGAACCATTGGCGTGACTATTCCGCGCTTGATGTGCACGAGAATGCCGGTTTTGCCGAGAACATGCGTGCCGCCAACTTGTATGAGACCGGCTATCAGCTGGCCAAAGTCGGCAAGAGCGTCGACAAGGACGAATGGCTGATGAATCCGCAGACGGTGAACGCCTATTATGAGCCGACCATGAACGTGATCGTGTTCCCGGCCGCCATTCTGCAGCCACCGTTCTTCGACCCGAACGCCGAAGACGCCGCGAACTATGGCGGTATCGGAGCGGTGATCGGCCATGAGATCGGCCACGGCTTCGACGATCAGGGTGCCCAGTACGACGGCGACGGCAAGCTCAACGACTGGTGGACCGAAGAAGACAAGGCCAATTTCGAGCAGCTCACGCAGAAACTCATCGACCAGTACAACGCGTTCGTGCCAACGCAGCTTGCCGAAAAATACGCCGACGATCCAGCTCAGGCTCCACATGTGAACGGCGCTTTGACCATCGGCGAGAACATCGGCGACCTGAGTGGCGTGAACATTGCGCTCAAAGCATATGCGTTCGCTCTTGACGAGGCGGCAGGCCGTGAGAAGAACGGTTCCACGGAGTCCATTGAAGCTTCGCTGTCTGAAGCGCCGGAAATCGATGGTTTCACCGGTTTGCAGCGTTTCTTCCTCAGCTACGCGTCCATCTGGCGCACCAAGAATCGTGACGAGCTGGCGGAGCAGTATCTGCAGATCGACCCGCACTCCCCCGCCGAATGCCGCACGAACGGCATCGCACGCAACGTGGATCTGTTCTACAAGGCGTTCGACGTGAAGCCGGAGGACGGCATGTGGCTCGATCCCGATCAGCGCGTGCGCATCTGGTAACAAACCACATCATCGGCTGGCAATCGGAGCCAAGCATGCAAGGCATCGGTGCCGCCTAATATATGTCGCCGTCGAATTCCCCGGTATCTCCCGAGAATTCGGCGGCTTCGTCATCTTCGGGAACCACGATTTCGACCGGCGCCACACTGCCCTGCCTGACGAACGGATCGGCTCCCACACGCGGTTCCGTTCCTTTCGCTTCCGGCTGGTGCTGGTCGTTCGGCTTGACGAACTTACGCAACGTGGTGACTCCCCGGTTAAGGTCGTGCCCTGCGGCGCTGGCTTCCAGCACTATGCGTGACTGCGGTTTGCCGTTCTGATCGGCCCACGTTTCCGTGGCGAGCGCGCCCATCACGATAACCGGCTCGCCTTTCTTCAGAGATTGGCAGATGTTCTCGGATAGGTTCCGGTACGCTTTCACCGTGATCCATGTGGTGGGAAGATCCTTCCATTGCTGTGTGCGATTGTCGAAATACCGTCTGGTGCTCGCCATTCTGAACGAACTGGCATGGGGCATGCCATCCTTGTTGAATTGCGTGGGATTGGCGCCCACATATCCGGTGATGGTGATGAGAGCTTGCTGTTGTGCCATGATCGGCCCTTTCTGTCGCATTGGTAATAAAGGGGCCGCGGAAAGCACCGATGAAGGTGCGAAAGCAACGCGCAGTCGGAGAAATGGGTTGCGAGAGAGGGGTTCTGCACGCCTTTCCGCTTCCTTGCGTTTCCGCGGTACCATCACTATCGCCGAATCGGCTTTGCTTGCACAAGCTCGACTGACGAATGTGGATAGAGGACGTCATTTCGGGCGAGTCGTGGATAGTAGGTGGATATCTTTTCACTTATCCACAGCAATGCACCGTCGATAGGTGTGTAGGATTTCGTCTGATTTCCCAATGAATATTTTCTGCAATTCTTCGATCACTTTTTTTTAAAAAAAAAACGGAAGACTATGGTGCATCCATAATCTTCCGTGTAATCCTTGGAATAATCGAAATGGTTTACGATTCTTACTTCAGCAGCGCGGCGACACGATCGGCGATCATCTGGGCGGCGTCGGCGACAGGCACGGCTTCGGCGTTCTCGCCATTGCGGTCACGCACTTCAATGGTGCCATTGTTGACAGTGTCGCGGCCTGCGACGGCGATCAGCGGCACGCCGATAAGCTCGGCATCCTTGAACTTGACGCCCGGGGAAACCTTCTTACGGTCATCGAAGATCACTTCGATGCCCTTGGCTTCCAGATCGGCGATCAGTTGCTCGGCGGCTTCGAATGCAGCCGCATCCTTGCCGGTGGCCACCACATGCACCTGGGCGGGAGCGATGATGGCCGGCCATGCCAAGCCCTTCTCGTCATGGTGGGTTTCAGCGATACAAGCCATCACACGAGACACGCCAATGCCGTAGGAGCCCATCCACACCGGCACGGTCTTGCCGTTCTGGTCGAGCACCTTCAGGCCGAGCGCGTTGGAATACTTCAAACCGAGCTGGAACACCTGGCCGATTTCCACACCGCGTTCGAAGCTCAGCGGGCCGGAACCGTCCGGGCTCATGTCTCCGTGGCGAACCTGCACAGCTTCCACCACGCCGTCGGCTTCGAAGTCACGACCGTACACGAGATCGTAGTAGTCGACTCCGGCTTCATCGGCACCGGTGAACCATGCGGAACCGCGGGCGATATGCGCGTCAATGAGGTAACGCAACGCTTCGCCGGTTTCGTTGGCGTTTTCAGCCTTTTCACCGCCGCGAGCCTGCGGGCCAAACGCCATCGGGCCAATATAGCCCTTGACGAGTTCCGGATGCTTCTTCAGATCCTCGTCGGTGGCCTCTTCGATTTCAGCCGGAGTGAACTGCGCTTCAAGACGCTTCATGTCAACGGTACGATCGCCAGGCACGCCGACAACCACCAGTTCGCGCCACGGCTCGTCATGCTCGTCATCCTGCGGATGCATCACGGCGATCACCACGTTCTTCAGAATGTCGGAGGCCTCCCACGCGCGGCCATCGGAACGCGGATGGTTGGCATTGGCAAATTCAACCATCTGATCGATGGTTTCAGCATTCGGCGTCGGACGCTTTTCAGCGGCCGGAGTGTTGCTGAAGTCGATGGCTTCCGGTTCCGGAGTGGTCAGCGCCTCAACATTCCAAGCCTTGCCGCTCGGCGACTGTGCGAAGGTATCTTCACCGATTTCCATCGGGGCAAGGAACTCTTCGGATTCGAAACCGCCCATCGGACCTGCCATGGCGTGCACCGGCACATACTTCAAATCGAGACGGTTGAAAATACGCTCGTAGGCGCCACGCTCGTCCATATACGCCTTGACAAGGCCTTCCTTGTCAAGCGTGAAGGAGTAGGCATCCTTCATGATGAATTCACGGCCACGAATCAGGCCTGCACGCGGACGGAATTCGTCACGATACTTGGTCTGAATCTGGTAGAGGGTAACCGGCAGATCCTTGTAGGAGGAGTACAGGTCCTTGACCAGCAGGGTGAACATTTCCTCATGGGTCGGCGCCAGCAGGTAGTCGGCCTCATGGCGATCCTTCAAACGGAAGATGTTGTCGCCATACTCTTCCCAACGATGGGTGGCCTCATACGGCTCACGCGGCAGCAGACCGGAAAAATGGACTTCCTGAGCGTCGATCGAAGCCATTTCCTCACGGATGATGTTTTCGATCTTGTTCAGAACATTCAGGCCCAGCGGCAGCCAGGTCCAAATACCCGGAGCGGCCTTGCGCAGGTAGCAGGCGCGCTGCAGAAGCTTATCCGATACGACATCGGCATCGGCGGGATCCTCACGCAGAGTGCGCAGGAACATGGTGGACATACGAAGTGCTTTAGTCATATGCCCAAAACTACTCAGGCAAGGGGACGTAAGCCCAATCCAACCACCCGTTCACCGACGTATGGCAACGCACGGACGGAACACAACAGTCATATCCGTCGAATCCCAAAAATCATCATACATGTCAAACAAGGCAATCGCCATACTAGAACAGCGCGTCCTGCGCGAACTCGTCACCGTCGGGAACGGCAATGTTCTGCCGGAACGCGGCGATGCCATCATGAGCCAACATATCGGATGCCTGCGCCGAGGCGAGACGCAACTCACCATCCAATCGCACCGCATCGGGCGAAACCAAGAACATGCGTTCGTTCACACCGTTCAAATACAGGCCTTGCAGGCCTTCCACGCGAGACAGCGCCACATACCCCATGCCGGGCGCGAAGGTGCGCCGCAAATCCATCACCGCACGCTCGAGCGTCATACCTTGCGATTTGTGGATGGTGATCGCCCACGCGCAGCGCAACGGCACTTGGTTGACGCTGGCGAGCACTGTGTCGCCGTCCATCATTTCCCAGCAATTCGGCTTCATGGTAACGATATTGCCGTTTTCAAATTCAACGATCGGCCATCCGCCCTTGTTTTCGGCGGCAAATCCGCGCACGGTACCCAATGATCCGTTCACGAATTGGTGGTCGGTGTCGTTGCGTACGGCCATCACCGCAGCCCCGGTTTTGAGCTGCAAACGTTCGGGGGCAAGCATGTTTTTCTTCAAACGTTCCACCAGATTGACTGGTCCTGCGGCTTCGGCGAAATATTCGTGCGGCTCCTCGTTGATTTCGAACAGGCGCATGTCGTTGAGCGTGTCCGCCTGCTTGTTGACGGGAAACAGATTGACGGCCTGTTGACCAGGTTCGGGGATTGTGCCCAGTCTGGTGAGGAGCACATTGCGATCGTCGTCGTTCACGCAACCGTTGCGAATATCGGTCAATACGGTGAGCAGACTGCCGTCATCCTGACGATGCTGTTCGGTCAGGTAACAGATTGCGGGATTCAATTCCCGCCATACCAATGATTCGGTGACGAAACCATCTGGATTGAGTCCCGCTTTCGCATATCGTTCGCGGGAAGCCACGAATTCCGGGCTTGGTGTGACCAAATCGTGGTTGCGTGACGCACGAACTCATTGAGCACGTAGGTCTTGCCAGCACCCGGCGCACCCGTCAGGAAGACGCTCGCGCCACTTTGCAGAATCGCCAATGCCTCAGCCTGCCGCATGCCGCACCGCCTTTCCTGTTCAATCGACCATCAATTTCGAAGAAACGGCTTCCTTACGCAATCAGCTTGTCGACAACCTGAAGCACCCCGTGATCGGCATTGGATGGAGCCACAAAATGCGCGGCTTGTTTCAACGCGGGGTGCGCATTGCCCATGGCGAACGACCACTGCCCTGCCGAAAGCATCTGCAAATCGTTGAGATAATCGCCAAATACCGCCGTTTGGGCCGCAGTGACGCCAAGCACGCGCTGCAACGCTTCGACGCCCTGTTTCTTATTGGTTGTAGCATTCATGATGTCGACCCACAGTTTGCCGGAAACCACCACCTGATAATCGTTCTTCAGTGGCGTCAGCTTTTCCGCGGCCATCGCTTCGGCATCGTCGAAATCGAGAATCGCCAGTTTGAGCATGGTGTCGCTTTCGCCGTTTGATGCGATCACATCTTCAAGCACGCTATGCAGATCGTCCACAATCTCCAGTGCCGCATAATATTTGCCGACTTCATCAAGGAACGGCTTGTCCGTGCGCTGCACGTATGCCGTGCGCAGGCCACAAAGCACCAATCCCATATCGTATTCGCCAGCCGCGGCAGAAGCGTTCACCGTGTCGATGGTCCAGCGGGTCACATCGGTATCGACGCCGTGCACTTCGGCGATATTACCGTCAATGGCCACGACATTGCCGTTTTCCGCGATATACGAAAGTTCGCCGCCGTCAAGCACCTGCGCCGCCTTATCGGCGAACATGGCACGCAAGGTAGCGTACTGGCGTCCGGATGCCGGCACGAATTCAACGCCTCGTGAGCGCAACCGGGCAAGCATCGGCCAGAAACCTTGCGGAATCTCGCTATGCTCATCAAGCAGGGTGCCGTCCATATCGGCAACCACCAAGCGAATGTCTTGCGGGATTTCGATGCTGGTCCAATCGGCTGCGCTCACTGGAGTCCTTTCCATGTTTTCGTTGGAATATCAGATTTTCCAACGATTGTGCGATATGCGGAATCAGTTGTTGTTCAGAATGCTGGTTGCCACGATCTGATCGGCGATCGCCTTGGCTTCGGCTGCGTCAGGACCGGGCGCCGCTGCCATGAAAGCCTTACGGTAGTAGCGCAGTTCGTCCAGGGATTCGATGATGTCGGCGAGCGCGCGATGTCC
>PPYF01469464.1_pt1 | contig 34376 bp, 30 predicted proteins | sample 1559871 | NCBI WGS metagenome assembly PPYF01 (sample SAMN08240021, study PRJNA423297) | Human gut metagenome, whole genome shotgun sequencing project.
GATATATTCTGAGACTGGCAGTTTTTGCGGTAATCAGCCAGCCGTTTTATATTATGGCTTTTAACCCTCAGGACTTTATCGGAAATATTACAAACTGGAACATATTTTTCACTCTTGTAATCAGTCTTATATCAATGTATGGCTTCAAGGAGAAAAAATGGTGGCTTTTTGCACTTGGCTTCTTTGTAGTAAGCTGGTGGAATTTTGATTATTCGGCAAATGGAATACTGCTTATGCTCATATTCTACTGCTGCCGCAAAAAACCAGCGCTCGGAGCTTTTCTGTTTGTACTTTTTTATATACCGTGCCTTTTTGGAGGCGACCCGACAAACCCAATGTGTATAACCTTAGGACAATTTGTTTTTAACAGGCAGGTTTTTGCGTTGTTGGCTGCACCGCTGATATTTTTTACTACAAGCTTAAGGCCGAAAATATCCAAATGGGTTTTCTATTCGTTTTATCCCGCACATCTTGGGGTAATAGCAATTGCCAGATTTATTATGAGAATTTAAAAGAAGGGATTGATAGTATGCTTACTGTAACAGACTTACACAAATCTTATAAGGTTGGGAAAAACTCGTATCACGTTTTGAAGGGAGTATCCTTCAGCATTGACAAAGGCGAATTTGTTGCTGTCATGGGGCCGTCAGGTTCGGGAAAAACCACTCTTTTGAATTGTATATCCTGCTATATACCGTTTGAAAGAGGTAACATTAAGCTGGGAGATATAACGCTTGCCAAACTTGATGAAAACTCTCTTGCTAAGGTTAGAAACCAAAAGCTTGGATTTGTTTTTCAGGATTTCATGCTGCTGGACGGACTAAGTGTTAAAGAAAATATCATGCTTCCAAGAATTATATCAGGCAGGACAGGAGGAGATATGGAAACATCTGCCGACAGGCTTTGTGAGGTTTTCGGTATAGCCCATATTAAGGATAAATACCCCGCTGAAATATCAGGCGGTGAAAAGCAGCGTACTGCCGTGGCCAGGGCGCTTATAAACAATCCGCTGCTTATACTTGCCGATGAACCTACAGGAAACCTTGACTCAAAATCGTCCAGGGCTGTTATTGACAGCTTTGAACAGGCAAGGGAAGCTCTTGACGCCACGATATTTATGGTAACACATGATTCTTTTGCGGCGTCATTCTGCGACAGAGTAGTGCTGATGAAGGACGGAATGGTATGGAAAACACTTGTTAATAAAGGAAGCAGAAGCAATTTCCAGGATGAACTGCTCGCCGCAGTCAAAGAAATGAGCGACGCTCCGGGAATAAATGAATAAGGAGGAGCTCATATGAAAACATTTTCAGAGGTTTACTCTAAGCTCAGAAAAAATAACAAAAAGAACTACCTGCTGCTTATGGGCTGCTGCTTCTTTTCTGTATTGCTTATTACGGCATATGTTACAATGATGCGTTCTCCGACAGTACTGAATGTACTGCCTGAAGGAGGGGACTCAAGAAAACAGGTAATGGCCGTATTCGTACTGGCGGTTGTGGGATGCGGTGTATTTACAACCTATGCGTCAGGGCTTTTCTTCCGATCAAAGTCTAAGGAGACAGGCGTATTTATGGCAATGGGAGCTTCAAAAAGACAGCTTAAGGAGCTACTCGCAAAAGAGCTGGTGCTGATAGCCCTTACAACCTGCGTGTTAGGAGTTTTATGCGGTGTTCCTCTTGCAATCGGTGTATGGCAGATATTCAGAAAATTTATTGTAGATACACAGCAGATGTCCTTTACATTTGATGCTCAGGCGCTGCTGTTCGCACTTGCGTTTTCGGTTTATGTTGTTGTAATGCTTTTTTTCATGGGTTCAAGATTTATAAAGAGAACAAATATTATTGATATTGTTAATGAGTCAAGAAAATCAGAACCGATAAAATCGGTTCCGAGATGGTATGGCATTGTTGGGATAGCGCTTATGTTTGGAGGCGGATTTATTGGTTACCTTACACCGACATTTTGTGTTACTGTGCTTAAGCTTTATCCTCCGGCATGGGTAAACATAACCTACGCTCCGCTTTTTATTGGACTTTACATGATACTGCTCCATACGGTTGTTAACGGCTGGAGAGGCGGAAGGAACAGATATAAAAATATAATATCCACAAGTATGATGAAGTTTCAGGGGAGACAGACCGTAAGGAATATGCTTGTCATAACGGTACTTCTCGCAGGCGGTTATTTTGCGGCATTTTATACACCAATGCTTGGAACAGGAGCAATGCAGGGCTTTGATAAAAGACCTGTGGACTATGCTTACCATTACAGAATGGACCAAAACATGATTACTCAGGAGGACGTTGAAAAGATGGCGGCCGAGGAAAATGTGAATATTAAAGACTGGAAGGAAGCTGCTGTCGCCACACTCGGTCAGGACGGATACGAGCATATTGAAAAGGAAACTGCCATTGGGATAACCTATACAAAGGAATACAGGGACATTCTGGGAAGCGGAACTTATATTTCTGAAAGGGACTTTAACCGCATGACAAATCAGAACGCAGATGTTAAAAGCGGAGAATTTTGCCCGGTTCTTACGTCTGACGGTGACGGAGACTACATGATAGGAATTGACCAGACAAAGCTTTATAATATGTGTACTGACGAAATGATAGAAACAAAATTCGGCGGATATCTTTATGATGATATATTTGCAACAAACATATATGTGCTTGATGATATGGATTATGCCGAGATTGCTGAGGGGCTGGAGCCATATTGGCAGGAAAGATATGTATTTTTTAATGTTGACAATGTGGAAGGCACTTATGATTTTGCCAAGAGGCTTTTCTATGATATAGTAGACCATTCGGATAAAAGCTGTGAACAATTCGACAGCTGGGATCCGGTAGCTAAAATGATTGCTGAGGAGAATGGAGGAAAATATGACTATGACAAGGAAAATTTGTCAGAGCACGGCTTTTCTGCAATCAGCTACGATGACAGGGATTCATCTGATTTTAGGAATTTTTGGAAATACATGCCGATGTTCAGAGTGCTGGACAAAGAGGATTTTGTCAAAACTATGGCGGTTTTTCTTACGCTTTTCATATTAATAGCGATTATATGTATGGCGGCGGTCATTGTAATAGCGTATACAAGATGCGTGACAATCGCTATAAACAACTCTCAGGTATACGAGGATTTAAGGCATCTTGGCGCAACAAGGGATTATCTGAGGCGCTCAGTAAAAAATCAGGTTATGAAGGTTTATCTCGTTCCGGGGGTTATAGGCACAGGACTTATATATGCACTGTATATGTTTATAATGTTTTTCAATGACGGAAGGCTTTCAGCAAGCGAAATATCCGGCCTTCTGAGCTGTGCTGCAGTTGTTGCCGGCTGCTCGGTATTTCTTTGGCTTATGTATAGGTATACTCTCAGAAAGACATGCAAAGCTTTAAATCTGTAGTTAAGTATGATTTTTAAAGCTTAAAAGTCCCGGCGCAATAACGCCGGGACTTTTATTTTACAGGCCTTCAAGCTCTTTCATCCATACAGCATTTACAGCGTCTGATGGCATTCTCCAGTCACCCCTAGGCGACAGGCTGATTGTTCCAACCTTAGGACCGTCGGGAAGGCATGAGCGCTTAAACTGCTGTGAAAAAAATCTGTTGTAAAAGTTTTTCAGCCATTTGAGTATCTCTGCGCTTTCATAACGGCCTCCAAAGGCGTTAAGCGCCAGATAGTATATTTTTTTCGGAGTAAATCCGCACCTTACAACATAATAGAGAAAGAAATCATGCAGCTCATAGGGGCCTACAATTTCTTCGGTTTTCTGGTTTATGTTGTTATTCTTATCAGGAGGCAGAAGTTCAGGAGAGACAGGAGTGTCCAGTATATCCATTAAAATGTTCACTGCATTAGTATCTAATGAACCAAAATGCGCTACCCAGTCGACAAGCACGCGTACAAGCGTTTTAGGTACTCCAGAGTTTATACCGTACATTGACATATGGTCTCCGTTATAGGTTGCCCAGCCAAGCGCCAGCTCAGAAAGGTCTCCTGTTCCTATAACCAATCCGTTTTCCTTGTTTGCCAAATCCATTAAAATTTGAGTTCTTTCCCTAGCCTGAGTGTTTTCATAGGTTATATCGTGAATTTCCGGGTCATGCCCTATGCTTTTAAAATGAAGCATGGACGCTTCCTTTATGGATATTTCGCGAATCTGCACTCCAAGAGCGTCCATTAACGCCAGAGCATTGTTATAGGTTCTGTCTGTTGTACCAAATCCGGGCATTGTAACACCGATAACTGTTTTTCTGTCAAGCCCAAGAAAATCGCAGGTTTTAACTGCTGCCAGCAGAGCGAGGGTAGAATCCAGCCCGCCGGATATACCAAGCACGAGTGTTTTCGCATTTGTATGCATAACACGCTTCGCCAGACCGGCAACCTGAATATTAAATATATCGCTGCATCTGCGGTTCAGTGCCTCATCATTGTTTGGAACAAATGGAAGAGGACGGATAAAACGCTTAAGCTTGTCCTTTACTCTGTCATACATGGGGAATGAGATTATTTCAGGCTCAGGCAGTTCAATGTCAGAATAGCTCATGTTTTTGCGCCTGTCGTTTGCGAGCAATTCAGTATCTATATCAGCTATAATCAGGGAATTTTCCTTAGAAAACCGTTCACCCTCATTCAATATAGAGCCGTTTTCGCATATTATCGAGTGGCCGCTGAAGACAGTATCCTGTGTTGACTCGCCAATTCCTGAAGATGAGTAAACATATCCGCATATACATCTGGCCGATTGTCCGGATACCAGAGAAATCCTGTATTCATTTTTTGTAGCAAGCTCGTTGCTGGCAGAGGTGTTGGCTATTATAAGCGCGCCGGAAAGGGTAAGGTTGCAGCTTGGCGGAATATTTGCCCACAAATCCTCACAGATTTCAATACCAAAGGTAAAATTCTCAATGCCTTCGGCCGCAAATATCAGGTTTGTGCCGACGGGGACGCTCTGCTCACAAAGGGATATTCCGCCTTTTAGCCCATGTCCGCTTTTAAACCATCGTTTTTCGTAAAATTCCCCGTAATTTGGTATATATGTTTTTGGTACCGCACCTAAAATTTGCCCTTCGCATACAGCGGCGGAACAATTGTAAAGGCTGTTGCCTATATTTATTGGAAGGCCGACAACAACTGCTATCTTTTTACCTATTGTGGCCTCAGCTATCATTGAAAGGCATTCTTCGGCCGATGTGAGAAGAGAGGTCTGCATAAATAAATCGGCGCATGTGTAGCCGGTAATGCAAAGCTCAGGAAAAACAAGCAGTTCCACACCATTTTGAGACGCGGCGTTTATCATATTTATTATTTCTCTGGTATTATATTCACAGTCGGCAACCCTAAGCTTAGGCACAGCCGATGCACATCTAATAAATCCGTACATAATAATTCTCCTTTTAACAAAGTAGTTAATTAAATTATCAGGTTAGAAGAAAGAAATGTCAAGGGCATACTATTTATTGCATTGCAGTTTTATACAAATAAAAAATATTTTTGTTGACAAATTTAATTTTCTGTTTGATTATTGATTAAATAAGGAAAATAAATAATTCAGGCACTTAGGAGCTCATTGAACAATGAAAACTATTAAAAAAGTATTGTTAATATTTGCAGTCGTTTATTTACTTGTATCATTCTATATATCACATAAAGTATATTTAGTTGTTGAAAACAGCTATAATACTTTTGGTGAGGATAACAAGTACTCAGATATTGTTTCTGACGGGCTTTTTTATAATATATGTATGACTGATACAAGAGGCGGAATAGAGAAAGGATTTACATATGAGTATAAGCTGCGTATGCCTATAACGCTTCACTGGTTTACGGGAGCAAGGTCGTTCTGCTGGTATGACAGTGGCGTATATGACCAAGATGGTAATCTTGACAGGGGAGGGAGTGACATCGGATTTATGGTAAGTCTTGAGCTTAAAAACGGAAAATGGATAATATCGGACTACCTAAACCCTGACCCGTTGCCCTTGATAAAATATTTTAAGCTGCAATTTGAAGAAAAGTATGGATTGAGTTAATAAAAAATGGCGCATATCGTTTTGATACGCGCCATTTATATCTCAAAGGCAGTCTGGTTTGCATAAATTAATTTCCTTAGCATGGCCTGCAGCACATGCCGCAGAGCATATTTGCTATACATAAATCAACACAAATATTGCTGGTTCCACAAACTACGGGAGAACCTCCTCCATATTGCTGATAGGTTGCCCCGCCGCTTTTAAGCCTTGACAGCAGCTGCTGATACTCCATGTTGTTAGGCTCCATGCGTGCGGCCTGTTCTGCGTCGCTCATTGCCTCAATTCTATTTCCCAAGCCATAGTTTGCAAGCGCATGGAAATAATACCATCTAGCGCCTCTCTGACTTATATCTACAGAATTTAAAACGTTAAGGGCTTCTCTGTAATGTGCTGAGTTAATGTAATTTCTCGCGGCAGTAAGCTCCGTAGTAGCCTCCTGCTGAGCCTGCCCATAGCCTTCAAAGCCGCTTCCGAATATATCCTCCCATGAAAAACCGCCGTAATAGCCGCCTCCTGAGCCTCCATAGCCGCCGTAATTCTGACCTCCGGCCTGTCCGCCAAAGGTAGTTTTGCCTTCGCGGATATTTCTTATCTGGTCATATGCCGCATTTATTTCACGCATTTTTTTCTCAGCGGTTTCATCGCCTGGATTAACGTCAGGATGATACTTTTTAACCATCTTTCTGTATGCTTTTTGTATTTCGTCATCTGATGCTGTCGGAGGGACTCCCAGCACTTTATACGGGTCTTCTGTCATTATCGGAATATCCTCCTTAAATTGCTTCCTGTACAAGTTCCAAACTATTATAAACCTAACTCCAAGGCTTTGTGAAGGTCAAAAGCGATAAATTAATGGAATTTTAAGGACTTTTGTAATATTATGCCTTAGCGTTGGCTTCAGTATTTTGTTCATTAGGCGATTTATAGCGCATCCAGACTCCGTAGTAAACTATATTTTTTATTATTTCGCTGTTATTTTTATACGGCAGTGAAAGAAAGGCTTCAGAACAATCTGCGATCAGCATCGTCAGAATGGATTCAATATTATTTGGATTTATGGAGGTTAGGGGATTATATCTTTCTTTTTTTATATCCTCAGATAAATCGTCCCATGCATCCAGAATATATATAAATCGTCCGAGACTTGCGGCAGCCTTTCTAAGCGTGTCGGAATACTCATCTTCCTTAACTATGAAAATTTCGGCAAGAAGTCTGCCGAATATGTTGGCCGGTATATCAGGGTTCACAATACCTTTTTTTTCTACCTGAGACAGCTCGTGTAAGCATCTTTCCATTACAGAGCACTGTCTTGGGTATTTATCCCATACTTTATAATAGGACTTTTTGAAATAAGCCGCCCCAAGCCTGGCTCCTGCGTTTTTATCATCTTCCCAGTCATCAAGGAATTTGTTGTAGGTCAGGGCAATATTCATGTCAGCCGCATAATTGGTAAAGCGATTGACAATATAGGTATGCTTGCTCTTGGGATGCACAATACATCTTTCCAGACCAATTCTATCGTCTGCTTCGTAAAGAGAAGATAAAACCAGTATAAGAAAAGTCATATCGTAGGTTAAGGTAACGCGGCTTATACTGCCGTGCCTTTCCTTAAGGGTACGGCATAAGCCGCAGTACAGTCCTTTATAGGTTTTAAGTTCATCAGGTTTTAGAGCCTTTGTATTAGCGGCCACATATCCGAACATTAAATCAGCTCTTTCTTATAAATTGCTCTCCGCATTTCGGGCAGGTTATCTGGATTTTACCTTTTCCCCTTGGAATACGGTTAAGTACTCCGCATTTCGGGCATTTAAAGAACTTGAAGTCCTTGCTCTGCGCGGCCCTTTCAGCCCTGCGCTGTTTATTAACAGCCTGTTTGTATCTAAGCGACATAAACTTTTGATTTTCAGCAGAACGCTTTGCAATATCCCTTGAAAACGTCCTGTAATAACAGAATATTATAAGGGCTAGCGCTAATACCCAAAGAAGTGTTCCCAATATGGGAACCTTCCTTGATATTATTAACGATATTACAAGAAATACTACTGCACTGATAGAAATAACTCGGTTAAGCTGGTCTCCGCCATACCGTCCGGCCATGAATTTCGCAAATTTTTCTCTCATTTATCTAATCTCCTTTGACAGGCTGTTCTTTATTCAAGCTCAAAAGCGCCTGTATAAAGCTGATAGTACTTGCCTTTTTGTTCAATAAGCTCTTCATGGCTTCCTCTTTCAATTATTACGCCGTGTTCAAGAACCATAATTGCCTTGGAGTTTTGAACAGTTGAAAGCCTGTGGGCAATGACAAATACAGTCCTGCCTTCCATAAGCGAGTCCATTCCTTCCTGAACAATGGATTCGGTTCTTGTATCAATTGAGGATGTAGCTTCGTCAAGTATCATAACAGGAGGGTCCTCTACGGCTGCCCTCGCAATTGATATCAGCTGACGCTGGCCCTGTGAGAGGCTTCCGCCGTCGCCTGTAAGCATTGTGTTGTATCCATCAGGAAGCATCATAATAAAGTCATGCGCGTTGGCAAGCTTGGCGGCTGCAATTACCTCTTCATCGGTAGCGTCAAGACGCCCGTAACGTATATTATCCATAATTGTTCCTGTGAACAGGTTAACATCCTGAAGAACTATGCCAAGAGAATGACGCAAGTCGTCCTTCTTTATGTTTTTAACGTCAATGCCGTCGTAGGTTATAACTCCGTCCTGTATATCATAGAAACGGTTTATAAGATTTGTTATTGTGGTCTTTCCTGCTCCTGTAGCTCCAACGAATGCAATTTTCTGACCGGGCTTGGCAAACAATGAAATATCATGAAGTATTGACTTGCCTTCCTCATAACCGAAATCTACATCATGGAAACGTACGTCTCCCTTAAGCTCAACGTATTCGTGACCGTTATCTGAGGGAACCTTCCATGCCCATATGTGAGTACGTTTCTTAGACTCAGTAAGCGTACCGTCATCATTTCTTTCAACATTTACAAGAGTAACCATGCCATCGTCAATCTCGGGTTTCTCATCCATAAGCTCAAATATACGCTCAGCGCCAGCGAGAGCCATAACAACTGAGTTAAGCTGCTGCGATATCTGGCTGATGGGATTTGTGAGGCTTTTTGAAAGAGAGAGGAAGGAGGCTATTATACCAAGAGTAAGGCCGCCTATACCGTTAATGGCAAGAAATCCGCCCAGAATAGCAATACATACGTATTCAAGATTTCCTAAGTTCATCATAACAGGCATGAGGATGTTGGCAAACTTGTTTGCGCTGGTCATATTCTGACGAAGCTCCTCATTCTTGTTGTCAAAGCCTTCCTTTGCTTTATCTTCATGGCAGAATACCTTAATTACCTTCTGCCCATTTATCATTTCCTCTATATATCCGTTAAGCTCACCAAGAGATTTTTGCTGCTTTATAAAAAACTTGGATGAATTTCCGGCAATCTTTTTTGTAACCTGAAGCATAAGGAATATAAACACTACAACAAAAAGTGTAAGCCATATACTTGATCTTAACATAGCAACCGCCACTGACACAATAGTAATTGCTGATGAAATGAACATTGGCAATGACTGTGAAAGCATCTGACGAAGCGTATCAGTATCGTTTGTATAGTGGCTCATCAGGTCGCCGTGAGTATGAGTGTCAAAATATTTTATCGGAAGTGTCTGCATATGTGCGAACATATCGTCACGAACCTGCTTGAGAACACCCTGTGATATTCCTACCATTGTCCTGTTATAAAACAGAGTGGCAAAGATACCGACTGCAAATATTATTCCCATTTTTACAATGGCTCCTGCAAAGGCGGTAAAATCCCTGCTTCCGGTGGCAAGCATAGGAGTGATATAATCATCGATTACCTTCTGTATGAAAAGGGAACCCTGAACGTTTGCAATGGCGCTGACTATTATACAGACAATAACAAAAGCAAACTGTATTTTATATTTTCCTACATAGCTCATAAGACGCTTGATTGTTTTACCTGCGTTGTCAACTTTTGGACGAGGGCCTCTGGCTCCGCCTCTTGGACCGCGTCCCATCATTGGTCTTGTTTCCTGTGCCATTATTCCTCGCCTCCTTTAGTCTGAGATTCATATACCTCTCGGTAAATTGCGTTTGATTTCAAAAGCTCGTCATGTGTTCCGACAGCGTTGATTTCACCGTTGTCAAGCACAATTATTTTATCGGAATCCTGAACCGATGATATTCTCTGAGCTATAATAAATTTTGTTGTATTAGGTATTTCGTCGGCAAAAGCCTTCCTGATTTTGGCGTCTGTTGCTGTATCGACAGCACTTGTTGAGTCGTCAAGTATAAGGATTTTAGGCTTTTTAAGCAATGCCCTTGCTATACATAATCTCTGCTTCTGACCGCCTGATACATTAGTTCCTCCCTGCTCGATATGTGTGTCATACCTATCGGGGAACTGCTCAATAAACTCGTCTGCACACGCCAGCCTGCAAACTCTTTCAAGCTCCTCGTCTGTGGCATTTTCATCGCCCCAGCGGAGGTTTTCTTTTATTGTTCCGGAGAAAAGAACATTTTTCTGCAGTACAACGGCAACTTCATTTCTAAGGGTTTCAAGGTCATAATTTCTGACATCAACACCTCCGACAGTTATTGAACCGCTGGTTACGTCATAAAGGCGGGGGATAAGCTGAACGAAGGTACTTTTTGATGACCCTGTTCCACCAATTATTCCGACTGTCTCTCCGGATTTTATGTCAAGATTAACGTGCTTCAGACTAAGCTTTTCTTCTACATCAGCATAGCTGAAATCAACATCGTTGAATGATACTGAGCCGTCCTTTACTTCGTAGACAGGGGCATCGTTATCCTTAATATCCGGAACTTCGTTGAGAATTTCGCAAACACGCTCTGCCGCTGTTTTAGCCATAGTAAGCATAACAAAAATCATCGAAAGTATCATAAGGCTCATAAGTATTTGCATCGTGTATGTCATTATGCTGACAAGGTTTCCTGTAAGCATTTGACCGCCGACAATGAACTTAGCTCCAAGCCAGCAGGATAAAAGAATACAGGTATATACGCAAAACTGCATAAGGGGGCTGTTTAAAGCCAGCAGCTTTTCTACCTTTGAATAGTCCTTATATATATCCTCTGATGATGCGTTGAATTTTTCAATCTCATGATCCTCACGCACAAAGGATTTAACAACTCTTATTCCTCTGAGGTTTTCCTGAACTATTGCATTGAGCTTATCATACTTTTTGAATACGCGTTTGAAAATAGGGTGGGCACGGCTCATAATGAAATAAAGTCCTATGCCAAGCACCGGTATTACACACAAATAGACGAGCGCTATTTTTTTGTTTATGCTTAATACGGCAAAGAATGCGCATACAAGCATAATTGGGCTTCTTACAGCTATTCGTATAAGCATCATAAATGCCATCTGGATATTTGTTATATCGGTTGTAAGCCTTGTAACGATTGAAGCCGTTGAAAATTTATCTATATTTTTAAATGAATATTCCTGTACTTTATAGTACATGTCCTGCCTTAGATTAGCCGCAAATCCGGCTGAGGCCGATGCTGCATATCTTCCGCTCATAGCTCCGCAAAAAAGTGACGCCATACAGAGAATAATTAAAATAATTCCTGTTTTGATTACGTAATTCATGTCTCCTGCATTTATACCATAGTCAATAAGATTGGCCATTATAAGAGGAATTAGTACCTCCAGCGCAACCTCGCCTATTACAAAAAGAGGAGTAAGTATGGCATCTTTTTTATACTGTCGGACGGAACCGGCCAACTGTTTAATCATACCCATTTTATTTACCTCCCTGCTGCTGATTAAATTTTATGTTGCAATTTTTGTGTAAATTAAGCTCCATTTTATCTATGACTTTAAAAAATATGTCCATTTCTTCATCAGAAATTCCTGTTAGTAATATCTTCTCGACAGACGACATCATTAGAAATGTACGTGCCTTTACTTCTTCTGCTTTTTCTGTGAGAACAAGTCTTTTAAGCCTTGCGTCAGAGGCAACGCTTTCACGGCTTATAAATCCGTTTTTTTCAAGAACCTTAAGCATAACAGTAGCCGTGGAAGGACGAACATTAAGCTTATTTTCTATATCCTTTTGAAAAACGTCTCTGCCGTTTTCCTGTTCCTTTTGGATATATCCAATTATATGCATCTGCTGTCCCGTGAGCTCTGACAGGCTAAACTCGGCGGCAATATATGTTATAAACCGCCCAAGAATGTTTGAAAAGCATTTTATTTCAGGAACCACGGCTCTTTTGTTTTCCATTTTTTCACCCCTTTCTAAATACTTATGAAGCTAACTATTAGATAACTAACATTTATATATTATACAATAATAAACAAAATAGTCAATGAAAATAATAATTAGTTTTATTAAAAAATAATAAGAAATAATTAATATTTCTAATTATTGAAAAAACTATTGACAAGGATAAATGTAACTGTTATAGTTACAGCATAAAGTAACTGAAATAGTTACAGATAGGAGGAGACAAAATGAGAAAGAGAGCTTTATTACTGACAGCCATATTGACTGCACTAATGCTTACAGCATGCCAAACATCTGCAAACTCAAAAAACAGCTCTGATGGAAAACAGGGGATAGAACAAACAACTGAAGATAAATCATATAAAAAAATAAGTCAGGAGGAAGCAAAGGAAAGGATGGACAGCGGGGATGAAATCATAATACTTGATGTAAGGACTAAAGAAGAGTACGATGAGAAGCATATACCGGGTGCAATACTTATTCCCAATGAAAATATTAAGGACGAGCCTCCGGCTGAGCTTCCTGATTTTAATGCAGAAATTCTAGTATACTGCCGTTCTGGAAACAGAAGTGCGCAGGCGGCTAAAAAACTGATTGATATGGGATACACAAAGGTTTACGACTTTGGCGGTATTAATGATTGGGCTTATGATACAGTAAGTGAAGATTGAGACTGAGGAAAACAGGAGTGATAATATGACGGCGGAATTTATTGTTGCGGTTCATGCGCTGGTTTATTTAAATCATAACAAGACACATAAATCAAGCGAGGAGATTGCTGAAAATGTCTGTACTAATCCGGCGAGAGTACGCAAGGTAATGTCTAAACTTAAAAAAGCCGGGCTTGCAGAGGCTAAAATGAGCTTTGAGGGAGGGTACGCTTTCGTAAAGGAAGCTGACAAGGTTACATTATATGATATATTCAGGGCAACTGACGACAGCGTAGTTAATGTATCTTGGCGTTCGGGAAGCGAATGCGCCGAGTGCCCAATATCAAGAAGCATGAAACCGGTGATGGACAATGTTTTTGACGAAATAGACGACGCCGGCAGGGAAGTCCTTAAAAAAATAACTATTGATGATATAGACCGGAAAATATTTAAGAGAGAAGGCTAGACCTATGAAATATGATTCTGTAATAATCGGATTTGGAAAAGGCGGAAAAACACTCGCGGCAGCTTTGGCTGGAAGAGGAGAAAAGGTAGCTGTAATTGAAAAGTCAAACAAAATGTATGGAGGAACCTGCATAAATGTAGGATGTATACCTTCAAAATCCCTTGTAAGGAGCTCGGGATTATCGAGGCTTAACAGTACAGATTCATTTGACGCAAAGGATGAGAAATATAAAAAGGCCATTGAGGAGAAACGCAGAGTAACATCAATGCTTAGGCAAAAGAACTATGATAAGCTGAATAACCTATCTAATGTTACTGTTATCGACGGGACAGCTTCATTTTTAAGCAATACGGAGGTCCTTATCAAAAAAGACGGAGCTGAAAATAAAGTTTCAGCTGATAAAATATTTATAAACACAGGCTCTACAGCCATAATACCCGATATAGAGGGAATTAATAACAATCCAAAGGTATTTACAAGCGAAACCCTTATGGAACTTGAAAAGCTCCCAAGGAACCTTACAATTATCGGAGGAGGATATATAGGACTTGAATTTGCTTCAATGTATTCCAATTTCGGTTCTAGGGTTACTGTCATTCAGGACGGAGGAGTTTTTATCCCTAAGGAGGACCGGGATATTGCCAATGAAATACAAAAGGTATTGGAGGAGAATGGAGTATCATTTATTTTTTCAGCTAAGACATACAAGATAGAAGGAGCAGACGTATATTATAAAAAAGAAGAAAATGATTTTATATTAAACGGAGACGCTGTTTTAATAGCTACAGGACGCAGGCCTAACACAGACGGGCTCTGTGCTGATAAAGCAGGAGTTGAGCTTACTGCACGCGGAGCTGTAAAGGTTGATGACGGACTGAAAACTACGGCGTCGAATATCTGGGCGATGGGAGATGTATGCGGCTCTCTGCAGTTTACTTATGTATCCCTTGACGACTGCCGTATTGTTTTATCACAGCTTAACAAGGGCGAAGAAAGAAAGCTTTCAAGCAGAAGAAACATTCCGTATTCGGTGTTTATTTCACCTTCATTTTCGAGGGTTGGGCTCAGCGAGAAAGAGGCGCTTGAAAAGGGCTATAAAATAAAAGTTGCGAAGCTTCCTGCCGCTGCCGTTCCAAAGGCACAGGTGCTTAAGCAGACATCGGGATTGCTTAAAGCAGTTATTGATGCTGATACGGATAAGGTACTGGGCGCGATGCTATTTTGCGAAGAGTCCTATGAAATGATAAACATAGTTAAGCTTGCAATGGATATGGAAGCTGACTACAGGGTATTAAGAGACAATATATACACACATCCAACTATGAGTGAAGCCTTGAATGATTTATTTGCGGTTTAAATAATATCCATATTCCCCAAAGAAACAATGCCCCACGGACTAAACCGCAGGGCATTGTTTGTTATTCTTCCTCTTCTTCATCAAAAAGTGAATCGAAAGCAGCTGAAACCTTATCAAATTCATCGTCGTCTTCGATTGTAAGAAGCTCGATTTCGTCGTTTTCCAATTCCTTATACTGATAGATAAGAACTGTCTCATCGTCCTCAGGAAGAAGGGCGATGTACTCTTTATCCTCAATTCCCTCTACATCAAAAACTCCAAGTATTGAGCACTGAAGTTCTGTATCGTCATCAAGTGTGAGAGTTATTGTGTCAAGTTCCTCGTTAAGTTCTTCCATATCGTGATCATGGTCATGGCCGCAACCGCAGCCGCAATTTTTTTCGCTCATTATATTCTCCTTTGTAGATTAGTTATAAATTGCTACGCAATTATAGTATACTAAAATTTGGCTGAACACAATAGAATTTTATCTGTTTTTGAATTTCTTTTCAGAATACTTTGCTTTTTCAGCCTTTTTTAATTTAAACGGTGCCTTTTTAACTGTGTTCTCCGGCACCATTTTGCCTTCTCTCATCTGTACATAGTCCACATTTATTCCAAGAGCCTTGGCGCATTTGTTGACATAGCGCTTTTCTCCGATTGTGGCAATGCTTATAACCTTACCGGGTTTTCCGCCTCTGCCTGCGCGGCCTGCTCTGTGAAGATAGCTGGTAGGGTTTTCAGGAATATCCAGATTGATAATATGTGTTATACCCGGAATGTCCAGTCCCCTGGAAACAAGGTCGGAAGCGACCATGATTTCGGCCTTGCCGCTTATCATATCGTTTATTGCCTTTCGCCGCTCGTCCCTGCGTATACCGCCGTACAGACCAACAGCCTTAAGGGAATGGTAGCATAGCTTTTCAACAGTAACCTCTATGTTCTCTGAGTTATTAATAAAAACAATTGTTTTTGCGGCCTTTTCGCCGTGTACTATTTTCCTTATAATATTAATTTTATCCCTTAATTCAGACGTTATACAATAATGACTGATTGATTTTGGTATTTTTTCTTCAGCCATGCAGAATACAGGTTCGTTCATACAAAGCTCTTTAGCTGTTTTTAGAGCCTCGCCGTCCATTGAGGCGGAAAGGAATATCATCTGTCTGCTGTCTTTAAGCGTGGTTTTAACAATAGCCCTTACCATGTCTGAATTTATACGGTCAAGCATACGGTCCGCCTCGTCAACTACAATTGTTTTGACTGTGTGGGCCGGTATTTTTTTTCTGCCGATAAGGTCATATATACGGCCGGCGGAGCCTATTATAATCTGAGGCTTTTCCTTAAGCCTTTCAAGCTGTCTTGCCATACCAGCGTTTCCTATTATAAGCGCTGAACGTATGTCCATTCCTGAATTTACGGCAAGCAGTTCAGCCTGACGGTGTACCTGTACCGCAAGCTCATGCGTTGGGGTAAGAACAATACATTGAGCTGAGCGCAGCTTTGTATCAATATTCATGAATACTGGCAGAAGGTATGCCAGTGTCTTTCCTGAACCTGTTTCAGCCCTGGCAATTACGTCTTTTTTTGCCAGCACTACAGGAATTGTGTTTTCCTGAACCTCAGATGGTTCGTTTATACCCTGTTTATGCAGTGCTGAAATCAGAATATCTGTTAATCCAAGTTCTTTAAAATTCTTATTCATAAGTGTTTCCTTCCATTATTAATTAAACTGATATAAGTATAGAGTAAAGTCTTGGCCTTTGCAAGAACTCAGAAAAATTATACAAAAATATCTGTCTGTTTTGTGCAAAATAAAGAAAAGAAGTATTTTTATGAATATGTATTGACAGAATGATATTCTATATAATAGAATATAACCATAAACTTAGTACTACGGACAGAATAAAAAGATAATTCAGGAGGAGAAGAAAAATGGCAGAATTAAGAAGTCACATTATTATGGGCGGAGACGACGCGCCTTTTTACCGTTCGTTATTTAAATCTATGGGCTATACGGATTATGAGCTTGACGATAAGCCCATTATTGGCATAGCAAATACATGGAATACTGTTGTTCCCGGTCATTTTAACCTTAATCAGGTATCGGAGTTTGTCAAAAAGGGTGTTTACAGTGCAGGCGGAACCGTTGTGGAATTTGGAGTTATCGGCGCATGCGACGGGGTTGCCCAGGGCCATATCGGCATGAATTACATACTCCCCTCAAGAGAGATTATCTGCAATTCAATTGAGATTATGGCACAGGCACATAGGCTTGACGCTGTTGTTTTGCTTGCCTCATGCGATAAAATTGTTCCAGGGGTACTTATGGCGGCGGCAAGGCTTGATATACCTGCAATTGTAGTTGTGGGCGGACCTATGCTTGGCGGAATTGAGTTTGACGGAAGAAAAGCCGATTTTACATCCACGGATGAGGCTAAAGGCATGTACAGTGTTGGAAAGATTACTAAGGAGGAATACTGTGCCCTTGAAAATACAGCCTGTCCCGGCTGCGGCTCATGTGCGTTCTTGGGCACTGCCAATACAATGGGATGCCTTTCAGAGGCGCTGGGCATGAGCCTTCCCGGAAGCGCACTTATACCGGCTGTTTATGGCGAAAGGCTTAGAAGCTCTTTTATGGCAGGACGTTCAATTGTAGATATGGTTCATAAAGGAATAACAGCGCGTAAAATTATAACTAAGGAAAGCATCAGAAACGCCATTAAGGTTACTATGGCTATCTGCGGATCTACCAACGCTGTGCTTCACTTAAGCGCCGTTGCCAATGAGGCGGAGCTCGGAATGGATGTAGTGCGTGAATTTGAGAAGCTTAATAAAACAACTCCCCAGATTGCCAAGGTTAATCCGGCGGCTAAATGGTATATGGAGGACTTTTACAGGGCCGGAGGAATACCAAGAGTAATGCAGAGACTAGGCGATATAATTGATACAAGCCTTATTACCTGTACAGGAAAGACTATCAAAGAAAATCTCAGCGAATATAAATTTGCTTATCCGGAAAACCCCGAAATTATTAAGACCGTTGAAGAACCGTTCAGCAAAACAGGCGGAGTTGCCGTGCTTGAGGGAAACCTTGCACCTAATACTGCAATCAGCAAGCCCGGAGCAATTGACCCGTCTCTTCATCATTTTGTAGGCAGGGCAAGATGCTTTGACAGCGAGGAGGCTGCGGAGGAAGCAATACTTGGCGGAATTATCCAGCCCGGAGAAGTAGTTGTTATACGCTATGAAGGCCCTAAGGGAGGCCCGGGAATGCGGGAAATGTTTAAGGCAATGAAATTTATGTACGGCGCAGGACTTTCCAAGACATGTGCACTTATTACTGACGGCCGTTTCTCAGGTACAAATAACGGTTGCTTTGTAGGACATATTTCACCAGAAGCCGCAGAGGGAGGCCCTCTTGCAATAGTTAAAGATGGGGACGAAATTCTTATTGACGTAAACGAAGGAAAGCTTGAGCTGCATGTTTCTGACGAGGAGATAGCAGAAAGATTTAAAACCTGGAAACGCCCTGAGAAGGAAATACCAAACGGTTACTTAAGGCTTTACTCGAAGGTGGCTTCGTCCGCAGACAAGGGAGCTGTAATAGAAATTTAAAGGAGGAAATACTATGAATGATTTTCTTAAGAAGGTGAGAGCCGGAGAAAAGCCGGTTGGGACATTCTTCGAGATAGGATCTGTTACGGCGGCCGAATGCCTTGGAAGAACAGGCTTCGACTACATGATTATAGATAATGAACACGGAACCTTTGAGGGAGAGAGCACTCTTGAAGCAATTAGAGGTGCGAACTTAAGCGGAATTTTGCCTTTTGTGAGGGTTAGGGAAATATCGAGGGCATCAATTATGAAGCCGCTGGACGTCGGAGCAAAAGGACTTATAGTACCATTTGTTGAGAAGGTTGACGATGTTAAAAATATAATAAAATGGTCTAAATACAGCCCTGTTGGTTCAAGAGGCTTCTGTCCGTCAAGAAAGGACGGTTGGGGCTGCGATTATCCTTCGTCCGAGCCAATGGATAAGGCTATGGACTACTGGAATAAGGAAACACTGCTTATTCCGCAGTGTGAAACAGCAGGATGTCTGTCACACATAGAGGAGATAGCGTCTATGGACGGAGTTGACGGAATATTTATCGGTCCCTATGACCTGTCTATCGGACTTGGCATGGGAGGAGAATTTGATAATCCTGATTTTAAGGCTGCGGTAGAGCGAATTAAAAAAGCCTGTCATAACGCCGGCAAATTTGTAATTATATTTACAATGAAGCCTGAGGCTGCTCACAGCTACTTTGAGGAGGGTTTTGACTCAGTGACTGTAGGACTTGACGCGGCGTATTATATTGAGGCGCTGAAAGAGGCTGTAAAGATATCAAGATTATAGTAAAAAAAGGGTGACATCAATTGTCACCCTTTTTTTAAAATAATAATTGGATAAAGTGTAATTATATTGTATAATGAGGTTACAAAAAAATAAATTTGTTACATTTGGCATTAGGAGGACGATTTTTATGTTTACAAAATTAAAAGGAAAATTAACGGCAGTGGCTTTGACATTTTCGCTAACGCTCGCTGTCTGCCCCAATTGCGCTATTGCCAACGAAAATAATTCGGTGGGGGGGGGATTTCAGCAACTGGTTTTATAGCTGAAAATTCCAATGGTAACCGATACTCATCTCTGGTAGACGCGATTGGTGAGGCTTCCGACGGAGACACAGTTACACTTTTAGACAATGCTGGAGAAAGTGCAGATAAGACAATTACAGTTGACAAATCTATTACTATAGACGGTGATGGATATACGCTTAAAGGAGCGCTGGACATTACCGGAGATGATGTGGAAATAGTTGATCTTATAATTGAAAATGAATACACCGAAGGCAAGCAGTCCTCGGCAATTCATGTCAATGGAGATTCGGGACAAAAAGTTTTAATAAAAGATTGTGAAGTAAATAAAAAAGGTGCAAATTATGGTATAAGGATTGGTGCTGAAAATGCTGAGGTTACAGTAGATAATACTAAAATTACATTGCCGGATAACGTTGCTTGGACACAGGCAATTACCTTGGTTGGAGCGAACGCTGAACTGAATGTTATAAATGAAAGTGAAATAAGTGCTCCGTACTATTATGCAATTGTAAATTTTTCTAATGAAGCGGTTATAAACATACAGGACAGCAAAGTATCAGGATGGGCCGCTGTTTATTTAAAACACAATAGTGAGGATATTAATGGAAGAGGAACAAAAGTTAATATAAATAATTCAACTTTAATCGGAGAATGCCCGCATGAATTCGGGATATCTAATTACTTTTCAGTCGTGATTTTAGAAGGAACTGAGGACTGCGAAGTATATATAGACAAGGATTCTAAAATTATTTCTATCGGAAATAAAAATGGAATGACATTAGTATCAGCATACAGCCTTGGCGGTAATAAATCGTCTCAGAATAATGTGGAAATAGACTGCGTGTTAGAATTGCGTACAGTTGATAAAAGGAACTTCCATTATTTCAAAAATGAGGCGGCATATGACTCAAGCTGTGATAATGTGTTTAAAATCGGTGAAAATGTTGTGTTTAAGCAGCCTGATGGTGAATATGTAACTCTTAAAGATGAAGATAGCAAAATATTTGACGTTTTCACTAATTTAGAGTCTGCGATGTCAATTATCGAATTTGGAAGTGATGAGTATAACAGCTTCACTGATTTTGACGGATATACTTTGACCCTTTCTGATGATACAGAACTTTCGGTACCGGATGAATTTAAAATCACAAAATCCATTACAATTGATACTAATGGACATACACTAGCTATATCTGATGGCACGGAGGTTAAACTCGATGCTCCTGTAAAACTTAAAGGAAATGTAGAAGGTAAGATAGTTGGGGCGGACGGTAAAGAAATTGTCGTTTCAAAAAATCCTGACGGCACATTTGAGTATAAGCCTGTAAACAATGATGCACTTGAGGATGAGTCAGCCGCTAAAATAGGGGATTTATACTACAGTACGCTTGAAACTGCTGTAGAGAAGGCCAATAGGAATGATATAGTTATTCTTACTAAAGATAATGATGAAGATATTATAATAAAAAAAGAATGTAAATTTACTCTAGATAAAAATGGATTTCGCTTTACAGGCTCTATAAATGCAGGAAAGGGCTATGAAGTAAGCTTTGATAAAGATGGAGATAAAATAACATATAAAATAACAGAACATAAAAGTTCCTCCAGTTCTGTAAGTTTATCTGAAAGCACAGTGACGATAAAAGACTATAAGCATGGAAACGTTAGGGTGAGTCCGAGAGACGCGCAAAAGGGTGATACAGTAAAAATAACTGCTGTGCCAGACGAAGACTACTGTGTTAAAAGCATTAAGGTCGTGGACAATAATGGTGATGAAATAAAAGTTCATGATGAGGGTAATGGAATATATATTTTTACAATGACAGCATCAAAGGCAGTGGTTGAGGTTAGATTTGAGAAATACAATGCCGAAAAGAATGTAGATGTACAGTCGAAATTTATACCATTTACAGACATAAGCTCCGATAAGTGGTATTATGAAGGAGTAAAATATGTATATGAGAGAGGCATTATGAACGGAATATCTGCTCATATATTTGACCCTGATACTGAGCTTACAAGGGCAATGGTGGTTCGGATTTTATATAATATAGAAGGTAATCCTGAGACGGGTGCTAATTCATTTATTGATGTTAACAGTAATTCATGGTATTTAAATGCAGTTTCGTGGGCAGCCTCAAATGGAATTGCCAGTGGTGTTGGAGACGGGCGGTTTGAACCAGATTCAAGTATCACAAGGGAACAGCTTTCTGTAATGCTTTACAATTATTCGCTTATTAAGGGCTGGGATACTTCACGGGGAGGTATGGCTTTTCAAGAATTTACTGACTGTGAAAGTGTTTCAGACTGGGCAGCAAATGCGGTGAAGTGGGCGGTAAACTACGGAATTATAAGCGGAAGAAGCCAAGATAAGCTTGAACCAAGGGGAATAGCAACAAGGGCCGAAGCTTCCGTGATGCTAATGAACTTTACTAAGAATATAAAATAAAAAAGGGCGGTTAAAAACCGCCTTTTTTTATGCCTTATATCCATATATAATTTCTGAGAGTTTTGACGCCGTATTTAGAAGGTCATCAGCAACTCCGTTTTTCTTATGCTCATTCATTCTTGCGGTTGGTCCGGCAACACTTATAGCAAATCCCGGATTATTTTCCGATTTCATTACGGGGACTGCAACGCATGAGAGGCCGATTTCAATTTCCTCGTCGTCTCCGCCGTACCCCTTTTTACGTATTTCAGCCATCTCTTTTTTAAAGGCGGCTGGGTCAGTAATGGTATTAAAGGTAAGCGGCTTTAAGGGCCTTGAGAGAAAAGCGTCCAAATCCTCTTCGCTTTTATATGCCAGTAATACCTTTCCTACACCGGTACAATGCATATAATTTTTTGTTCCCATCTGAGTGTTAATATAAATTGAGGTCTCGGCCTCAACCTTATCCAGATATACTATACTGCCGTTCATTTCCTGAGCACTGTGAACAGTCTCCCGGTATTTAGCGGATAATTCCTCCAGATATGGCCTTGAGGCGCGTATAAGTATATTATTCATCTTGACGGCATTTGTCAGTGATAATATTTTAAGTCCAAGGCTGTATTTTTGATTGTCATCATTCTGCAAAAGATAGCCTAAGGTTGTAAGCGAGTTAACAAGCCCAAAAGTCGTGCTCTTGTTAAGCCCAAGCGAGTCCGAGATTTCCTTTAAACTCATTTCGGTTTTATTATTCTGAAACAGCTCAAGTATTGAAAAAGCCCTTTCAAGAGACTGTATTGTTTTAGTAGTAGCCATTTATATGTACCCCTTCATATTATAATATAGAATATTATACGATATATATCAGGCACAGTCAATTATCTATTCACCATTGAAATAGCTGACAATTCCCTTATAAATTGCCCACGCGGTCTGCTGCTGATAATCGTCCGTATTAAGCTTGGCTTCTTCATCTGCATTGCTTAAAAATCCGCATTCCACAATTGCGGCAGGTATTTGTGTTGTACGAAGAACATAGTAGTCAGAATTAGGCTTTGCCAGTCTGTTGTTGTTCTTATCTAAAGTATCTATTAAGGACTGCTGAACATACTCCGCCAGTTTTTTGCCCTCATCACTTGCTTTATAGTAGAATACCTGAGCTCCGGAGGCCTTGCCGGAGGTAAAGGAATTTTGGTGAATGCTTATAAGTATGTCTCCATCACTTTCATTGGTTATTTTTTTTCGCTCTGCCATATCGGCTTTTTTGGAGTCTCCAAGCGCTTCGTCGCTGTCACGGGTTATAATCGCGACTGCTCCGCTTTGCTCAAGGTACTGCTGTAAATAGGTGGCGATTTTTAGATTGATAATTTTTTCATTGTCTCCGTTTGTACCTGTTTTACCTGGGTCGAACCCTCCGTGTCCGGCATCGATAATTACAACCTTATTCTCAACCGGAAGCATAGCCTCTACTGTACGTCGGTCATCTATTATCCCTGCAGCCGTTATTATTGCGCACAGCACTGCTATGATGGCTGTGTTTTTAATGTTCTTTAAATATAATGCTCTGAATTTCATATGCGCTCCTGTTGACGCCGTTTTTATATAAATATGTATAAAATCCTAAGGCTATGCCAGAGAGGTTAGATTGAAAAAATTGTCCTTTGAAAGTTGTATTTTGTTCTCGTTAGGCTTATAATATTTTGGCTGATATATGACACAATTGGGAGGAAGCTATGAAGAACAAAAAATATTTATATACGATTATCGCTGTAGCCGCAGTGATAGCTGTTATGTTAGGCATATACTCGGCTAACAGGCCGGATGTAACTGAAGGAAGCAAGTCCGTAGCCGTTACTGTTATTGATGACGAAGGAAAGGAAAGCCAGTATTTTGCAAATACACAGGCTGAGTTTCTTAAACAGGTCCTTGATGAACTGAGTGAACAGGATTTTACCTACAGCGGCGAAGAAGGGCAGTACGGCCTTTATATTAATACTGTAAATGGTGTGACTGTTGATAATAAATCGGCCTATTGGGGATTTTACGTTAACGGGGAATACTGTAACTATGGCGTGGAAAATCAGCCCGTTGCTGACGGCGACGCATTTGAGATAATCTATGAGGAAATGAAATGACTTGGAAAATGACAGCCAGAGACGTAGCGGAAATCGGGGTCATGAGCGCCACACTGACAGCGGGGAAAACAGTGATGTCTTTCCTGCCTAATATAGAGATTGTATCGTTTCTGATTATAATGTACGCCGTGTATTTTGGAAGAAAGGTCTTTTTATCAATATTTGTTTTCATTGCCGTTGAGTGTATGATATGGGGCTTTAATATATGGACGGTAATGTATCTGTATATATGGCCGTTTTTGGCAGGAATAACCCTTTTGCTTAAAGGTCATAACGGCGTTATGTTTTGGGCTCTGGTTTCTGCGGTGTTTGGACTGGCCTTCGGAGGCCTTTGCTCTCTCGTATATGTGTTTTCGGGAGGCTTTAAAACGGCATTCGCATGGTGGATAGCGGGAATACCTATGGATGTGGCGCACTGTGTAGGAAATTTTGCAGTTATGCTGGCGCTTTATAAGCCGATAAGGACAGTAATGGATAAAATAAAGGACATGGTGTAGGTAACAAATTCACAGCTGGGGTTGTTGTCAAAATACCACTTACATGAATTTTCTGAATATAATGCGATAAAATTCTATGTTTTATATGCACATACACGTATTGCCATAATGTATAATAGAGAAATACCAAAGAAATGTCATGGAGGTCTTTAATATGGAGGGCAGATTTACAATAAAACCTTTAAATAAAGATAAAGAGTATTCAGTAACCTCAATTAGAATTAAAAAATGGATTATGGATGAGTTTGAGAAGCTTGCCGGTGTCAGTGGATGTTCAAGAAACAGGCTCATTGAAATGTCCTTATTATTTGCATTGGAAAATATGGAGTATGAAAATAAAAAATATGAATAACCCCCAAAATAGGTACGCTTCATTTAGAAGCGTTGCCACAATAGGGGAGCGCGAAGAGTACTTTACTTTTTATCTTTTTTGAGTGTAAAAAAGGCGTCTGTTTCCAGACGCCTTTTTAAAATTATTTAAGTGTAAGTTCCTGTCCTATGTAAATCATGCCGGGATCTTTAATTTCGTCTTTGTTAGCCTCGTAAATGTTTTTCCAGAGTTTTCCGTCTCCAAGCTGTGATTTAGCGATTTTCCAGAGATTGTCGCCTTCAACTACAACATAAACATCAGAAGAAGGAAGTACTTCGGGTGCAGGCTCAACTGTGGGTTCTGTAACCGCAGGCTCTGTAACTTCAGGTTCAACTGCGGGAGCTTCGCCGACGATTTCAATACGTCCCTGAGACTCCTTATACTGCTCTCCAATTACTCCGCCAAGTGAGTTTACATACTCAATAAGAGAGTCGCAGTCAAGGACTTCTGTATCACAGAAATAAGAATTCTTTGTTAACTGATAATATGTATCTCCGCCTTCAGCCTGGAATGCGTTAACAGCTACAGTGTAGCTTGCTTTCGGGTCAAAGGCTTTTCCGTTAACAGTCTTGATTGTTACTCTGCTTCCCGGATTAGCAGGTGCATAATATGTTGAATCAGGATACTGCTCACCGTTTTCGTATGGAACGCTTATATCGAGCTTATATTCAATTCCAGCAACCTGAGGGAAGCCTCCGATAGTTTCAGGTGTGCAGAATGTTGAAGCCTCAAGTACTTCAAGAAGCTGTTCGCCTGTGATTGTTACAAAGCATACGTTATTTCCAAAGGGGAATACCGTTACAAGGGTATCCATTGATATATCGCCGGGCTCTACCGATGTACGGATACCGCCGCCGTTTGAAATAGCGCAGTCAACCGTAATACCAAGCTCACGCTCATCAGCGTATTTTTGAGCTGTATAGAGATAAGCGTCAGCCGTAAAGTCACCAAGGTTTGTCTCCTGTGAACGAACAAGCTCTTTTGTTCCTTCAAGGGCTACCTCTGTTTTAGCAAATACTTTAGAGTATGCTGCTGTAACCTCGGAAACATCGTCAGCAACAAGTTTCTTAACATCTTCATTATACTGGTTGATTCCTGCTGCATAGTCAGCTGCGGATATAAGCTTAGCTTCAGCCGCGCCTGTTGCCTTATCAATAACAACTGTACCAGCATTTGCAAGATATGAGCCTGTGCTTGTGATTAATGTTTCGCCGACCTTCTGTCCGCCGTCCATTACAGTATGGCTGTGTCCGTCAACAATAAGATTAATTCCATTAACGGCCTCGGCAAGGTCTAAAGAACGTCTGCCTGTGCTTTCCTCATCAACGCCAAGATGTGTAAGGGCGATAATATAGCTGCAGCCCTCAGCCTTAAGTGCGTCAACCTGCGCCTGCGCCTCTTTAAACATATCCTCTTTATCAAGGAAATTAACAAGCTTAACATTGCTGGGGCTTGCCTTTGTAAGTGTTTCAGCGGTATCAAGTCCGAATACGCCTACCTTATAGCCGTTTAAATCAAAAACAGCGTTAGCGTCAAAGTACGCCTTTCCGGTTTCCTTATTAATAACGTTAGCGTCTATTACCTTAACGCCGGCGTCTGTAAGAACCTTCATATTGTCAAGAAGAACATCAAATGAATAGTCGAATTCGTGATTGCCCATTGATACTGCGTCATATCCTGCGGCCGCTATGTATTCTGCCGCATTCTTGCCTTTGTAATAGCTTACTAAAGTGCTGCCCTGAGAAAAGTCTCCGGCGTCAAGCATAATGACGTCCGCGCCCTGTGCCTTGTAGTAGTCCTTAAGTCCGGCAATGCCCGCAATACCGATTGATGTTTCGGTTGTTTCATAGTATCCGTGCATGTCGTTTGTGTGAATGACTACAAGCTTGCCTTCCATAGACGGCGCTTCCTCGGCCATTACAGGTACGCTCAGGCAAAGAACCATTACCGCCGCCGTAAGAAGAGAAATCAATTTTCTTTTCATGTATAATCCTCCTTTTTAAATAAAGCTTTGCCGCACTGAGGTATGTCCCCATCGCAGCTGTAAAATGTTTACTGCAACCTAATTTTACCACAATTCAATCCGAATTTAAATACTTTATCGTAAAAATAGAACAACAATACTGCCTGAATTTTATTAAAAGAAAAAAAATTTACTGCATATTTAACATATATTTAACTAAAAAAGACGCCTTTTTGAGACGTCTTTTGTTATAAGGTTTTTAGCCTTTGAATACCCTTTGGGCTGTAGCCCATTACCGAAACATTTATATTGCCTCTTTCTATTGATATAAACGCAAAGGTTTTGCCGGTGTTCCCTCTTGGAAGGGATATGCTTCCAGGGTTCATAACCAGTATTCCTCCTTCATTTTCCAAATAAGGAATATGGGTATGACCGAAAAGGGCTATATCTGCTTGCTCCTGTGCGGCCGTGAAATAAAGGTTGTCGGTATTGTAGTAAACCTTCTGCCTGTGTCCGTGCGTCATATAAATCCGTTTTCCGCCAAGCGTTATAGTACGCTCAGAAGGGTATAAGCTTCCACAGTCATTATTTCCACGGACCTGATACAGTGTAATATCCGGGCATATAATTCTAAAATCAAATGTATCGTCAGTACAATCTCCAAGATGGATTATGCAGTCAATTTTAGATCTGTATTTTTCAGCCAGTTCGTTCATAATTTTTGCATCATTATGGCTGTCGGAAAAAACCAGAGCCTTCATTTATTATATCTCCTTTTCCAGCAGAGCAACCATTTTTCTTAAGGCCTTGCCTCTGTGACTGACTGCGTTTTTCTCCTCGGCTGTAAGCTCGGCGCTTGTCATGCCGGCAGGAGGATAGAAAAATATAGGGTCGTAGCCGAAGCCGCCTTTACCGGCCGGAGCGTCGGCTATGCGTCCCTCCATAGTATCCTTTACAGTCAAAACTCTTCCATCCGGAAATGCCGCGGCTACGGAGCATACAAAGCGTGCCGTTCGTTTTTCCTTGGGGACTTCTTTTAAACGTTCTATAATCATTCGGTTTTTTACTTCATACGGCGTATCGTGTCCAAGATAACGAGCTGAATATATACCCGGCTCGCCGCCGAGATAATCAATTTCAAGGCCGCTGTCATCCGACAAACACAGGCAGCCTGAATATTCACACACTGTTTTTGCCTTAATTGCTGAATTTTCTTCAAAGGTTTTACCGTTTTCTTCTATTTCAATATTTATGCCGGCTTCCTTCATTGATAAAATCTCAACGTCCTTGTGGGCCAGAAGAGCGCGGAATTCTTTCATCTTTCCTTCGTTTGTAGTTGCTATTATTATTTTAGTCATTTCAATGCTCCTTTGTAAAATAATCATAACAAGTATATCATTTTTAAATGGAAAAAGGAATAGTGCTGTTGACATATCCTTTTGCAGGCTGTAAAATCCTCAAATGGTATGTTCATGGTTTCAAAACCGTTTATTAACGTATTTTTTATTTTTTGTTCATACAGAGTTCAAATATAGATTCTATAATTCAAAGCATAGAAAATAAAGATTATATCTTTTATATATTCAAGGAGGCTTTTATATGAGTTGGTATGAGGAAACATCAAAAAATGATAATAATGAGGAAAATAATAGAAAAAGTGAACCAGTGGACGGCGGAGATGGAAGAACCGTTGATTCACAGGGATATATAAATCCGGATGACCCTGCACACAGGGAAGAAAAGCTTGAAAATGTTTACGACAGGCCATTTGAAGGAACTGTAAAAGAAACAATTGATACTCCGGCACCTGCTGAGCGTGCAGAAAAAAAGGAAGATGAGCCGCAGCCTGAGAAAAAAGAGGATAAGTCAGGAAACAGCGGACCGGAAAAGGTACCTTACTATGAGGTGAAGGTTAAGCCAAAAAAGAAGGGAATAACCTTTGGCAGAGTTATTGCAGCCTGTCTTGTATGCAGTTTGGGGCTTGGTACCGGACTTGGTGCAGGCTATGGCATTTCAAGGTCGCTTAACAGAACACAGGGAAGCACATATGACGGAGTGCTTACAACTACAGCGTCTGCCGTTTCATCTATTAAATCAAATTCGGCCGCCGACGCTATATCTGCAGTGTATAATGCTGTCGTAAGTATTACCACGCTTACAAAGGGAACTGCAAACTATGGACTTTATTCAGTGCCATATCAGGCGCAGGGAGCTGGAAGCGGAGTTATTTTTTCAGAGGACGATACGCTGGTATATGTGGCAACTAATGAACATGTTATTAACGGAGCTCAGAACATAGCTATTGCCTTTGATGATGCTGACGAGACAATAACGGCTACAGTGGTAGGCTATGATGAAACAACGGATTTGGCTGTGCTTTCAGTTGAAAAGGCTGACCTTGAGGCACAGGGAATTAAAAATGTTACGATAGCCACCTTTGACGATTCTGGAAGCGTAGCGCTTGGCGAGCAGGTAGTAGCAATCGGAAACTCACTCGGCGAGGGCAAAACTACAACCGGCGGCATGATAAGCGCTACAAATAAGGCTGTCACAGTTGAGGGAAAGGAACTCGAAGTTATTCAGACAGACGCTGCTATTAATCCCGGCAACAGCGGCGGCGCACTTGTTGATTATTCAGGAGCAGTAATTGGCATTAATACGGCAAAACAGCTTATGACAAAGAGCGGAACAACAACCGAGGGTGTCGGATATGCTATACCATCAAGCATAGCCGTGCCTATACTTAAGGAAATCAGGGAAACAGGTTCGGTTGAGAAGCCTTATCTTGGTATTACAGGACAGAATATAACAAACCAGCTTTCAGAGCTTTACAGGCTTCCGGTAGGAGTCCTTGTTACATCGGTAATAAGCGGAGGAAGTGCTGAGTCTGCCGGAATTCAAGAGGGTGATGTCATTGTTTCATATAACGACAAAAATGTAATGGATATGGATATGCTTGTATCGTATATAGGTGAAAGCAGTGTAGGTGACGAGGTTAAAATAGGAATTGTAAGAAACGGAGATACGTCTGTTGAGGTTACCGCGATTCTTGGCAACGTAAATGACCCCGGTACAGTTGTTGAGGAAAGCGCACAGTAAAAACAATCCTGCGGCCTCCGACAAGCCGTTAGGTTTAGATATACATGCGGGCCGCAGCTTATGCGGCTTTGCTGTTATAAATTAATAATGTCCCCCTTATAAAACTTGGAGAGTTAATTAACTCTCCTTTTTTATTGGAATAAAATATGAACGCCTTAATTTTATTAAAATTCCATTTTTAAGTTGCAAAATATGAAATACATGCTATAATAATAAAGACAAATGTGCGTGACAGGTGGATAACACCTTGAATATAGGAGGAATAACATGGCAGAGGAAAACAGAGCACCATCATATATTGCTGAAAGAGTTGGAAGATTTAAAGGCGAGTCAGCTTTTGCTATACTATCAAAGGCTAAAGCGCTGGAGGCAAAGGGAATTGACGTTATTCATCTTGAAATAGGACAGCCTGATTTTCAGACTCCTCAAAATATTATGGAGGCGGCCGACAGAGCTATGGCAGAAGGATATACAGGATATGGTCCTACTCTTGGATATAATGAGCTGAGGCAGACTGTTGCTGATTATGCTAAAAGATACAAAAATCTTGATGTCACAATGGATAATGTAGCTATTGTTCCGGGCGGAAAACCGACTATGTTTTTTACAATGCTTACGCTGGTGAGACCTGGTGACGAGGTTATTTATCCGAATCCGGGCTTCCCTATATATGAAAGCTGTATAAAGTTTGCGGAGGGGGTACCGGTACCGCTTCCCCTTACGGCAGAAAACGATTTTAAATTGGATATAGATAAATTTAAGAGTCTTATTACACCTAAAACAAAGCTCATTATTATAAACAGTCCATGCAATCCTACAGGAGGCATTTTTGATAAGGACGACATACTTGCTATGGCCGAGGTGCTTAAAGACAGACCTGATATATTTATACTGTCAGATGAAATTTATGACAGGCTTATATTTGAGGGAGAATCATTTTCAATTGCTTCGCTGCCAGAGTTTAAAAACAGAACCCTGGTGCTTGACGGCTTTTCAAAGAGCTACGCAATGACGGGCTGGAGAATAGGCTACTGTATAGCTAATACTGAAATAATTAAGCAGTTTGAGATGATTATGGTTAATTCTGTTTCATGTACCTGCTCATTTACGCAGATGGGTGCAATTGAAGCGCTTACAGGGCCTCAGGATTCAGTGGATCAGATGAAAGCGGAATTTAAAAAAAGAAGGGACTGGCTGGTTGATGCGCTGAATAATATTGAGGGAATTAAATGCCGTATGCCCAAAGGTGCATTTTATGCTTTCCCTGATATATCTTCATTTGGACTGACCAGCAGGGAATTTGCAGACAGACTTTTGGATGAAGAGGGCGTAGCGCTTGCATGGGGCACCTCATTTGGTGATTTTGGCGAAGGGTATATAAGAATATCATATGCGACAAGCTTAGAAAACCTTATGGAAGCTGTTAAGAGAATCGAAAGGTTTACAAAAAAGCTGGCCTCTGAAAGGGATATGGAAAAAACAGCCTGAAAACAATATCAATAAACGCCGTGTTATACGGCGTTTTTCTTTTTAATAAAGCCGAATTCTTTTAGCTTATTTACAATATAAATACAAGCTGGTATAATAAATATTATGGAAAATTTTTCTTAAAACAGGAGGGAGTAGTAATGGCTGGTAAGAATATACTTGTAATTACAGGCAGTCCGAGAGTAGATGGAAATAGTGACCGGTTAGCGGATGCTTTCATTGACGGAGCCCTGGTAGGAGAAAATAATGTAGTCCGTTTTGATGCGGGCAGAATGAATATAGGCGGCTGTAAGGCCTGTGACACATGTTTTACTAAAGGAAACGCATGTTCATTTACTGACGGATTTAATACAATAGCTCCTGAAATTGAAAAAAGTGATGTTATAGTATTTGTAACTCCTATGTATTGGTTCTCATTTACAGCACAAATAAAGGCAGTGATAGACAAAATGTATTCCTTTAGCCATACTGGAAGAAATATATCGGAAAAGGAAAGTGTGCTGATAGCCTGTGGAGGAACCGATGATGAAAAGGATTTCGATGGAATGGTATCCACCTACAGACTTATGGCCAATTATCTTAAATGGAATGACAGAGGAACTCTTTTAGCTAAAGGTGTAAATGAGAAGGGCGAGGTAAAAAATACGGAGTTTTTAAAAAAAGCCGAGGCTCTAGGAAAAAGCTTATAAAAAAATATTTGAATTTTATAGACCGCTGTGATATAATATTTTGGTGCTTATGGAGGTGTATCGAAGTGGTCATAACGAGCTTGACTCGAAATCAAGTTGTCCGCAAGGGCACGTGGGTTCGAATCCCACCGCCTCCGTTTTTTATTTAAATCCGGCAAAGCTGATTAAATCGGCAATGCCGGATTTTTGTTGATTTTACAAGGAAAACCGGCAATTACTGATTTGACATGGCTGTCTCTTAAAAGTAAAAATATGGATAGTTAAGACGGCTTTTTCAATAGTAGAAAACAAAATAGACAACAAAATTATCATATCTTGAAAGTCTTTTGAAAGTAGTTATTCATCAATGTTGCTATCTCCAAATGTTTCTTGTCAAATGTATGCTGGTATACATCTTTAAGCATATTGTTTGTAGCGTGCCCGATGCGTTCCTGAGCGTATTTGTCTGGAACATTTAGAAGCAACATAACTGAGGCGTTATAGTGGCATAGATTGTAACGACAAGATTCGACAATATATGTTTGAATACGATTAAAAGCAACATGATATAACGTCGAATATATTCCCAAATGCTAAATTATGGCCGATTGGATGTGTGATGACCACGAACGTTTTTCCGTTTGTGATGAAGTGCTGGTGCGGATACAGAAGGTACGCCGGGAATCTTTGGAGGATATTAGTATCTGGGTGGATATCAAAAGCATTTCCCAGAATAACAGTCAGGATAACCTGTAGAAATATCGTGTCCAGAGTAAGTAAATGAGTAAGGTCACAGATGTTCATAAGGGGGAGTCAATATTAGACTCTCCAATGGTGTCTATGCTATCGCCCACTCGTGTTACGATTACCGGACACTGCAAGAAAGATGAGGTCAGCTTTGCGGTAACGTGGGGGCTGTGGGAATTATTACCCGGATTATCCGACAGAATCTGTAACGGTTTTATCTATGCCTATATTGTTATTGCAGTTTCGGTAGTTTGTAAGATTATTACCGAAACTGCAATAATATTTCGATTTTGCTATATCGGGCACACTGGTATGGTAAAAGAAAACTGTATTTATATCTGTACCAGTCTGTTATAATACTTCCTGTTGAAATTATAAATGTTCTTGTTTTTGTTATATTTGTTCATATATTATTATATAATATTCCTATTTTTATATTATTCGTTCTTTACATTTTGAATTTGTTCCGTTATAATGGAACAGGAGGTGTAATGATGAAATATTCTATTGAGATTGGAAAGATTGTAGAAGGCGCATTAAGACACGATCAAACCAAAGTTATAAATTATACAAAACAATTAGTTTCAAAGCTAGAAATTGATAAGGATTCTCGTGCTGTTGCTAAATTTCAACGGTTATTATCAGCTCAAGAGGAGACGACTTTGGCTCCTATGAGTAGCTCCAATTCTGTTGCTATTCCTGTGGATAGTGAATCAAGAATGAACCTTGCCGATATAATTTATCCTTATGAAAATGACATCGAGGTTGTTCTTTCAAAACAAAATGCCGAAAAATTAGAATCTTTTATCTTAAGTTATCAGAATGCTGACAAACTTAATTCGCTTGGTATAAATGTTTCTAATTCATTATTACTATACGGACCGTCAGGGTGTGGAAAAACAAAGTGCGCCTACTTTATTGCTAAACAATTAAATTTGCCGTTAGTTGTCGCAAGACTAGACAGCCTGATTTCTTCATATCTAGGTACAACAGCCAAAAACATCCGCAGTTTATTTGAATTTGTACAGAAAATGCCTTGTGTATTATTTTTAGATGAATTTGATGCTATTGCCAAGGCAAGGGATGACAATAATGAACTCGGAGAACTAAAACGAGTTGTTAATAGTCTCCTTCAGAATATAGATATAATGAGTAAGGATAGTCTTATGTTAGCAGCAACTAATCACCAGCAATTACTTGATCCTGCAATATGGCGAAGATTCGACTATAAATTAGAAATCGAATTGCCTGACAGGGATGCTATAGCAGAATTAGTTACTCTGTTTTCAAATGAACTATACACATTCAGCCAAAAAGAGGTTTTAGAAGTTTCAACTATGTTTGATGGACTAAGCGGTGCAGATATAGAGGAGATTATTACCAAAGCTATGCGAAATTCGATCATTCATAATTATACTTTTAATATATCTAACATCTATGAGGAATTTTTTATTACACAAAATATTATTCCTCAAAACTGCAATGATTCACGAGAGCTATTGCAAATTAAGGCAAAATACCTGCGCGATAAGGATTCTAAAG
>PPYF01267301.1_pt1 | contig 34375 bp, 25 predicted proteins | sample 1559871 | NCBI WGS metagenome assembly PPYF01 (sample SAMN08240021, study PRJNA423297) | Human gut metagenome, whole genome shotgun sequencing project.
CTCCCCGCTGATGCCTATGGATACCGCCGCCAACCGTCCGCTGAACGCCCTTCGCCGCTTCTTCGACGCCTACCTTGTGGAGAGGGACGCCGACAAGGCCCTGCGCTGCGTGGCCCCTTCCTTTCACTGGATCGGAACCGGCGCCTTTGAGCGGACCGTCGGGCGCGCCGAGCTCAGGAGGCTGATGGAGGAGGACGTCAGCAACGAGCCGGAACCGTACGTCTACACGTTCAACGCGCTCCACACGCCGGACGACATCCCCTTCGTGGGCGGCGACGCGATCTTCACCAAGCGGCTGCCCGACGGACAGAGCCTTTCTCTGGAAACGCGCTGTTCGGCGCTGTGCGGCGAAGACGGCCTTCTCCGCACGCTCCACCTTTCCGTGCCCAACGCGGCGCAGGACGAGGGCGAATTCTTCCCCATGCGCTTCGGGGAAAAGGCCCTTGACGAACTCTCCCGGCAGTCGCGGAAAAACGCGTTCGACCTGCTCAAAAACAGCCTGTCCGGCGGGCTCATCGGCGGCTATCTCGAAGAGGGGTTCCCGCTCTACTTCGTGAACGACGACCTGCTCGAACACCTCGGCTATACCTACGAGGAGTTCCTTGCGGACACCGGCGGCATGGTCGGGAACGGCATCCACCCGGAAGACCGCGAATACGTCAACGGCGTGGTCGCGGAGGCGCTCGCCCACGACGATCACTACGAGGTCGTCTACCGCATGCTCAGGAAGGGGGGCGACTTCATCTGGGTGCAGGACCGGGGCTGCGTCAGCGAAACCGACGACGGGCGGCGGGCCATCGTCAGCATCGTCATGGACATCACCGCGTTCCGGCGGCTTCAGGAGCGGCTGGAGGAAACGGTCGCTTCGCTGGAACGGCAGCACGCTGAAATCGAGGCCATCCACAACGTGATCTTCAACGGTCTGGCCCGGATCGTCGACGACGCCGGGCTCACCCTGCTCTCCGCCAACGATCAGTATTACGGCTTGACGGGTTACGGACGCGGCGAACTGGCCGAACGTTTCCAGAACGCCTCGCTCCGCCTCGTCCACCCCGACGACCGGGAACGGCTGGTGCGCGAACTCCGCGCCCGCAAGGCCGACGGACGCTTTTCCGTCAAATTCCGCATCGTCGGAAAGGGCGGCGGGGTCCGGTGGACGCGCATGGACGCCTGCCGCTCCGAGGCATCCAGCCAAGGCGACGTCCTGTACTGCTTCTTTACCGACATCGACGAACAGGAACGGCGCGACGCCGAGCTGATCCGCCAGCAATACTTCATGTCCCTGATCAGTTCGAGCATCGCGGGAGGCTCCTTCATCGCCTATGCCGACGCCGACCGCGAGCTGGCCTATGTCAGCGACAGCCTGCTGACCTTCCTCGGCTACGACCGGGACCCCCTCGACGCCGTCACCGGAAACACGCTGTTCCGCCTCGTCCATCCCGACGACCGGGAACACGTTCTCGCCGCCTTCGAGGACCGCTCCGGCTATTACGAGGTGGAATACCGCATCCGCAGGGGCGACGGCAGCGTCATCTGGGTCATCGAAAAGGGACGCCGCTCCGCCGACGACAACGGCCGTCCGATCTGGATATGCATCCTGCTCGACATCACGGCCCGGAGGATGCGGCAGGAGGAACTGCTCCGCCAGACCCGCATGGACCCCCTCACGGAGCTCTACAACCGCGACTATGCCCGCCAGTACATCCAGACCTACCTCGACATCCACCGGTCCGGGCACGCTTCGGCGCTGCTGATCTTCGATCTCGACAACTTCAAGCAGGTCAACGACCGCCACGGGCATCTCGTGGGCGATACCGTGCTGACGAAGTTCGGGGCGATCCTGCGCGGGCTGTTCGGCAACCGGGCGATGCTGGCCCGCATCGGCGGGGATGAGTTCATGGCCTTCATACAGGACGTGCCCTCGGAACGGGACGCCCTCCGCATGGCGGAACGCGTGGATGCGCAGGTGCGCGCCTCCCTCGGCGCGGACTACGCCGACTGTCGCCTTTCCGTCAGCATCGGCGTGGCCTATTCCCAAGAGCCCGGACTGGACTACGAAACCTTTTTCGGCAACGCCGACGCCGCCATGTACCGCATGAAATTCCGCAACAAGAGCGGATGCCCCGCCCGGAACGACGCTCCCGAAGACCTGTTCGAAAAGGGGCTCCTGTTCCGCAGCGCCTCCGACTTCATGCTCCGCGTCGATCTCGACACGGGCGTCTACGACATCCGGTACGGGGCCCATGCCGTCCGCGCGTCCATTCCCGTTCACGGGCAGTACGAAACGCTGCTCAAGCGGGACCTCCGGGACGCGCTCGTCCCCGAGGATCGGGACGATGCGCTGGCTACGGCGGACCGGCGGCGGCTCCTCGAACGTTTCGAGCGCGGGGAGGAACCGCCCTCCCGCGACTACCGCGTATTCGACGGGGCAGGCCGCATCCGCTGGATCAGCGTACAGTACCGCTTCGTGCGCGGCGCGAACCGGCGGATCGCCTACATGCTGCTCAATGACGTCACGGAAGGCCGCAGGCAGCAGGAGCAACTGCGCGTCGCGGAACTCTATTCGTTCATGCTCCGCGACTGCTCCGACGAAATCTACGAGCTGAACATGGCCCGGAACCGCTACCGCACGCTGCGCAGCGCCGAGCGGACCCTGCCGCTCCTCCCGAACGAAGGCACGGTGGAACAGCTCCAGAGCACCGTCCGCGACAACCTGATCCACCCGGACGAACGACGGCGCTTCGACGACTTCCACTTCCGTTCCCGATCCGCCGGGAACGGGAAACCGTGCAGCGACGAATTCCGCTGTCTGGCAAGGGACGGCTCGTACCGGTGGGTGACCATCAACGTCCTGCCCGTGGACGATCCCGACCGGCTCTTCCTCGTCTGCGTCATGGACATCGACGACCGCAAGCGGCTGGCCGAGCTGGCCCGCACGGACGACCGGAACCGGCTGCACGAAGAACGGCTGCGTCTCCTTGCGGAACGGACCGGCAGCGTGGCCGTAGACTGCGATTGCGAGACCGGGACCTGCGAAGCGCCGTACCTCGACGCGCTGTTCGAACTCCGGCCCGGCACCGAGGGACCGCCTCCCCTCCGGGGGCTGATCGCCCATCCCGAAGACCGGCTGCGCCTCTCCGCCTTCTTCGCGTCGCTCGACGCCGGGAACGGGTCCGAAACCGTCCTGCGCCTCAAGCGCCGCAACGGAACGTACGCCCGCTGCCGGATCGCCGTCGCCGTCATCCGCGACGAAAACGGACAACGGCGGCGCGTGCTGGGCACCGTCACGACCCTCGACGCACAATCCGAAACGCACGGCGTCCCGGCGGCGGACGTGCCTCCGCCCGCGTAACCGAACGGGGGCAACTGCGGAGGACGGCTCCGCTTCCCGAGAAGGACGTTGGCGCGCCGTTCGCGCCGTCCCACCCGGAGAGCACTGAGCAACATCGCCATGCTTCCCCCTTCGGGTGGTTCGCGCCGCCCCGCCCGGAGAACGCACGGCGGACTCACGGCGGGGAACCTTCCCGCCGAAATCCCCGCCCGTGGAGCCCGAAGACGGTATCGGCGCACCCAAGCGGTTCCCGCCCCCGCAGGCCGGAACGACCGCACAACGCCCGTCCCGCACCGATGGGCATGGAGGCGAGCCGGGAACACGTTCCCCGTTTGTCGTCCGCGGTTCCATATCGGTATGGCCGGGATTTCAAGGGCTCCAAAGACACGCACGGCTGCAAACGCGGTTCCATGCCGGTGTGGCCGGGATGCGGTCCCGCCGGAGCGGCGAACCCGAACCCCGGAGCGGCGTCCGTTCCGCCCCGACGCCCGGTTCCCGTGGGAACGGCGACCGGTTCGCCTTCCGGGGGCGGCCCCCTCTTTTTCCTTTTCTTTCTGCAAAGACTTCACAATATCGCCCGCGGGACGTATGATCCTTTTTCCGAGCGCCTCATGCCGCCGCAATACGCCGGACATGCGAGGCTCGTGTCCTTCTACGAGAGAGTTGCCGCCGTGTCAGAAAATACCCGCCTGCTGACCTTCGAACAAAACACCCTTTCCAGCGACGCCAACCGCAGCCTGCTGGAACTGCTCAACCGCAATATCCCCGGCGGCATCATGGGCGGGTATCTGGAAGAAGGCTTTCCGCTCTACTGCATCAACGACTTCATGCTTTCCCATCTGGGCTTCACCTATGACGAGTTCGTGAAGGACATCGACGGGCTGATCATCAACGGCATACACCCCGACGACCGCGAGGCCGTAAGCCGCGCCGTGGCGACGGCCTTTTCGCAGGGCCGGGAATACGAAATCCGGTACCGGATGCGCAAGAAGGACGGGGCGTACATCTGGGTCAACGACATCGGCAAGAAGACGCTCTGCGAGAACGGCCTGCCGATCTGCATCAGCACCGTCCGGGACATCACCCGGGAAATCGAGTCGGAACGCGAACTGAAATCCCGCGAGGAACAGTTCCGCATCGCCGCCGCCCATTCCAACGACCTCATTGTCCAGTATGATCTGGCCACCCGCCGCGTCATCGTGGATCAGGACATCGCGGACCGGTTCGGAATCGGTTCCGTTCAGGAAAACGTCCCCTACGGCATCGTGGGAACGGGGGCCGTCGCCGAGGAGTCCGAAGCGGAGTACGTCCGTCTCCACGAGGCCATGCTCTCGGGCGAATCCTTCGCCCGGGGCACCGTCACGCTCACGCCCCCGAACGGCGTTGCCCGCATCTGCGAACTCCAGTTCATCGCCGTGCCCAACGGTTCCGAAAAGCCCGTCCGGGCCATCGGCATCTTCAAGGACGTCACCGCCGAACACCGCAGGGAAGCCGAACTGCGCGAGGCCGAACGGCAGCGCGCCCGATACGACGCCCTGTTCCAGTCGGTCGTGTGCGGCATCGTGCAGTACCGGCTGAATCCCGACCTGAGCCTCACGTTCAAAAACGCCAACCGCGAGGCCATCCGCATTTTCGGGTACACGCCCGACACCTTCTGGGAGCGCGACCGTTGGAACCTCGCCGACCTGATCGCGCCCGAAGACGTGCAAAGGACCCTTGCCGAAGCCGCAACGCTGCGCCATCCGGGGGAGAAGGCGTCGTTCGAATACCGCCTCGCCCGCGAGGACGGGACGTCCTGCTGGATTCTCGGAACGGCGGAACTCCTGCTCGACGAGGACAACGAGCGCATCGTCCAGAGCGTCTTCATGGATATCGACGCCCGGAAAAAGGCCGAACTGCGGAATCAGGAGCTCAGGCGCGAGAACCGGGCGTCCAGCGAGCTTCTGCGAATGGCGCTCGGCAACACCGGCATCTGCGAATTCATCCACTACCCCGCCGACCGGCTGGTCCTCAACCCGGAACGGACCTGCGCGAAATACGGCTACAGGCCGCGCTACGAGAACATGCCGGACACGCTTGCCGCCGAGCACGTCTTCGCGGAGGACCGGGCGGCCTTCCGCTCGATGTTCGAACGCATCGGCGCGGGGGAACGTTCCTCCTCCTGCGAATTCCGTGACCGCGAGGGCGGAAGCTGGTGCCGGGCGACCATGTCCACCGTGGATCGGGATTCCAACGGCAATCCCCTCGTCACCGTGGGTCTGTTGGAAGACATCACGGCCCAGAAAAGGGCCGAAGCCGAGCGTTCCGAGCTCTCCATGCGGAATCAGGAAATCCTGTCCTCCCTGAACAACCTGTTCTTCGGCGTCCACCGGCTGGACCTCGATACGGGGAAAATCCGGTCCATCCGCAGGCCCGTGGGCGTTTCGGCGTTTCAGGACGGCGAGGAGACGGAGCTGGCCCTCTGGGTCGAGACGCTTTCCCGGTATTACCACCCGGACGACCGCAAGCGGCTCCGCAAGAGCCTTTCCATGGACAACATGCGGCTCCAAAAACGGCTCGGCGTCTCCTCCTTCGAGGAGGATTTCCGCCGGGAAATGGACGGGAAGCTGTGCTGGGTGTCCAACGTGGTCTTTCTGGACAAGACCCTCGGTGAGGACGTCGCCATCATCGCCCAGATGGACGCCTCCTCCCGGCACCGCCAGATGGACATCATTCAGGCGCTCGGCAGCGAATACTGGGCCCTCTACGCCGTCGATCCGGACAGGGACGCCTACGACGTGCTGCGCGCCGACGACGCCGTGAGCGAGGTCGTCCCCGTCTCGCCGGACACGAAATACGGCGACTTCAGCCTCCGGTACGTGGAGAGCTTCGTGCATCCCGAGGACCGGGAAGCCATGCGCGCCTTCCTTTCGCTCGACTCGCTCCGGAGCGCGCTGGACGAAGGCCGCGGCGAATCCCAGCGCATCTTCCGCAAACATCTGGACGAGCGTTACGAATGGATGCAGGCGCGGCTCGTCCCCGGCGAGTCGCAGGACGGGGTTTCCCGTCAGGTGATCCTCGCCATCCGAAACATCGACGGGGATATCCGGCAGGAACTCGAAACCAAGCGCCTGCTGGAAGACGCCCTCAAACAGGCGGAAAGCGCCAACGCCGCCAAGAGCGACTTCCTCTCCCGCATGTCCCACGACATCCGCACGCCCATGAACGCGATCATCGGGATGACCGCGCTGGCGGGCACCTACATCGACAACCGGGACCGGATTCTGGACTATCTCGCCAAGATCACCCTTTCCAGCAAGCACCTGCTCGGGCTCATCAACGAAGTCCTCGACATGAGCAAGCTGGAAAGCGGCAAACTGAACCTCGATCTCAGCGAATTCGGCCTGCCGGAGTTCGTGGAAAGCATCTTCTCCATGCTGCGCCCCATGTTCGAGGCGAAACGACAGCGGGTCTGCGTGCACATCCGGGACATCCGGCACGAGGCCATCGTCGGGGACATGCTCCGCCTCCAGCAGGTCTTCACGAACATCCTGTCCAACGCCTCCAAGTACACGCCGGAAGGCGGGGGCATCACCCTGTCCATCACCGAACTGCCCTGCCGGGCGCACCTGTACGGGCGCTACCGGTTCGTCTTCGAGGATTCCGGCATCGGCATGTCGAAGGCGTTTCTGGAGCGCATCTTCGAACCGTTCACCAGGGCCGACGACTCGCGCATCAGCTGCATCCACGGAACGGGCCTCGGCATGGCCATCACCCGGAACATCGTGCGGATGATGAACGGCGAAATCGGCGTCGAGAGCGAATGGGGAAAGGGGTCCCGCTTCACCGTGGAGCTGATGTTCAAGATTCAGGAGTGCCGGGACGTTCCCGTAAAGGAACTCGCCAGCCTGCCCGTGCTGGTCGCGGACGACGACCGGGACGACTGCGAAACGACCTGCGCCCTGCTGTCCGGGCTGGGCATGAACGCCGAGGGGGTTCTGTCCGGCAGGGAGGCGGTGGAGAAGACGGCCCTCGCCCATCGGGAGCAGCGCGACTACTTCGCCGTGATCCTCGACTGGAAGATGCCGGGACTCGACGGCGTGGAAACGGCGCGGGCCATCCGCAGGCGGGTGGGCGACGAGGTGCCCATCATCATCCTTTCCGCCTACGACTGGTCGGAGGTGGAAGAGGAGGCGCAGGGCGTCGGGATCAACGACTTCATCTCCAAGCCGTTGTTCCGGTCCAAGCTGACCTACCTGTTCAAGAAGCTGGTGTCCCGCGAACAGGCGCAGCCCCGGCGGGAGGACGCCGTATCCCGGACGCCGCTGCGGGGCAAGCGCATCCTGCTTGTTGAAGACAACGCGCTCAATCAGGAAATCGCCAAGGAGTTCCTGACCTTCGCCGGTGCGGAAGTGGCAACGGCGGAAAACGGCGAAGAGGCCGTATCGCGCTTCGTCTCCAGCCCCCGGAACACGTTCGACGTCATCCTCATGGACATCCAGATGCCCGTGATGAACGGCTACGACGCCACCCGCGCCATCCGCGCCCACTCAAGGCCGGACGCCGCGTCCATCCCAATCGTCGCCATGACGGCGGACGCCTTTTCCGAAGACGTGCGCCACGCTCTGGACGCGGGCATGAACGCTCATATCGCCAAGCCCGTGGACATCGAAAAGCTCATCCAGACCATCCTTCGTTTCCTCCCCCAAACGACCGGGGCCTGACGGAGGAACTTTTCCGAAGGCCGTGTCCGAGAAAACCCCTGACGCGCCAAAGGCCGGGAATCCGCCGCCGGACGTGTTCCGGTGATGCCCGGCGCATGAAGGCGGACCTGCGCCCAATATTTTCCGTACCACTCAACAGCGCAGGATATTCCATCAATCACGAGCGGGAACGCTGCCTTTCAGGAAGACGGCGCGAGGCCCGTGAGGAAAAGGCGGTCGGACCGTGGTTTCGTTTCCGTCCGCCGGGTTGCGGGGAAACGGGACTGTCGGGATGGGAGGAGAGGCTCGTCCGAGGCCACGGCGCGGATCAGCGGACGTCCTCCCACCAGCGGGGGAAGACCCGTTCCGCTTCGGGGGACACTCCGACCGGTTCGCCGATTCTGGGCGTCAGGAGCCGGTACGGCCTGTTCCGGCTGGCCGCCGCAATCCGTCTGAACGGATCGTCCCACGCGTGGTAGGCGATGGCGAACCTGCCCGCATGGGCCGGGAGCAGCGCGCGGGCGCGCAGGTCCTCAGCCGCCTTCGCCGCGTCCTCGGGCATCATGTGTACGTACCGCCAGCTCTCGTCGTATTGGCCGCAGTCGAGGATGACGAGGTCGAACCCGTCGAAACGCTTTCCTATTTCCGCAAAATGCTTCCCGTAGCCGCTGTCGCCGCTGAAGAAGAGCCGCCGCTCCGGCGTGGTCAGGGCGAACCCGGCCCAAAACGTCTTATTGCGGATCATCCCCCGGCCCGAATAGTGGCGGGCGGGCAGCACATGGATGGCGAAACCGTCCTCCGACTCCGTGACCGAGAACCAGTCGCCCTCGCGAATGTCCGCATCGGCATAGCCCCAGCCCGCGAAATACGCCCCCACGCCGAGAGGGCAGACGACCTTTCCGACCTTGGACCTGAGCGCGGTCACGGTGTCGTAATCCAGATGATCCCAGTGATCATGGGTGATGAGCAGGAAATCGATGTCCGGCATGTCGGCGGGCGTATAGAGGTTGGTTCCCTCGAACGCCCGGTTGGCGAGAGGAAACGGCGAGGCGTAGGCGCTGAACACCGGATCGATCAGGATGCGCCTACCTGCGAACTGCACGAAAAAGGAGGAATGGCCGAGCCAGATCACCACGTCCTCGGCGGGGTCCAGCGCCCGCAGGTCGGTTTTGACCGTAGGCACCGGGCCCGGCGGCGTCACCCCTTCCCGCGACGAAAAGACGTACCGCAGTTGCGCCCCTATGAAGCCGCCCCGGCTTTTCACGGGCGGGAGGGGTTCGGGATTGCGGAACGCGCCGTCCGCGTACTGGGCCGACCGCGCGAGGACCGCTCGGCGGGAACCTTCCGGCAGGTCGCCGAAGCGATCCTGCAACAGCCAGTACCCCCCGGCGATCAGGCCGCACAGGACGGCGACCATCCAAACCACCATACGCAACCACCTTTTCATGCTGTCCTCACGCGGGCGTTCATCCGTTTCCGAGCCTTGGCCAAGCGATACCGGAACCCGTGGGCGGCGTCCACACCCGGTCCCGACGTTTCCCGCCGCGGCCCACCCGCCGCAGGCCGTCCCCTCCCGGATACGGCGCGGCTGCCGACGCGGGGAACGGACCACCGCTCCCCGCCTCACTTCAAATGATTTCCAACGTATAGTCGCGCGAACCCATGCCGATGGATTCGGCGTATTCCACCTGATGCCAGCCGCGCGTGTTCGGATGCAGCGCGGCGAACTTGTCGTATCCGCAGGAATGCGGCTCGTGTTCGCCCAGATGCACGAGGCTCGGAGCGTTCTTCACCAGATCGAAACAGGCCGTGTCCAGTGCGACGGGATCGGTGGAGGCGAGGATGCCGATGTCCGGCACGATGGCCGGTTCGGACCACCCGGCGCAGTCGCACTGCGGGGTAACGTTCATCAGGAAGTTCAGGTAACAGATGCGGCCTTCCTTGCCCTGCACCGCGCCGTAGGCGTATTCCGCCATCCGCTCGGCGAATTCGGCGTATTCGTTGGGGAAGTCCACGCCGATGGCCCCTTGCCTGCACACGGATACGCATTCGTAGCAACCGATGCAGCGCGACGCGTCGATGACGGCGCGGCGGCCCTTCTCGGCCTTCTCCAGCCGCAGCGCCTCCTGCGGGCAGGACTTCACGCACTGGCCGCAGCCGATGCAGTTCGGGGAAATCACGACGTTGCGGCCGTGCTGATCGATCTTGCCCGCCTGCGGCGCGCATCCCATCGCAAGGTTCTTGATCGCGCCGCCGAAGCCGCCGAAGGCGTGCCCCTTGAAATGAGACAGCACGACCATCGCATTCGCGGAACGGAACGCCTGCGCGATCTTGACCGTGGCGAAGTGCTTCAGGTTGACGGGCACCTCCTCATAGCACCGGCTGGTCACGCCGTCCGCGATGATCACGGGCGCGTCCACCACATAGGGCGTAAAGCCGTGCCGGTAGGCCGTCTCCAGATGGTCCACGGCGTTGTGGCGGGTGGACTTGTACAGCGTGCAGGTGTCCGCGAGGAACGGGCGGGCTCCCGCCGCCTTCACGCAGTCCACGACCTGGCGCGCGAAAGTCGGGTGCAGATAGGTGTCGTTGCCCGACTCGCCGAAATGCAGCTTGATGGCGACCACTTCGTCCTCGCCACCCTTGCCGAGCGGCCTGACCTTGTCCGCAAGGCCGACCGCGTCGCACAGCCGCTTGATCTTGGCGAGGCGGTGATCCGAAGGGTTCTTTACGGCCAGTCCGGCCAGATATACGGGAACGGACATGGTTCCTCCTTGAAGGTTAGAGGGTGATCAGGTCGTATCGGTCGTTGCCCATGCCCTGAATCTTCATGTATTCAAGCTGACGCAGGCCGCTGCGGGACTCGATGCGCTCCACGAGATCGTGCCGCTGGGCTTCGGGCAGGGCGTACACCATGTCCACCGAAGCCTGATCCACGGCGAGGATGTCGGTCGAGGCCAGAATGCCCACATCGGGCGCGGTGGGCGGCAGCGCGTTGACGCCTTCGCAGTCGCAGCTCACCGACATGTTCCTGAGCACGTTGATGTAGGTGATGCGCCTGCCGAAGTGGGTGGTGACGGCCTTGCCGCCCTCGACCATGCGTTCCATGAACAGCGGCCCGCCCGCCCAGAGTTCCTTGCCGTCGCTGTGAAGCTGGGCCTTGCCGACCTTGCCGGACGCGCAGCCGATGGCGATGTTCTTGAGCGAACCGCCGAACCCGCCCATAACGTGGCCCTTGAAGTGGGTCAGCACCAGCATGGAGTCGTAATTGAGGATGTGCTTGCCCACGGCGACTTCCTTGAGCCACCTGCCGCCGGGGATGGGCAGGCTGACGTCGCCCTCCTCGTCCATGATGTCCACGGGGCAGAAGGTCCAGCCGTTCGTCTTCAGCGTCTCCCGGTGCCCTTCCGTGGTCCGCCGCGGGCTGGGATACAGCACGTTGCACTCCACAATGGAACTGTCCGGGATGGTCGCCTGAAACGCCCTGACCATGTCGCGGGGCAGGATGTTCGGCCCGTGGGGTTCGCCGGTGTGCAGCTTGATGGCGATTCTGCCGGTCATGTCCTGATTGACGCGCGCGTAGACCTTCAACAGCCCCTCAATGCTGATGTCGCGGGTAAAAAACACTTTCGCCCTTTCCTGAGGCGCGGCTACGGCGGACACCGGCAGGACGCCCGCGGCGAGCGCGCCGACGGTGATGGCTCCGCCCTTCAAAAAACTCCGGCGGGAAAACGATCCGGCCATACGTTTGCTCCTTGATGATTGGGTCCGTGCCGAACGCCCGTGTTCCCGACTGGGGACGGCGGCGTTCTCCGAAACTACTTCCGGCTCTCTTCCGGGATCACGGCGTTGATGCAGGCCAACGCGTTCAAGGTCCGGGGGAAGCCGATATAGGGAAGGCTCTGGGCCAGCGCGTCGATCAGATTCCGCTTGCTGTTGCCCACGTTGACGTTCCCCTGCACATGCGCCTTCACCTGACTCTCGCAGCCGCCCAACGCGCTGATGATCGAAAAGGTCAGCAGTTCGCGGTTCTTGAGATCGAGCCCCTTCCGCGTGTAGATGTCGCCGAAGCAGAACGCGGTGAGCATGTCCCGCATGATGGCCTTCTGGTTGGCCGGGGTGTTCCGGTGCATCGTGTCGATGGCGTCCCCGAAAATGCCCTTCTGCACCTTGAGGCCGTCGGCGTAGCGGGTGGCCTCGGTGACCGTGCTCCGGCTCTCCACGGGGAGCGCGACGCGCTTTTCCGCAAAGGTCTCATTGGCCAGACGCAGTGCGGCTTCGGTCTTGGGAAACCCGATGTACGGCGCGCACTGATACAGCGCCTCCTTGATCTCCACAGGCGTCGCCCCGACCTGCAACGCCGCGCCGACGTGGGCCTTGAACCCGTCCAGCGTCTGTCCGGCCGTCAGGACGACCAGCGTGATCAGTTCCCGCTGCCTGTCGTCCAGCGTGCCCTGCCCCGCGATTTCGCCGTGGATCAGACGATCCCGCATGGCGGCGAAATCGGGGTCGGTCTCCGCCAGCGGCGTGCGTGTGGTTCCAAAGAGCTTCAACAACGTCTGCTCAGCCAAAACGGACCTGTCCATTCGCATCCCTCCATCGTTCGAGCCGGGAGCCGTCGCCGCAAACCCCTTCCCAGCCAGCAGCGTCCCGACGAACAAAAACAACATGACGGCAAGACGAAAACGACGCCCGGAAACGCCCGCGCGGCGTGCTCCAGCCGGAACGGCGGGAAGGCTTCCGGCACGTCTCGGAAGAGCGTATCTATCTTTGTACATGGGCGAAACTCCTCGGTAGAGCGTTCTGATGCCGTCTGTATAGACGCTTCTCCCATAGGGCGACAGACACATTTCTCTCTCATTGTTGCCTGATTCTGCCAGCCGGGTCCGCTGAAAGGCAACGGCGGGCCATACGCGGCATGCGGCTGGCCCGCCCCGGTTTTCACCGCCCGCAAGGCAAAACGCGGGATTCTCCACGCCCGTTCCCGCCGTGAAACGCCTGCCCGATCAGTGAAAGGCTCGGCCGCACACTTCCCGCGCCGGTGCGGGCCTTCACTTCCCAAAACTCTTTCCAGCGCTTCCTCCATGACACGTCCCGCGCCGGTGCGGCCTTCAAAGAGCAATGCGCACGGAGCACCCGCCCAGAGGTCCCGCAGCGGGGTGACGTCATGACGCAAGGCGACGGCATGCCAAAAGGGAAAACGGACCCGTCTGCGCCTTCGGATACGCGCCCGACACGTTCGGATGCGATCCTTTCACGGGAGAACCCCATTCTTTTTCTCAATATTCGTTGTGAAAAAAATCCGGATTGAAAGCCGTCCGCACCCCGGCAACAGGGGGGAGGCACGGTTTTTTCGCTCTCTTTCGGGAGTATAACCCGGCGAAATCATACCGGAGAGCCGCCAACGGCCCGGCCCGGCGCCGCCTCGGGACCTTCGGGAGCGTGTCTTTTTCTAATCGACTGATATCATGCCGCTTCACGGTTTCGTGCGTGATTGCAACGAAGGGAACGACGTCCAAAAAAAGTTTTGCCCCGCCTTGATGCGGCCTTTTTTTTACGGTACGGTCACGGAAAATGATTATACCGCGTCAATCGTCGCCGGGAGCGCCCTTTTCCGCAGTGTTCCCGCAGCGAACGCCTTTCGGAGCGTTTTCGACGTCCCCAGAGGCGGAAAAGGCGGCTTCCAAGCCGTTTTTTTGCGGTATTTATTATGCTTTTCAAAGCATATACAGGAGAGGAGACGTATGAGCTACACACGAAGAGGGTTCCTGAAAATGGCCGGGATGGGCGCCTTGTGCCTCACGCTCAGCCAGTTCGGCTTCAATCTGGAGGAAGCGCAGGCCTATGCCGGCTCGCTCAAGATAGAAGGCGCGAAAGAGGTCATCACGATCTGTCCTTTCTGCGCCGTCTGCTGTCAGGTCATCGCATACGTGCGCGACGGCAAGCTCGTCAGCACCGAAGGGGACCCGGATTTCCCCGTCAACGAGGGTTCGCTGTGCGCCAAGGGTGCGGCGTTGTTCTCCATGTACACCAATCCGCACCGCCTCACCAAGCCTCTGTACCGCGCTCCCTACAGCGAAAAGTGGGAAGAAAAGGACTGGGGCTGGATGATGGAAAACATCGCCCGCCGCGTGAAGGACACGCGCGACAAGGACCTGATCCTCAAAAACGAAAAAGGCCAGACCGTCAACCGTCTGGAAACCCTCTTCATGATGGGAACCTCGCACGCCTCCAACGAGGAATGCGCCGTCATCCATCAAGCCATGCGCGGCCTGGGAGTTGTCCATATGGACCACCAGGCCCGGGTCTGACACAGCCCCACTGTTGCGGCTCTGGCAGAGTCGTTCGGACGCGGTGCTATGACCAACCACTGGATCGACATCAAGAATGCCGATGCGGTGCTTATTATCGGCAGCAATGCCGCTGAACATCATCCTGTTTCGTTCAAGTGGATCATGCGGGCGAAGGACAACGGCGCCGTGCTCATGCACGTCGACCCCAAGTTCTCCCGCACGTCCGCCCGCTGCGATTTCCATGTGCCGCTGCGCTCCGGCACGGACATCGCGTTCCTCGGCGGCATGGTCAACTATATCCTTGAATCGAACAGCTATCTCCATGATTACGTCGTCAACTACACCAACGCATCGTTCGTCGTCGGCAAGGGCTACGACTTCAAGGACGGCCTGTTCAGCGGCTACGATGCGAACACCCGCAAATACGATCAGAAGCAGTGGGGATTTGAAACGGGTCCCGACGGCGCTCCCGTGCGGGACTTCACGCTCAAGAACGAACGGTGCGTCTTCAACCTCATGAAGAAGCACTACTCGCGCTATACCCTGAAGAACGTTTCCGACATCACGGGCGTTTCCGAAGAAAACCTGCTCAAGGTCTACAAGAACTTCGCCGCCACGGGCAAGGCCGACAAGGCCGGCACCATCCTGTACGCGCTCGGCTGGACCCAGCACACCGTGGGCGTGCAGAACATCCGCTGCTCCACGCTGGTGCAGCTCCTGCTCGGCAACATCGGCGTCGCGGGCGGCGGCATCAACGCCCTGCGCGGCGAGCCCAACGTGCAGGGTTCCACGGACCACGCGCTGCTGTGCAACGTCCTGCCCGGCTACATCGCCCTGCCCCTGTCCCAGTGGCAGACGCTCGACGAGTTCAACAAGGCCAACACCCCGGTGACGAAGCTCCCCAACAGCGCCAACTGGTGGGGCAACAAGCCCAAATACTTCGCCAGCCTGCTCAAGGGCTGGTACGGCGAAGAGGCCAAGCCCGAAAACCAGTTCTGCTATGATCTGCTGCCCAAGGGCGAGCCCGGCGTGGACTACTCCTACATGGACGCCATGGACAGGATGTACAACGGCAGGATGAAGGGCGGCTTCGTGTTCGGCGTGAACCCTATGAACAGCTTCCCGAACACCAACAAGATGCGCAAGGCGCTGGACAATCTCGACTGGATGGTCTGCGCCGAGCTGCACAATTCCGAAACCACCGACAACTGGCACCGTCCCGGCGTCGATCCCAAGAAGATCAAGACCGAAGTGTTCCTGCTGCCCTCCGCGCACCGTGTGGAAAAAGCCGGCACCATCAGCAACAGCGGCCGCTGGCTGCTGTGGTTCGAAAAGGCCGTGGAACCCGGCGGACAGGCCCGCGACTTCGCCAACATGTTCGTTCCGCTGCTCAACAAGCTGCGCGACATGTACAAGGCCGAGGGCGGCGCCCTGCCCGAAGCCCTGCTGAAGATGAACTGGCCCCAGAAGTTCGATCCCGAAGAATGGACCCGCCGCATCAACGGCTTCTTCTGGGCCGACACCAAGGTGGGCGACAAGCTGTACAAGAAGGGACAGCTCGTCCCGGCCTTCGGCAACCTTCAGGCGGACGGCACGACCTCGTCCCTGAACTGGCTCTACACCGGCAGCTACACCGAGGAGGACGGCAACAAGTCCAAACGCCGCGATCCCAGCCAGACGCCCATGCAGGCCAACATCGGCCTGTACCCGAACTGGTCGTGGTGCTGGCCGGTCAACCGCCGCATCCTGTACAACCGCGCCTCCGTGGACCTCAACGGCAAGCCCCTCAATCCCAAGAAGGCCGTCATCATGTGGGACGGCAAGAAATGGGTGGGCGACGTGCCCGACGGGCCGTGGCCGCCGCAGGCCGACAAGGAAAAGGGCAAGCTCGCCTTCATCATGACCACGAACGGCTACGCCCAGCTGTACGGCCCCGGCCGTGTGGACGGCCCGTTCCCCGAACACTACGAACCGGCTGAAACGCCCGTCGAACGACATCCGTTCTCCAAGCAGCTGAGCAGCCCGGTCTATAAGTTCCACGGCAGCGACATGGACAAGCTCGCCAAGGCCGCCGATCCGAAGTACCCCATCGTGCTGACGACCTACAGCCTGACCGAGCACTGGTGCGGCGGCGGCGAAACCCGCAACGTGCCCAACCTGCTGGAAGCCGAACCGCAGCTGTATGTGGAAATGAGCCATGAGCTCGCCAAGGAAAAGGGCATCTCCAACGGTGACGGCGTGATTCTGGAAAGCGCGCGCGGCAGTGTGGAGGCCATCGCTATGGTGACCGTCCGCATCCGTCCGTTCACGGTCATGGGCAAGACGGTCCATCTCGTCGGCATGCCCTTCGCCTACGGCTGGACGACGCCGAAATGCGGCGACGCCACCAACCGCCTGACCACCGCCGTCAGTGACCCGAACACCTACATTCCCGAAGTCAAGGCATGCTGCGTGAATATCCGCAAGGCCGACAAGCTGACGGAAATTGCGTAATCTGCACAGGGCGCGCCCGCTCAGGGGGCGCGCCCGCCAAGGAGCAACGAGATGCCGAAAGCGTTTCTTATCGATACCACACGGTGTACGGCGTGCCGCGGTTGTCAGCTTGCCTGCAAGGAATGGCACGACCTGCCCGCCAATGCGACGAAGCAGCGGGGAAGCCATCAGAACCCGCCGGACCTGAATCCGAACAATTACAAGATAGTACGTTTCCACGAGCACCTGGACAAACAGGGCAACGTGGTGTGGAATTTCTTCCCTGATCAGTGCCGCCACTGCGTGAGTCCGATCTGCGTGGACGTGGCCGACATGGCCGTGCCGGGCGCGCTGGTGCAGGATCAGAAAACGGGCGCCGTTCTGGTGACGGACAAGGCCAAAAAGCTGAGCGCCGGGGACATCGCGGACATCATCAACGCCTGTCCCTACAACATCCCCCGCCACGACAAGGCCAAGGGCACCATCGCCAAGTGCGACATGTGCATCGACCGCCTCCGGGCGGGCATGCCGCCGTCCTGCGTCAAGACCTGCCCCACCGGGGCCATGTCCTTCGGCGAGCGCGCCGACATGCTGGCACTGGGCAAGAAACGTCTGGAAACGGTCCGCAAGGAGCATCCCAAGGCGTTTCTGGCGGACCCCGACGAAGTGAACGTGATCTACCTTCTCGCTGAGGAAGCGGAATTCTATCACGATCACGCCACGTTCGGCTAAACCGCCGTCCCTTCGCCGTCACGCGTACCACCTGTTTCCCCCGGAGCGCCGCCCTGTCGCGTCCGCTCCGGACATCCGGAGTTTTCATGGCCGTATCTTGTCAAAGCGTTGAGGAAACCATTGCGGGCATTCTCGCGCGCCGACCTGTTCTGGGACCCGTTCTGAACGCGTTCGGGCCGCTTCTGGAGGCTCGCGCCTCCCTTCCCGAAACGTTGAAGCCGCTGTTGGAATCCGCGGGCCTCCGTCTGCCGGACATGCGGGGAGAGCGGGCATCGCAGGGCGTCCCCCTGCTTGCCGACGAATCCCTCAAGGGCATCGACGCCCCGTTGCGGGCGGCGGCGGAAGTGATGCTGCCCCTGCTCGCCGAGCAGGAAGCGGTGAAGCCCTACGCGGCGAAACTGCGCGGCTTTTTCCTCGGCTCCGGGGAACCGGACGGCCCGGCCATGCCTCCTCTGGATGCGCTGGCGGAAAGCGTGCTGCGCGAGGATGCGCCGGTTCTGGAAAAAACCGCCGTGGGCATCGGCGTCCCTCCCGAAGTGCTGCTGTTCGCCTTCGGCTTCATGCTGGGGCCCGTCCTGCGGGCGCTGGCGGCGATGCGGCCGGGCGGCGACGGAAAGGACGCGCCGTGGAACGCGGAAGGCGCATGGAGACAGGGCTATTGCCCCGTCTGCGGCTCCAACCCGTCCATCGCGTACCTCGAACGCCCCGTGTTCGAGGAAAAGAACGCGTATCTGGCGGGCGGCGGGGGCAAGAAGCACCTGCACTGCTCGCTGTGCGGCACGGACTGGGTTTTCCGCCGGGGAGCCTGCCCTTCCTGCGGGAAGGAAGGCAACGACGTCATGGAAATGCTCAGGGAATCCAAGAACGCGCAAGGCGAACGCCTCGACTGGTGCACCAAGTGCAAGACCTACTGCCCGAGCGTGGACCTGCGCGAGCGCGACACGACGCCGAATCTGGACGCGCTGGCGCTCGGCCTGCTGCACCTCGACATGGTCGCGGCGAAAAAGGGACTGCACCCGATCAATCCGTCGTTCTGGAACACGTTTTAATCCGCTCACGAACGGCGGCCCGTCCGCCGTCATCCGTTGGACAAGCATGAGGCGGCCTTGCCCGCTTCAAATGAGGTAACGCATGAAACAAGCACTCATCGCGATGTTTGTTTTTTCATTGATAGGCGGCGTTGCGGTTCAGGCCGGCGCCGAAGGCCAGCAGGCTCCGGACAAGCCCATTGAGCTCAAGAGTTCGGCGTCCAAGAAAATGTGGGTCAAGTTCGACCACGCCTCGCACGACAGCATCGACTGCGACGTCTGTCACCACGCGGAACCGTCGGACGCCAAGTCGGCGTACGTTTCCTGCGGTTCGAGCGAGGAATGCCACTCCCTCAAGGGCACCAAGGAACGCGACGTGCAGAGCCTGTTCTGGGCCTACCACACCAAGAGTTCGGAACGCTCCTGCTACGGTTGTCATACGACGATGGTGCAGAAGGGCTGCCGCCCCTGCCACATGAGCCCGCAAGCTCGTGAAGCCGCCGCCAAGAGCGGCAAGTAACAACGCCGAACGCCCCGCAGGACAGCCTCCCGCGGGGCGTTTGGGTATGGCGGAGATTGCGGGGGACAGGTGCAGGTCCTCGCAGCGCGGGCGCAGGGAAAACGCGTTCCTTCCCCATTGACCCGCGCTGGACGCGGGGACCGGCCTCCTCAAAGGGCATGCGTCTTCGCTCTGTTGGCGTCGGACTCACCGGCTTTGCGCAAGATTCCCGAACGCTGCGTGGGTCTTCGTCAGCCGTATGCGTACGCCACACGCCCGAGGAAGTATTTCTTCGGTGTCCGACAGAATGTTTCTCAAACCTCTTGACGCATTCTGCGGCGTCTTTTATGGCTAGTGAAAATAAGCTCTTTCTCAGGTGAACATCCAAAACCGAGGTGCTCCATGATCCGCAGAAGAAGCTTCCTGAAGGCCGCAGCAGCCACAACGGCTCTCCTCTCCGCTCCCTCCGTCCTTTGCGCCTACGCCAAGGAACCCGCCACCGTATACACCGGCGGCCCGATCTTCACGATGAACAAGAACAACGACATCGTGGAAGCCATCGCCATTCGGGGCGATACGATTCTCGCCGTGGGCAAGAAGGCCGACGTGCTCGCCGCCGCCGGGGAAAAGCCGCATGTGGTCGATCTCAAGGGCAAGACGCTGATTCCCGGCATGGTGGACGGGCACAGCCATTTCCCGAACGGGGCCTATCGCGAGCTGCACATGGTCAACCTCAACGTGCCGCCTCTCGGCAAGGTGGAAGGCATCTCCGACCTCCAGGCCCTGCTCAAGGCCCGCGCCGCCAAGGTCAAGCCCGGGGAATGGATTCTCGGGTACAACTACAACGACCTTGCCATGAAGGAGCAGCGCCATCCCACCCGGGCCGATCTCGACGCCGTCTCCACCGAGCACCCCATCTTTATCCGCCACGTTTCCGGGCACCTCGGCGTGGGCAACTCCCTCACGCTGGAAAAGGCCGGGATCAGGGAAGACAGCAAGGACCCCGAAGGCGCCCGCTTCCGCCGCGACGCGAACGGCAGGCTTGACGGCGTGCTGGAAGGCCCCGCCGCGCAGGCTCCGGTCAACAAGATTCTCCCGCCGGTCACGCCCGAACAGCACATGGAATCCATCGCCCACGACAGCATCACCTACGCTTCGGCGGGCATCACCACGGCCAACAACGGCGGCAGCCCGACGGTGGACGAGTTCTTCCTCAAGGGCAGCGGCAACGGCGACCTCAAGATACGCGTGGTCATCTGGCCCAACGGGCGCAACGCCAAATTGATCAAGAGCTACGGTGACAAGCGTTCCGGAGCGCAGCTCGACGAAAAGGGCCTCGTGTTCCTCGGACCCGCCAAGCTGTTCGCGGACGGCAGCCCGCAGGGCTATACCGCGTGGTTCTCGCAGCCCTACTACAAGCAGCTTCCCGGCAAGCCCGCCGACTTCCGGGGCTTCCCGGTCTTCAAGTCCCGCGAAGAACTGTTCGCGCTCGTCAAGCAGCTCCACGACGACGGTTGGCAGATCACCACGCACACCAACGGCGATCAGGCCATCCAAGATATGATGGACGCCTACACCGCCGCGCTTGAGGCCAATCCGCGCGAGGATCACCGCCACATCCTCAACCACTGTCAGTTCTGCCGCCCGGATCAGGTGCCGGTCATCGCCAAGATGGGCTTCCTGCCGTCGTACTTCGTCACCCACACATGGTTCTGGGGCGACATCCACCGCGACATGGTCGCCGGCCCGGAACGCGCCGCGCACATCAGCCCCCTGAAGTCCGCGCTCGACCTCGGCATCCAGTTCGCCCTGCACAACGACACCCCGGTCACGCCGATCAGCCCGCTGATGGACGTGTTCTCCGCGGTCAACCGGCTCACCTCCTCCGGCAAGGTGCTCGGCCCCGACCAGCGCATCGGCGTCATGGACGCCCTGCGCGGCGTGACCATCAACGGCGCGCGCATGCAGCGGCTTGAAAACAAGATCGGGTCCCTCGAACCCGGCAAGCTCGCCGACCTCGTGGTGCTCGACAAGAACCCGCTCGAAATCCCGCCCGTCGAACTCAAGAACATCGTGGTGGAAGAAACCATCGTCGGCGGCAAGACCGTCTACAAGAAGGCCTAACCGCCGCTCCCGCATTCCCCCGTCCATAACCGGGCCGCGGACCTTTCAATGGGTCCGCGGCCCTTTTGTCTGGTGCGCGGTCAGGAAAAGGGACTGCCGGTGTTTCGCAGGGAAACGGGGCCGCTGGAGATGGGCATATCCTTTTTTCAGGTATCCCTTTCCCTCGCCGGTCCGCCTCCGCTTCCCGGATGTTGTGCGAAAAAGCAGCGAAAGGGTATACGAGTACTACGTTTTTTATAAAAATAACCTCATATTTTATATAAAAATAATAAATTCAATAAAATGCTTTTCTCTATACATCTTATCACTATTTTTATCATAACATTACTTTGACAAAAGTAACACTCACCTTTATACGGAAAGCGATGGCACCCCGATGCACGGACCGGCGCAAGGTCCCGGTTCCGTCTTCACCGCCCGTCGGCGTGCGCCGCTTGGGTCTATGCGGATTCGGGCCGCGTGCCTTCCTCCCCTGATAACAAAGAGGCTCTCATTGACACCGCCCCACGGCGGCCGCTATATCCGTATTACCTTTTCCATACACGTAACACTCTAAAGTTCATCTCATATGACAACGTGTTACGAAACGAAGCCGGCTTGTCTCCAAGGCTGCTGATCCAAGGAAGGCTCCTATGAACGGTACGCACCTGCTCGCCTCTCTCGCACGGAAAACGTTCGTCTTCATCATCATGATGTTTCTGCTGTCGCTGATCGTCTTCTACGTGTCCCGGCTGACGCCCGGCGATCCGCTCCAGTCCTTCTACGGCGACGCCATGCAGTCGATGACCACCGCCGAGCTGGACGCCGCGCGCGAACGGCTGGGCCTGAACGGCCCCATCTGGACGCAGTATGTCCAGTGGATCGGCAACGTGGCGCAGGGCGACTTCGGCATCTCCCTGAAATACAAGCGTCCCGTGCTCGACGTCGTTTCCCCGCTCATCGGCAACACCCTCATGCTGGGCGGCATCGCCTACGCGCTGGTCTTCCTGCTCGCCGTGGCGCTCGCCCTCTTCTGCGCCCGTTTCGAGGACACGTTCGTGGATCGGTTCGTCTGCCGCATCGGCACCGTGGCCTTCTACGTGCCCGCGTTCTGGATGGGCGTTGTGCTGGTGCTCGTCTTCAGCGTCAACCTCAAGCTGTTGCCGAGCAGCGGAGCCTACGGCATCGGGAAATCCGGGGACATGGCCGACCGCCTGCGCCACCTCGTCCTGCCGCTGATCGTCATGGTGGCGAGCCATCTGTGGTACTACGCCTACATGATCCGCAACAAGCTGCTGGACGAAATCCGCCGTGACTACGTGCTGCTGGCGCGCGCCAAAGGGCTCGGCAGAACGCGGGTCCTGCTGAGCCACTGCCTTCGGAACGTGCTTCCCACCATCGTCAGCATCATGGCCATTTCCATCCCCCATGTCCTCAGCGGCACCTATGTGGCCGAATCGGTATTCAACTATCCGGGCATCGGCCTGCTGGCCGTGTCCAGCGCCAAGTACCACGACTACAACCTCCTGATGCTCATGGTGCTGATCACCGGCGCGATGGTCATGCTGAGCAGCCTCGCGGCGCAGGCCGTCAACGAGGTCATCGACCCCCGCATGAAGTCCTCGAACGGGGTGGTGTGCTGATGGACGCCTCTTCCGACGCCTTCACCCTCGTCGGGGCCGGGTACAGGACGCACCGGCCCGCCGTGCGGAAAAAGACGCTGCGGGAACGGCTGAAAGGCAAACCCGTCCTCGCCCTCGCCGTGTTCTCGGTCATCGCCCTCGGCTGCCTGTTTTCGGGACTGATCATCAACCATGATCCCACCGAACTCTTTCTCATGAACGTCAACGAGGCTCCCAACGCCACGTTCTGGTTCGGCACGGACTCGCTGGGCCGCGACATCTATTCGATCATCTGGTACGGCGGCAGGGCCTCCATCTTCATCGGCCTGATGAGCGCGGCGGTCATCACGGTCATCGGCGTGGCCTACGGCTGCCTGTCGGGAGCCGCGTCCGGCATGGTGGACGCCGCCATGATGCGGGCGGTGGAACTGCTGCAAAGCGTCCCGGTCCTGCTGTCGCTCCTGCTCATCCTGTCCCTCATGGGCAAGCAGAACGAACTCACCCTCTCGCTCGTCATCGGCGTCACCGGGTGGTTCGCCCTGTCCCGCATCGTGCGGAGCGAGGTCCGGCAAATCCGCAACAGCGAATACATCCTCGCGTCGCGCTGCATGGGGGCGACCTTTCCCTTCATCATGCGCAGGCACCTCATCCCGAATTTCGTGTCGGCCATCATGTTCGTGGTCATCTCCAGCGTCAGCACCAGCATGGCGATGGAGGCGACCCTGAGCTTCCTCGGGCTGGGCCTGCCGGTGGACGTGCTCTCGTGGGGGAGCATGCTGGCGCTGGCCGACCGGGCGCTCCTCCTCAACTCATGGTGGGTGATCCTCATTCCCGGAGTCTTCCTCGTGGTCACGCTGCTGAGCATCACCAGCATCGGCCACTACTTCCGCAAACGAAGCAACCAAGGGCCCAGCAACCTGTAATCCGCAGGTCGCGCCGATACAGTCAACGTACGCCAACCTCCAAGGAGAACTCCGTGAAGAACCATTCCCTGACCGGCCCGGTCCTGAAAACCTTGAGCCTGCTGTGTCTGGCGCTGTGCCTCGTCTGGACGCCCGCCCGCGCCGACGACGAGCTGGCGAACACCCTCGTCTACGCCGGGGAAAACGAGGACACCATCAACCCTCTGCTCAACAACCATCAGGAACTGCCCACGATCATCTTTTCCGGCCTGATGAAGTACGACGCCAAGGGGCAGCCGGTTCCGGAACTCGCCGAGAGCTACAGCTACGACGAGGGGACGCACACCTACACCTTCAAGCTGCGCGACGGCGTGAAGTGGCACGACGGCAAGCCGTTGACCGTGGAAGACATCGTCTTCACCTACGACGCCCTGACCAAGGACAAGACGCTGGCCTCCTCCATCACCAGCAACTACGAAGACATCACGTCCATCGCGACGCCGGACGCCCGCACCGTGACGTTCACCCTATCCCGTCCCAACGCCGCCATGCTGGACAACTTCACCATCGGCATTCTGCCCAAGCATCTTTTCGCGGGCAAGGACATCAACACCGCTCCCGCCAACCAGCAGCCCGTGGGCACCGGACGCTACACGTTCGTGGAATGGGACACCGCCGGGGGCATGATCATTCTGGAAAAGAACAAGGACTATTACGGCAAGGTGCCGAACATCGACCGGATCGTCTACAAGACCGTCGCCGTCGAAAGCACCAAGGCGCTCATGCTCCAGTCCGGCGAGGCCGATCTCGCGTGGCTGAACGCCAAGTATGCGGATACCTTCCGAGGCAAGGACGGCTATGCGAACATCGACTTCGCCACCGCCGACTACCGCTCCGCCGCCATGGACTTCCACACCGAATTCTGGAAGCGGAACGGCGACTCCGTCGGCGTGCTGAACTACGCCCTGAACAAGCCCGCCATCGTCAGGAGCGTACTGAACGGTCAGGGCTTCCCGGCGTTCAGCCCCATCCAGATGAACGCCTACGGCGGCAACAAGGCCGCGGACATCTACCCCTACGATCTCGAGAAGTTCGCCGCCGAAATGGACAGGCTGGGCTGGAAGAAGGGCAAGGACGGCATCTACGAGCGCGACGGACAGAAGTTCTCGTTCACGATTCAGGTTCGCGACTATGAGGAAGAGCGCGTCGACATCGCCAAGGTCATCGCCAACGAACTCAGGAAGGCCGGGGTGGACATGCAGATCGTGCTCGTCACCAAGTTCGACTGGAAGGCCGGCTACAACGGTTTCCTCGCCGGATTCGCCGCCGAATTCGACCCGGACGGCGTCTACAAGGACTTCGTCACCGGGGCCAGCGACAACACGATGGCCTATTCCAACCCGAAGGTGGACGAACTGCTCAAAAAGGGCCGCCAGACGGAAGACGCCGCCCGGCGCAAGGCCATCTACGGCCAGTTCGAGGAAGCGTACGCCGAACGTCCCGGTCACCTGCTGGTCGCCTACCTGAACGGCAACTACGTGAGCGTCGCCGGATTGAAGGGGCTTGATGCCACGCGCGTTCTCGGCCACCATGCCGTGGGCGTCATGTGGAACATCGAAGACTGGACGCTGACCCGTTAGTCACCGCAAACGACACGGGGCCGTCCGAAAAACCGGGCGGCCCCTTTTGCCGGTCCTCTCCGGCACGCCGAGGCATGCATGGACACCGTACTGGAACTGAAAAACCTCTCCGTTCATTTCGACACGCCCGACGGCACCGTACAGGCCGTCCGGGACGTTTCGCTGTCCCTCCGGCGGGGCGAAACGCTCGCCATCGTAGGCGAATCCGGCTGCGGCAAATCCGTCCTGTGCAAGTCGGTCATGAAACTGCTTCCGGGCAACGCCCGGATCAGCGGCAAAATGCTCATCGACGGCGCGGACATCGCCCCGTATACCGAAAAGCAGATGCGGAAACTGCGCGGCTCCCTGTTTTCCATGCTGTTTCAGGACCCCATGACCACGCTGAACCCTACGCTCCCCATCGGGAAGCAGATTACGGAAGCCGTGCTGAAGCACCGCAAGATGAGCCGGGAAGCGGCGCAGGCCCTCGCCGTGGAGATGCTGCACCGCGTGGGCATCGACGATCCCGCCCAGCGGATGCTGTTGCAGCCGCACTATTTTTCCGGGGGCATGCGCCAGCGGTGCGTGCTCGCCATCGCGCTGGCCCTGAACCCGCGCATCCTCTTCGCGGACGAGCCGACCACGGCGCTCGACGTGACCGTACAGGCGCAGATGCTCGATCTGCTGCGCGACATCCAGCGGCAAACCGGCGTCGGCATCGTGCTGGTGTCGCACGATCTGGGCGTGGTCGCGCACGTCGCGGACCGGGTCGCCGTGATGTACGCCGGGAAAATCGTCGAAATCGGGACCGCCGAGGAGGTCTTTTACGATCCGCGCCACCCGTATACGTGGGGCCTTCTGGGCGCCCTGCCCTCGCAGGCTCTGGAAACCGGCGAGCTGCGGGGCATTCCGGGCATGCCTCCCACGCTGCTGGACCCGCCTCCGGGCGACGCCTTCGCCGAGCGGAACCGGTACGCCCTGAAAATCGACTACGAGCGGATGCCGCCGATGTTCCCCGTTTCCGAGACCCACAGCGCCGCAACGTGGCTGCTGGATGAACGAGCGCCCAAGGTCACGCCTCCCGTCACCATCAAACGCCGTGGTACGAGCCATTGAACAGCCAAGTCATCCTTTCCGTCAGAAACTACAAACAGCATTTCCCCATCAACAGGTCCCTGACGGTGCGCGCCGTCAACGGGATTTCCTTTGATCTGCGGAAAGGGGAAATCTTCGGGCTGGTCGGCGAATCCGGCTGCGGCAAATCGACGGTGGCCCGCGCCGTCATGGGCATCCACACCCCGACGGAAGGCGACATCTTCTTCAAGGAATACCTGATCTCGGAAAAGCGTTCCTACCGGGAACACAGGAAAGACATCCAGCGCAACATGCAGGTCATTTTTCAGGACTCGGCGGCGGCCCTGAACCCGCGCATGAAGGTCGCGGACATCATTGCGGAACCGCTGGTGATCAACCGCCTGTACCCGGACAGGACGCAGCGGCGGGCCGAGGTGGACAAGCTGCTTGCGCTTGTAGGACTGGACGTCGGCTACGGCAACAAGTTTCCGGGAGAAATCTCCGGCGGGCAGCGTCAGCGCGTCGCCATCGCCCGCAGCATCGCCGTCAATCCCGAACTCATCGTCGCGGACGAACCCGTGGCCTCGCTCGACGTGTCCATTCAGGCGCAGATCGTGTCCCTGTTCCAGCATCTCCAGCGGGAACACCAGTTCACGTTCCTGTTCATCGCCCACGATCTGTCGATGGTGCGGTACCTCTGCGACCGCGTGGGCGTCATGTACGCCGGAAAGCTGGTGGAACTCGCCCCGACGAAAGAACTGTTCGAGACGCCCCTGCATCCCTATACCCGCGCCCTGATCTCCGCGATCCCCGTGCCCGATCCCCTCTACGAACGCTCGAAGCGCATCATTCCCCATACCCGCGAAACCGCCGACCTGAGCGGCGAATGGCGGGAAGTCCTCCCCGGACACTTCCTGCTGACGCAGCCCCCCGCCCCCTGATGAAGCCTTCCTTTCTGGAGTGCCCGGAGAAGGAACCGCTTAGGCCGCTAGGACCGCCGAATTTGCCTGTTCCGCTTGGACGGCCCCTTTTCGCCCACGAAAAAGGGGGACCGAAGTCCCCCGAAACCTGTTCTAGTGAATAAAATTGGTGGGCGTCCACGGCTCGCGGACGGGATAGGGCACCGTGCCCTTGCCCGCCTCGATGCACTTGAGCAGCCACGCCATCGTATCCCCCAGCGTCCGCATGATCTGGAGGCCTTCAAGGTCCTGCCGCACTTCGTCCGGAGTGTTGCCGTGCACGGAGTTCCAGTACTGCGAGGACACGACGGGCATACAGGAAATCGTGAAGTACTTGTTCAGGCGGTCAAAGGCCGCGCTGGCTCCGCCCCGGCGGCAGCTCACCACGGCCGCGGCGGGCTTGTAGGCGTAGGGGGCGCTCTTCATGAAGAACACGCGGTCCAGAAACGCGCACAGCGCGCCGTTGGGCGCGGCATAGTAGACGGGCGAACCCACGATCACGCCGTCGGCCTTCTTCATCAGCTCAATGCACTCGTTGACCGGGTCGTCCTTGAACACGCACAGGCCGGTGTCCTTGCAGCCGCCGCAGGCGATGCAGCCGTGGATGGCCTTGGTGCCGATGTGCAGGATGTTCGTGTCGATGCCGTTCTTTTCGAGCTGCCCGGCAACTTCACTGAGGGCCGTGTAGGTGCAGCCCTTCTTGTGCGGGCTGCCGTTGATGAGCAATACGTTCATGCTGCTGTCTCCTTATGGATGTACGGTAAACGTTTTCCATGTATATGCATGGAACGGCGTGCAACAACGCATCCGCTCCCGCAGGTCAGTCCTTCGAGAAATCGCTCAGGGTCTGGAGCAACGCGCACAGGCTGTCGAGCCTGTCGTCTCCGAGATAGTCCCTGATCTCCCGCTGCGCCTGTTCCCACAGCGGAAAGGCTTCCTCCAGCTTGGCCCGCCCCGCCTCGGTCAGTTCCACCGCCTTCTTGCGGGCGTCGTCGGGATGTCCGGCCACGCGGAGCAGACCTTCGCGCTCCAGCAGGCCGACGTTCCGGGTCGCGGTGGTCTGGTCCATGCACAGCGCCTTGCCGATATCGGTGATGAAGGGCCGGCGCATGTCCGCAATCCGCTTGAGCAGCGCGAACTGGGTCCCCCGGATGCCCGCCGGGCGCAGGCAACGATCATAGACCTGCGTCACGACGCGTCCGGCCTTGCGAAGCTGCATGCAGGCGCACACGGGAGAAGAATGCGGAGAAACGGACAACGGAGACACTCCATGTATATGCATGTACCTATACTGAAACGCCGAAACCGTCAAGGGCTGAGAACCCGCGTCGCATTTCGGCCCTTCGGCGTGAACCGCCCGTTTTCCCAGAACATCCGTCCGCCGCGTACCGCAAAAAGGAACTCAGGCTCGGTCGAAAAAGCCCGACAGCGTTTCCATGCCGACGACCCGGAGCGGGGGCAGGCCGGAAACGGCGGCACGGCGGACCAGCCCCTCCAGCAAGGCGGACGGCAGCGCCGCAAACGCGGCGGAAAGCAGGTGCAGTTCCGCACGATCCGGCGCAACGAGACGCAATCGGAAATCCGGTTCGGGCAGGCCTTCGGACGCAAAAAAAACGCGGACGGCGCGCTCTCCGGCGGCGACGGCCTCCAGCGTCTCCCGCTCCGGCTTCATGCCGTAGGGAAGCCGCGTCAGCAGACAGGGGCGGGGCTTCTGATCGGGGAGCGCCATGCCCGTCCCGGCGGCGACGCGGTGGATCGCGGCCTTGTCCAGACCGGCGAGAGCCAGCGGCGACAACACGCCGAGCTCCCGGACGGCCAGCATGCCGGGACGGTACTGCCCGGCATCGGAAGTATTGGTGCCGTCGCACAGGGGCAAATCCGTCCGCGCCATCACGCGGGAAAACAGCTCACGTTTGCAGGCATAACAGCGTTTGCGATCCCCGGCGGCGACGAGCGGCAGGTCCAGCGGATCGACGGGGACCTCTTCATAAGGAAGGCCGTTCTCCGTCGCCCAGCCGCGCGCGTACGCCGTCTCTTCCGGGGGCACGTGCGGTCCGACGACGTGCAGCAACACGGGTTCGAAGCCGAGACGCCGCGCCGCGTGCGCGAGAAAACGGCTGTCCAGCCCGCCGGAATAGGCCAGCGCAAACCGATTGCGGTCGGCAAGCCCCCGCAAGACGCCTTCAAGGCGCGCAAGCTCTTCCGAAACCTTCTTGTCAACGGCGCTGTCCATACGCTGCTCCCTGCTTTTCCGCCGAAGCGCTACCGGACCATATAGGCCGGGCCGCAGGCGAATACGGCTCCGTTGGGCACGCCGTCAAAAACGCGGGTGCCGTACACGAGCGCGGTCTTTTCCACCGTCATGGCGGGCCACGGCCCGAACGTCGCGCCGAGCGCGCGCAGCAGCGCCGCCGCCGTGGGCGTCACCGTTTCGCCCTCGGCCGGGAAAGGCCGGACCGGAATGCCCTGCAACAGTTCCAGCACGGCGGGAGCGGGAACCGGAATGACGCCGTGGGCGCAGGCCACGCTGCCGTCCGCGACGGGCAGCGGGCTGACCACGAACCGTGACGGCGCAAGGCGGACGAACAGGTCGCAGGCCATGCAGATGTCCAGAATGCTGTCCAGCGCGCCGACCTCGTGGAAATGCACCTCTTCCGGCTTCCTGCCGTGCACGGCGGCTTCGGCCTTCGCCAACAGCGTAAAGGTGTCCGTGGCGAGGCGTTTCGCGGCTTCGTCCATGCCGCCCGCGGCGATGAGCGCGGTGATGTCCGCAAGCGTACGGTGCTCGTGCTGGGACGGCAACGAGACTTCCGCGTACCAGCCGCCGATGTGGTTCACCTGCCGCCGAACGAGGCGCACGCTTCCGGCGAGATCGGGCAGGACGGCGTTCAGCCGCGCGCCCAGTTCTGCTTCTTCCATCCCCGTCATCCGCAGCAGCCCGGCGAGGAACATGTCCCCGGACAGGCCGGAATGCGACCGGATGGTCAGGACAGGGCCGCCTTCCGTTTCCTGCCCGCTCTCGTGCGGATGCGGGTGACGAGCGTGAAGCGGCGTATGCGCGTGGTCGTGGACATGGGGATGTCCGTGGGCGGGCTCGCGGTCCTGTTCGCGGTCCATGCCTTCCTCGTCGTGCGTGTGCGTTGCGTCGCTCATAATCCGTTCACCACCCTTGCGGCGGCGCAGGCCGCGCCGTACCCGTTGTCGATATTCATGATCCCCACGCCCGGCGCACAGCTTGAAAGCATGCTCGCCAGCGCCGCCCTGCCGCCCTGCGCCGCGCCGTAGCCCACGGAGGTGGGCACGCCGAAAATCGGCTTGGGCGTAAGCCCGCCCATGACGCTCGCCAGCGCGGCGTCCAGCCCCGCCACCACGATCACCGCGTCGAAGCCATTGATTTCCTCAAGACGCTCCGCCAGCCGCCACAGACCGGCCACGCCGCAGTCCTCGAACAGCTTGTGCTCGATGCCCAGATACGCCAGCGTGCGCGCCGCCTCCCACGCCACGAACCCGTCCGCCGTGCCCGCCGAAATGACGGCGACCCGGCCCTTGCCCTTCGGCGGCAAGGTATCCCCGAACGCCGTACGGGACAACGGGTGATAGTCGTAGGCGTTCCGGACGGCTTCGGGCATGCGCCCGAACACTTCCGGGGCCAGCCGCGTGAACAGGATGGGACGCCCCGAGCCCCTGCCGAACGCGGCAAGCAGTTCCGCCACCGCCTCAAAGGGCTTGCCTTCGCAAAACACCGCTTCCGGCAGTCCGATCCGCGCGGTGCGGGCATGATCAAAAAGAATGCCGTGATCCATAGTCGTCTCTCCGTATGCGCGCAGCGTCGCGGTGCCCGGCTTCCGCCCGGAACGGCGGCCCGATGCCGCCGGTGACGGCGTCCCTCAAAAAACGCCGCGCGGACGCCCTGTTCCCGGAACGGCGCGTCAGTCTCCCTGATACTCGCTTTCCGATACCTTTTCGAGCCAGTCCACATTCTTCCCGTCGAGTTCCTCGGCCACGGAAATGTGGGTCATGGCGACGCCGGGCGCGGCTCCGTGCCAGTGCCTGACGTGGGGCGGAAACCAGACCGTATCGCCGGGGCGTACCTCCTGAACCGGGCCGCCTTCCGTCTGTACCCGGCCCACGCCCGCCGTGATGATCAGGGCCTGTCCCAGCGGATGCGTGTGCCACGCGGTCCGTGCGCCCGGCTCGAACGTGACGTACGCGCCGGAAGCCCGCGCGGGCAGATGGGCGGGAAAAAGCGGATCGATGCGGACCACGCCGGTGAACCAGGCGTCCGGTCCCTTGATCGAGGGCTGCGAACCGTTGCGAAGGATGATCTGTCCGCCCGTTTCGGCGGAGCGCTGCGTTTCCATAGCCGAACTCCCTTGGTTGTCGTTCTCCATGCCTCGCTGTATAGCCCTTCTCCCCGCCGGGCAACAGATACGATCCGCTCTCTTTTTTGCCTGATTCTCTCACCCCCCTTCACAAAAGGAAAAGTTGTGATAGGTTTTCCCCAAAAGAGGCCTCGTTTCTTCAACCCTCCGTGCTATCAGGGAGATTCACCATGTCAGCGAGCGATCAGAGAGAGCTGGAAAGAATCAACGCCCAGCTCAAGGAAACGGTGCTGCGGCGCTTGCCCGACCCCGGAACGTTCGATACCGACGTCAAAGGACTGACGTTTTTCCGCAAGCAGGATGTCGACTGCGCGTCCTGCAGCTTCGGCAGGCCTCACGTCGCCATAGTGGTTCAGGGTTCCAAATGCGCCGTGATCGGGGCGCAGGAATACCGCTACGGAGAAAACCAGTACCTCATCACCGGCGTGGACATGCCGAGTTCGTTCTACATCCTCAATCCGTCGCCGGAAAAGCCGTTTCTGGCCGTTTCGCTCGATCTGGACGGGTACCTGCTCACGCAGCTCGCGGCGGAAGTGCCCCCGTCCGTCAGAAGCGAAAACCGCCCGTGTCAGGGCGTTACCCTCGCCAACGCGGAACCCGATCTGCTGGGCGCCTTCCTGCGCCTGACGGACCTGCTGGACAAGCCGGAACAGATTCCCGTCCGCGCCCCGATCATCATCCGTGAAATCCATTACCTGCTGCTCATCGGCCCGGGCGGGAACGACCTGCGGCAGCTCAACACTCTGAGCACGCAGAGCAACCAGATCGCGCAGGCGATCTCATGGCTGCGAAAGAACTACAGGGAATCGCTTCAGGTGGACGAGCTGGCCCGGCGCGTCAACATGGCGACCTCCACCTTCCACCGGCATTTCAAGGAGATCACCGGCCTCAGCCCGTTGCAGTACCACAAGCGGCTCCGCCTCTACGAAGCCCAGCGCCTGATGCTGACGGAAAACCACAACGCCAGCAGCGCGTCGCTGGCCGTGGGCTACGAGAGCGGAACCCAGTTCAACCGGGAATACAAGCGGCTGTTCGGTGAACCGCCGCACCGGGACATGAGCCAACGCCGGGTACACATCCAGTAAGCGGGACCCGCGAGGCGGCGCGTTTCATCGGATATGCGCGTAACGGCCTCGTCGAAAAACACAAAAAGGGCGGGAAACATTCCCGCCCCGGCCCTTACTCGCCGTTGTACTGCGCGTCGGTTACCCGTTCCAGCCATTCGACGACCTTTCCGGGTTCCTTTTCCTCACAGATGGAACTATGCGTCATGGAACTGTTCGGCGCGGCCCCATCCAGTGCTTGACGCCCACGGGGCAGAGGACCACGTCTCCGGCCCTGATTTCCCGCATCGGCTTGCCCCACTCCTGCGTCCGGCCCACGCCCGAAGTGACGATGAGCGCCTACGGGGTGGATATGCCAGTTGGAACGTGCACCCGGTTCAAAGGTGACGCTGCCGCCGCTGGAACGCATGTCGTTGTTTGCCGGATACAAGGGATCGATGCGGACGTTGCCGGTGAAAATCGTTTCGGAGCCTTTGACGGACGCCTGTTCGCCGCTCCGGATAATGGTCTGCGCCCTGCCCGGTTCGGCGGACGCTGTATGGACGGCACCGGCGGAAAACGCCAGAGACAAGGCCACAATCATCGCTGAAGAAAAATGCATCGTGCTGTCCTCCTTACTGTTTGTTCTGGAGACACTCCAACCGCCCCCGAATCGGAGCGACAGACGCGATTCTCTCTTTATCTTGCCCGATTCTGCCCCGCCTCCGAAACCTCCAAACTTCTGGCCCTCCGCCGTGCGCAGGATACCCTCTCAGTACGGCGTACGGGCCAACGAAACGCTTCCCCGCTCCCGGCGGCAAGGCATAAAAAAACGGGAAGCGGAATCATCCGTGCAACCGTTCCGCGAAACCGCAAAAGAAGAAAGGCCCGGGCGTTCATTTCCTCCGGGACTTCCACCACGGACAGACCGAAAAGGCCCGTTCCCTGCTGCCGTCGCAAAAGGTCCGTTCGGCCAACAGGCTCTGAATACACCCCAATTCTACGATCAATTGTTCAACGGCATGCTGCACATCCCGCACGGGAGACGATCCGTCCTCTTCCACCAGAGCACGGAGGCCCTCAAGCGCATCCCCGGTGCGCGACAGGGCCTCCGCGATTTCCTCCCGGCAAACGGATTCCCCTCTCCTGAGCCGGGCCTCCATCCAGCGCATCAAAATATCGTTGCCAAGCACGGAACACAGCCGAGGTATCATCTCCAGACTCGGCATATACTTGTCGTTGACGTTGAAATACCGTTTGGTCACGGCGTGCGAAACGCCGAGACGATCCGCAATCTCGCTTTGCGTCAACCCGCTTTCCTGCTTGGCAAGGCGGAGGGCTCCCTTGCCCGTCATCATCCCTAAATCCATCACACCGTCCTCCTTCCGGAAATGCATGGATCGGGCTCACCAGAACAACGCGAGCCCGTTCCCTCCTCTACCGCGGGAGCTCCCCTCTAGTAGGCATCGTATCACACTCTGGCGAGCGGCATCTTCTCTATAAAACGTTGGCAAGACATACGCGCCCATCGTAACGAAGGCTCTTATCATTATAGAATTTGGGGCTGTCCTAGCTAAGAAAAAAGAGCTAGGATAACGCCATGTATGAAAGGCGCAGCAGACTAAGTAATCGGCAAC